>JAEEGK010005169.1_pt1 | contig 31591 bp, 11 predicted proteins | sample 8958771 | NCBI WGS metagenome assembly JAEEGK01 (sample SAMN16246547, study PRJNA631951) | gut metagenome | biome: gut microbiome; feature: rumen; material: SC-attached | host: Bos | place: Iran: Karaj | collected 2018-10
TTTATTTTATTTTTATTTATTTCATTATTTTCTTCTTTTTCAATTTCATCTTCACTACTTTCATCTTTTTCTTCTTTTTTAATTTCTTTTTCATTACTTTCTTTTTTATCTTCTTTTTTAATTTCCTTTTCATTACTTTCTTTTTTATCTTCTTTTTTAATTTCATCTTCACTACTATCATAGTTTTCTTCTTTTTTATTTTCATCTTCACTACTATCATCATTTTCTTCTTTTTTAATTTCTTTTTCATTAATTTCTTTTTTTTCTTCTTTTTTAATTCCTTTTTCATTATTTTTTTCTTCTTTTTTAATTTCTTTTTCATTAGTTTCTTTTTTTTTACTTATTTTAACTGATATTTTTAATTTTTTATCATTTGAATTTTTGATTTCTTCATTATATTGTTCTTGATTTAAAATTCTTTTATTATTTTCATTATAAATTTCAAATTGTTCATCCTCATTTAAGTCGTCTATTTCATCTTTAATAGCTTCTAATAAATCATCAAAATTATCTGTGAATGTAATAAAATCTTGATATGTTGGATATGAAATAATAATTGTTTGAACATAAGTCATTTTATAGGAATTAAATAATTTATTTTTATTAAATTTAATTAAATAAGAAAAAATAAATATTTATAATTTAAATTGATTAAAAATCATCTTGATTATTTATTATATCATTAGTAGTATCATTTTCTTCATTATAATTTATAAATACACTTTCATTATCTTGAACAAAAAAACATGGATTATCTTTTATACAATATTCATTAAAGAATTTATATAAATCTTTAAATTCATTTAAATCTCTAAATAAAAAACAAATTGTAAAAGCAGGTTGTAATTTTTCAAAAGGTAATTGAAATAAAGATTTATCTAAATAACTTTCAATATTTGAATCATTTAAAGGTGGAATAATACTATTTTTTGAAAAATGAGGATCTAAATATAACATATTTTTATCATCATAACCAATAAAATATGAAGCAGAATAATTTTTTCCTCCTGTAAAACCAATACATTCTTTACAATTAAATAAATTTTTAATTGAATTATAATATTCTTTTTCTATTGAATTTAATCCTATTCTTACTGAGATAAAAATCAAACCATAATTTTTAAATATGTATTTTTTATCATTGAATAAAAAATAATTTTCTTCTATTAAATTATCTTCTTTTATTTCTTGAAAACATTTTTTTATTATTTTAGATATTATTACATTTGTTAAAAAAGGTATTATTTTTAAATTCTCAATAACATTAAAATTTTTATTTATTATTTTAAATATATGTGGCATGTTTACATCACTAAACCATTCTCCACATGATTTATTTAATATTTCTCCAATTGAACAAATTGTTTTTATTGAAAATGGAGGATAAATTTTGATTATTTCATTATTAATAGAAATATTATTATTTATTTCATTATTATAGGCTTGATTATTAGTAATTATATTATTATTATTTTCATTATAAATATTATTAACTTTTATATTTTTATTATTTTCATTTTTTTGATTTAAAAATTCTTCAACTTTTAATTTATATTTTGTATAAATATTTGGTGTTTCATTATAATTAAATGGATATTCTAATAAAAGAGATATAGTGTTAAATATTGAAGAAACATTATCATTTTTTTCATGAATTAAAATTTCATATATTGCTTTTGCCAAAATCATTTGACTACTTCTAATCATACAACCCCATCCACAATCAGAATTATATTCTATATTATTTTTATAATTTTTTTGTGTTGGATAATTATTTCTATAAGAACAATAAATTATATTTTTAAAATATAATTCAAATTCTTTTTTATCAATATCATTAGTTAAATCATATTCTTTATCATATATTTTAACTTTTGTCTTTTCTGGATATTTTGTTTTTAAACATCTATGTAATAAATTAAATTTTATTATATTTGAAGCATTTAGAAATTTAGTCTTTAAAGAAAAATGAATATTATTATTTAGATTATCATTTAAACAAATAATATTATTCCTTAATGATTGATATATAATTGCATTTCTAATTTCATTTTCTTTTCTTTTTCTTTCTGATATATTTTTTTCCATTAATAATCTAATTTTTAAAAATAAATCAAATAAAAAATTATAAAAAAATAAAAAAAATTATTAATAATCAACATAATGATAAAATTTAATAATATTAACAGAAAAAAAAATGAAAAATAACAAAAGTCAAGGAAAAGTTGGAGGAAATAACAAACCAAAATACAAACCAGCATCAACAATATCAAAAAATTCAGATTCTAAATTGAAAAAAAAATCAACTTCTTCATTGAAACAAGATAATAATATAAAAAAAGATGAGAAAAGATTATCATTACAAAAGCAAAACTCCAAATTTAAATCAAACCAAAATTCAGAAAATAAAAGAGCAAATGAGGAAAAAAAACACACAGAAACAATAGAAAATGAAAATGAAAAAAACTCAAGTTCAAAAATATCAAAAAAATCATCAAAAAACGAAAAAGAAATAACAGAAATACAAAAAAAAGGTTCTATAAATAAAAATCAATTAAGTCCAAAAAAGTCTCCAAATAAAAAAATAGACTCTCCAAAAAAAAATAAAAAAGAAGAACATGACATTATAAATCCAAAAACAAAATTATCAAATAATGAAAATACAGATATAGAAATTCCATTAAAATTAGATAAAAAAGAAGAAATAATAGAAGAAACAATAAAAATAGTTCCAGAAAAACCAGAAAAAGAAAGAAATAAAAATATAAGAGTTTATGTTCGTTTTCGTCCATTTAATATAATAGAAACAGAATTATTAAATTCAGGTGATGGATTTGAAACACCAGAATATGAAAAAAATGAAATTGTAAGAATAAATACTCATAAAAATGATAATTCAAATGCTCCATTATTTAAATTTGATAAAGTATTTAAAAGTGATACTCCACAAATTGAAATATATGAAATTGTTGGTAAAGAAATAGTAAAAGATGTTATGGATGGTTATAATGGAACTATTTTTGCTTATGGACAAAGTGGTTCTGGAAAAACTTTTACTATGTATGGTAGAGATATTGATGATGAAGAAACTAAAGGATTAATTCCTAGAATTGTTGAAGAAATTTTTAATTATGTTGATAATTCTGATCAAAATGTTTCTTTTCAATTTAAATTAAGTGTACTTCAAATTTATAAAGAAGTTATTTATGATTTATTAACTGGAGACAAAAATTTACAAATTAAAGAAAGTCCTACAAGAGGAATTTATGTTGATGGTTTAAGTGAAGTTTATTTAAGTTCAGAAGAAGATTTTTTAAATTATGCAGATATTGCTGAAAGTAATAGAAAAGTAGGTGAAACAAGATTAAATCAAACATCATCTCGTTCACATTCAATAATGATATTAGAAGTAACACAAACATTTAAAAAGGAAAATTTAATAAAGAAAGGAATATTAAATTTAGTTGATTTAGCAGGAAGTGAAAAAGTTTCTAAAACAGGAGCAGTTGGAGAAACACTTGAAGAAGCAAAAAAAATAAATTTATCACTTTCTGCATTAGGTAATGTAATTCATGCTTTGACTTCAAATGCTGAACATATTCCTTATAGAGATAGTAAATTAACTAGAATTTTACAAGAAAGTTTAGGTGGAAATTATAAGACTAGTTTAATTGTTGCTTGTAGTCCTCATTCTTATAATGTTGATGAAACTATTTCTAGTTTACAATTTGCTCAAAGAGCTAAAACTATTAAAAATAAAGTTAAAGTTAATATTAAATATTCTTATGAAGAATTACAACAAATGGTTTATAAATTAAATAAAAAGTTAGAAATTGCTAATCAGAAAATATTAAAATTACAAAAAGGTGAAAAAGTTGATTTTGATAATGAAATTTGTGCTAATTGTTCTTTGATTAAAGAAGAAAAAAAAGTTTTAGAAGAAAAAATTGAAGAATTATTAAATGAAATTAAAGAAAAAAATGAAACTATTGAAGAATTGAAAGATAATGAAAAAAGTGAAAGTTCTGAAGATTCTGAAGAAGTTAAAGGGAAAATTGGTGAATTGTATAAGAAAATTAAGGAACAATTAGAAAGTATTAAACAACAAAATAATAATTATGAAATTGATAAAATTCAAGAAAATATTATTTATCAAAATCAAGGATTAATTGATATTATTGAAAAATATAATAAAGAGTTAAATAAGGAAAATTTATTTAATGAAATGAATAATTTAATGAAAATGGCAATTAAACCAAAAAATGAAAATAAATATGAATCAATATATAATGAATATGTTACAAATTTAGATAAAATATTAAAAGAAGAAAATGAATATAAAACAAATAAAAATATAAGTGATAAAGATCAATTAAATATATTTTCTATAAATTATTTTTATGATTATTTACAATCATACTTTTCATATCAATTATTATTAGATGGATATCAAAAATTAAAAATAGATAATACATCATTATTAAATATGACAAAAACATTATTTTCAATAGTAGATGATATTTTAGCATCAAATTATGAAATGGCAACAACAAACAATATTCAAAATGCAACATATAATTTAATAAAAACAAACTTTTTAGATCAAAATAATACAAATAATAATTTATTACAAGACCCAAATCCTCAAAATATGAACAAAAGAATTTCAGTAGCATTTAATAATGGATTAAATCAATTTAAAGTATTTAATAAGAAAAATTTAATGAAAAGAAGTAGTATAATAATAACACAAACAGTAGGAGGAAATGCAAATTTAGCAAATAATAATAATTTAAATAATGTAAATATTAATTTTGGTTCAAATATAAGAAGAAGAACAAGTGTTGCAGTTCCAATTATTCCAAGATTTAATCCTACAAATATTGCTAAAAATAGTATGGTTAGTGGAATGAGTAATGAAAAATCAGGAAGTTTTATTAGTCAAAAAAGTGAAAATTCTGATAAGAATCAAATGATTTTTATGAAAACTGAAAAAAAACAAACTAAGTTAACTTTAATTAAAGATATGCTTGTTGCTAATATTAGAAAAAGTGAAGATTTAAGGAAAGAATTATTTGATACTAAAGATGATTTTAATAAAATTATTCAGTTTGATAAAGATTTCTTTACTAATCTAATTTTGAATAAAGAAGATGCTGATGTTGAGAAAATTAAAATTAAATATATTAATAATTATATTGTCAAAGAAGCAGAAAAAAAAAGTGAAAATAATAAAGAAATAATAAATGAGAATAAGAATAAAGAAGATAGTAATATTGATATAAAATTAAAGAATAAAAACAAATTTACAAATGAAATTAGTGAAAGAATAAGTGAAAATAGTGAATCAAATAAAAATTCTGATAAAGAAAACGATGATTCTATGGATAATAAAAAAATAAAAAAAGAAAATAGTGAAAATAGTGAAAATAGTAATGATAAAAGTGAGAGTCAAAGTTGTAGTGATCTAAATCAAAGTATTGATAACAATAAGAATGATGATAAAAATAATGAAAATAAAAAAGATATTGACAATAAAAAAGATATTGAAAATGAAATAATTGATAATCAAAGTAAGAATGATGATAATAATAATGAAAATAAAAAAGATATTGAAAATGAAATAATTGATAATCAAAGTAAGAATGATGATAATAATAATAAAAATACAAAAAATATTGAAAATGAAATAATTGATAATCAAAGTAAGAATGATGATAATAATAAAGAAAATAAAAAAGAAATTGATAATTTAATAGCAGATAATCAAAATAAGAATGATGATAATAATAACAAAAAAAATATTAAAAATAAAAAAGAAATTGATAATGTAATAGAAGATAATCAAAGTAAGAATGATAATAATAATGAAAATAAAACACATATTGATAATGTAATAATAGATAATCAAAATAAGAATGATGATAATAATAATGAAAAAAATATTATAAATAAAAAAGATATTGATAATGTAATAAAAGATAATCAAAATAAGAATGATAATAATATTAATGAAAAAAAGATTGATAATAAAAAAGATAATGATATTCAAAATAATAATAATAATGTTATAAATAATATCAATAATCAAAATGTACATAATAAAAAAAGTATAATAAGTATAAAATCAGATGATAAAGATAAAACAAAATTATCGTTTGAAAAGGAATTAAAAATTGAAAATGAAAATTCTCAAAATGAAAAATTTGATTTAGCATTAAACACTTTAAAAAAATCAAGTAACAATTTAAATAATAATAATAATAATGAAAAGGAACCAATAAAACAAATAGAAGAAGATGAAAAAATAGAACATAACTTAAATCAAAATTACAATTATTTCTTAAAATCAAATAAAAATAATCCAAATGCAAATATAATAAACCCAAATTTAAATATAAAAAATAACAATGATGAAAAAATACAAATTCACAAATTTTCAAAATCAATACCAAATACAATTTTAGGAGAAATACATTCAGAGACAATAAATAATGATAAAGAAGAATTAAGCAGAAAAAAAATATCAATGAGTAATATTTCATTTAGTCCAGATGAAAAATGTTATAGTCAAAGGATAAAACAAAAAAAGAATATAAAAATAGGAATAGAATTTGATGATTATACAACAAATAATTTTTATAACAATACTGCAAATTTCCAACCTTTAAAAGAAGAAGAAGAAGATGAAAAAATTTATTTAAAATCAGTACCAAATAAATTATCTAGAGAAAATTATAGAAAAAGTAAAAATATATTAGAAAATAAAATTAAAAGAGGAACAAAGAAAATGTATTATAATTCAACTAGTAATTTGGAAGATTATATTGAAAAATATTTACAAACTGGTTCTGTGACAAGAAAATTTGATGGAATTAAAATTGATATTAAAGATGGTAAATTAATGTATGAGTTTGAAGGAGGATTAAATGGTATGAGACAAACTACAGGAAATCCTCTTATTAATCAAAGGTTAAAAATGAGTAAAGGTGATGATGATTCTGTTAATGAATCTATCTCTAGTATTAATAAGTAATTTATTTATGGTTATTCAATTTGAGTTTTTTTATTAATAATTTATTATTTTATATATTTTTTTATATTCAACTTTTTTTTTTTTTCATTTTTGTTAAAAATTTTTGAACTTTGAAATTTAAATTTTTTATTTATTGTTTTTTTTTATTAAATTATAATAAAAAAATGAAAAAATTAAAGTTTTTGTATGTTTTAATAAAATTATATAAATGTCTTTATATTGTTATCTAACATATTTTTATAATTCATTAGGAAAAATTTTAAAACCACAACAATTATTTCCAGGTGAAAATATTTTATATAAATGTGAAAAAATAAATTATGAAGATGAAAAATATGGTTATGCAGAAAATACAAATGTATATTTAACAAATTTTAGATTATTAATATTAACAAATGAATATAATATTTATGATATTCCATTAATGTTTATAGAAAAATATGAAATTTACAAATCATATTTTTTTAATATTTTTTATAATAATTATATTCATTTAACATTACCAAAAATTGTTAAATTATCTCAAAAATGTCCTCAATATATATATGATAATTATTTACTAACTCAAATTAAAGAAATTTCAATTATTTATCCAATTTATATTAAATTAATTTTTAAACCTGATCAAAATATTGATAAATTTTTTGATTTTTTAAAAAGAGCTCTTGAATTAAAAGATTATTTAAAATCATTTGTAAAAAATAAAAAAGATGATGAAATAGAAATTAAAACTTTACAAAAATCATTTTCAGTTAAACAAATGGGATTAGGATTACAAAGAATAGAAAATATTCAAAAAAGTAAAATATTATATGATTCAATGTTAATAAATAATTCATTTACTGGAATAAATACTTTAAGAGAAAATGCAGAAAAATTAATTTCATTAGCACAACAAATAAGAGTAAAATTAAATTCAAAAAAAAATGAAAATAATACTAATCAAATATTAGATATAAATAAAATATTAAGTAAAATAGGTTTTATTGATCCAGTTACAAGAGAAGTTTCAGGAAGTGATTATTATTATGAATTAGCAAATCAAATTAATGAATTTTTTTATAATTATTTTGAAAAAAATAAAGAAATTAAAGTTATTTCTTTAATTGATGCTTATACTATTTATAATAGAGCAAGAGGGACTAATACAATTTCTCCTAAAGATATGAGAATTGCAATTACTTATTTAACAAAAAAATTTAATAATAAAATCTTTGTTAAGAATTTTAATAATGAAATTATTGTTTTACATAATAAGGAATATTCTACTAATAATCTTATTTCATTAATTGAAAAATTTATGAATGAAAATAAACAAGATTATATTGATATTAATGATTTATCTAAAATTATTAATGTTAAAAATATTATTTTAGAAAAGATTTTAATTGATGATTTATTAAGGAATGGTAATTTATTATTAGATGAAAATGATTTAGAAATAAAATACTATTTAAATACAATATTAAATTATAATATATAAACAAATTTTATAAATATTGTAATATATTTTTTATAAAAAAATAATAAATTACACAATATTTATATTATTTTACTATTTTATTGATTATACATAGTAAAAATAATATTAAAATTTTGTTACGCAGGATAATTAATTTTTAAATCTTGTTTTTCTTTTGGATTAAATGCACCAGTTAATTTTTTTTTATCATCCATAACATATTTTTTCTTAATTAACCATTCTAATCCAGTAATATTTCCATAACTATCAAAAACTTTTTCTTCTTTAAATACTTCATCATCTTCTTTTCCAGTAAAAATATTTTCTTTTAAAAGATACATTGTTTGATATGCTTCTTCTTTTATTTTTTGTTGTTCTCTAAGATATTTCATTTTTTCTTCTAAAATATCAATATCATTTGGAGCAGGTTTATTTAAAATTCTATCTTGATATATTATTTCTTTAAAACAACTTCTAAATTCTTCTTTACAAGATTTTGGTATTGTTTTTAATTTAATTATATATTCTTCTTCTTGTGAAATATCTTTTTTCTTTTTTGGTTTTGGAATTAATTTTGGTTTTGCTAATTTATTTGCTAATTTTAATAATAAATCAGCTTTTTTCTTTTTTGGTTTACCAATATTAATATAATTTCTATGTAAAGATTCTTTAATTATATTAGTATCATTTAATATTTCATTTACTTTATTTTTAAAACTAATATTTTTATCATCAATTGAACTATTAGTAATAAATCTACTATTATTAATACTATTACTATTAGTATGATAATTTGTTTCTGTTAAACAAAAAGTATTTCTTTCTTTATTTTTATTAAAAGAAAAAGTAACTCTTGTAGATTTTGGTCTTGATTTTGCTGAATTTGTTGCAGTATTTATTTGTGATAAATCATTTATATTATTTGGTGATAAATCTAAATATTTTCCTTTAAATTTATTTTTTGGTGATGAAGACAAAGTTGAATATTTTCTTTTATTTTTATCATCAAGTTGATATAAAATATCATTAAAATCACTATTAGTTAATACTTCTTTTTTTTCATTTTCTGAAAAAGATTGTTTAGTAAAACCAACAGGATGAAAAGATTTAGAAAAAAGAGTAGAAGTTCCCATTTTTCTTTTATCATTAGTAAAATTAGTACTAGAATTAAATAATAAATTTTCTTCATCTCTTTGAAACATAAAAGAAGGTTTATCTCTAATAGCAGAAATAACAGTATGAATATCAATAATTTTAGCATCATGTATAATTTCATTTATTTTTAAATAATTATTAATTCTTCTTATTTTTTTTAATAAAGGATTATCAAATTTATATTCTTCAATACCATATTCATTATATTCATCATCTGAATCTTTATCTTTATTATTTAATCTTATTTTCTTTTTTTTCTTTTCTGGATAAGGATACATTCCTTCATTTATTCCTATTAATCTTGCTATTTTATTATTTAATCTTAATATCTTTTGAGATAATAATCTTAATGCTGCTGTGTCTCTTGTTAAAACTAATATTTTTCTTAATTTAGTTCTTTCTTTACATAACACTTTTATTTGAATTGATCTTTTCATATTTTCTACTTTTTTTTTTGCTTCATCTTCTTTTTCTTTGAAAATATTATTTATTTGATTTCTTGGATTTTTATAAGGTTCTTTATATAAAGAATTTCTTTTTATATTATGAATTTTTTTTTCTTCTTTTAAATTTGGAGTTGTTTGGATTAAAAGAGATGCTCTTCTTAAATTTTTTTTTTTTGATGTTGAATAAAAATATAAATGCTCTTTTTTTTTATGATGATGTGATTTATGAGGAGTTTCATTTAAGTTAGATTCTGTTTTATTATGTTTTTTTGAATCTTTATTCATTTTTTTTATTTTTTTAATTTTTCTTTTTTATTTCAAATATATTATTTTTATCAATATTTTTAATTGATGTTATTAATAAAAATATAATGAAAACAAAAAGATATTATCTTAAAGCAAATAATGATTTAGAAGATAATTTTAAATATGAAAAAAAATTTATAAATAAAATTGCAAAAGAATTAAAATTAAAATATAAAAATGTTTTTACTTATTCAAAATATACAGATGAAGAATTAATAAATGATATTAATAATGCAATAAAAAATGAACATGTTCCTTTATTATTTAAATTTGCATTCCAGCCAATTGAAAAAAATATTTTAAGTATTGTTAAACAAAGACTTCCAGAAAAAAAAATAAAATTATCACCAAATAAAATAGATGAAAAAGAAATAAAAAATAATGAAGAAAATGATTATGATTATGAAAAAGAAAAAATTGAAGAAAAAAAAAGAAAACAAATGGAAAATCGTAAAATAGAATTAGAAAAAAGAAAAGAAAAAGATAAAATAAGAAAAGAAGATTTAAATAAAATAATTAATAAGAAAAATAATAAAAGTAAATCAAAAAAATATATTTTAAATCAAGATAATGATTCTAAAATCAAATCACATAATTTAGTTGATGAATATAAATTTAAAGTTAAAAATGATGCACAAGGAAAATATTTTAAATATGATACTGAAAAATATAATGAAGAACAAAAAAAAATAAAACAAGAAAAAAAAGAAAAAAGTTTAGAATTAAAAAATGCTTTATTGGCACAAATTAATGAAAAACATAATCAATTATTTGAGAATATTAAATTAAATAATATTTATATGAATGATGAATATAAAGATTATATAAAATGGATAGATAAAGAAAATGATAAACATTTAAAAAGAACTCAAAAAATTAAAGATTATCAAATTGATTTATCTGAACAAAAAACAAAAGATAAAAATCAATATAATAGTAATAGTGATAAAGAAGTTGAAACAATTTCAGATAACCAAAGAACTAAAAGATATAATTCTGCAGTTAATATAAATAATGATTTTTTGTTATCTAATAATATAAATAGTAATAATACTAATGATTTAAATTCTAATGATACTAATACTAATAATTTACTTTTTTCAAGTGAAAATATAAATACAAATTTAAATAATAAAAATAATGAAAAAGAAGAAAATCCATATCTTATTAATGATTATATAGAAAGTGATAAAATAAAAGAAAGAGTTTATAATAGAATGCAAGATCAAAAAAAAGTAGCAAATTATTTAAAAAAAATATATGAATCACATGAAAAAAATATGATTGAAAATTATAATAAAATTATATTAGGAGATAATAATTATGATTTAATAAAAAAGAATGAATTAGAAAATGCAGATATAAAAAGAATAGCAAGAATTAATGATATGAAAAAATTTTTTGAAGAAAATAATAAGAAAAAGAGTTTGGATGCTCAAAGGAGAAAAAATGAAGATTATAATTACAGATTATATCTTAATAAATCATATAATGATTATTTAAATGAAAAAGAATTAAAAAGAAAAAGACAATTAGAACAATATGAACAATATAGAAAAGAACTTGAAGCTCAAATTCAAGAAAAATATACAACAAGAAAAGAACAAGAAAAATATTTATAAATTATTTAAAAAAACAAGTCATTAATATTTTTTATTTATTTATTAAAAAAAATAATTATTTATTTATTTATTTATTATTAATTTTATTATAAATCTTAAAAATAAAAAAAAAATATTCAAAAAAAAATAAAAAAATTAATTATTTTTCAAAATGTCACATTTAATTGTTACTTTAGATATAAAAGATTATCAACCAAATACATTTGATTATAATACATTTGGTTTTCTTTTTATTTCAGACCAAAAAAATTTTGAAGAACAAATAAATGTAAAAATAATAATCTTTATTAAATAGTATAATTCAAGAAATCAAATAATACACAAAGCCAAATATATAAAAAAAGATTTAAAATACACAATTAAAGTAACAAAAAATGATTCTTTAGTAGGAATATCAGATTTTACAATACCATATCATTTACTTTTAAAAAAAGTAACTTCATTTGAAAAATTATGTCCAATTACAATGACAGATTCAACAAAAAGATTTTTATTTGGTAATTCAAATGTAAATATTAATTTAAAAATAAATATTCATTCATCAATTCAATATTCAGATAAAAGTTTAGATAATTCAAAAAAAAATGTTGTAGAACATCAAAATTTAATTTTACCAAAAAGAGGAAATTCAATTGATAAAGTAACACAAAGTCCAAAAACAAATTCAATTAAATCAAATAAAAATATTATAAATAATATGAATCATACAACTTCTAATTCAAATGTTGAAAATCCAATATTTTCTAAAGTAAAAAGACCATTAACTTCAATTCATAAAAAATTAAGAAATTCTTCTGCATCTCCTCAACAAAGGAAAAATAATTTAAAATTTCCTAGTAAAAAAACTAATAATAAAGATTTATCTTGTGATAAAAAAAGTAATTTTATTGATAAAGAAGAAAATCCTGATAATGATATTAATGATAATAGTTTTATTGATTTTGATATAGAGAAAGAAGAAAAAAAAATTGATAAAGATTTTACTGAGTTTATTAAATTATTTAAAGAAAATTATCCTTTAAGTAAATTAGATAATTTAACAGATGTTAATGAAATGGTAAAATATACTAAAGATATTATATCTCAATTACTTTCATATCAAAAAATGTATTTTGATAGAATTAATAATGCAATAAATAAAAATCATAAATTAAAAAACCTTTTAATTAAATATAATGAAATATATAGAAATATTAAAAAAAAGAATAATAGATTAAATGAAAAGATTGATAATTATGAATTTAAAAATTATATTAATGTTAATGTTAATAAAAAAGAAAATAGTAATATGAAAGAAAAAAATATTCCTTCTAAAAATAATGAAATTGGATTATTTAAAGATTTTTTTGAATTATTTTTTGATAAAACAAATGATGAAGAAGAAAAAAAAAATGATAATACAAACATAAATGAAAATGATAAAAATTTATTAATTAAAACTTTACAGGGAATTATAAATAAAAAAGGGCCCTTAAATAAAATATTAAATGAAAAAAATTCAACTGAAGAAGAAAGAAAATTATCAAATGAAATAATAAAAAAATATAATTTAAAAATAACAAAAAATAAAACTAATGAAAATGAAAAAGAAAATGTAAAAGTAAAAGAAAAAAATTTTGAAGAAAAAAAGAATTCAGAAGAAAAAAAAACTAAACATTTTGAATATATTATAACAAATAAACCAGATGAAAATGATAATAAATTAGAACAATATTTAATAAATTATTATTCAAAGAAAAATATTCCAAAAATTCCTTTTAAAAAAATTTCAATGAATAATTATGAATATGGAACACTTAAAGTTATGATTAAATTTGATAATGAATCAATTAGAATAAGATATTTAGGTAAATATTCTTTATTAGATAATTTTCTTGAAACAAATGCACATATAGAAAATAAAAAGAAAAAAAATAACATTAGTGGTAAAAAAAAATCTACACCAAAATAAATAATAATAAATAATTTTTTATTTATTTTACGTATTAAAATTAAATAAACTAATTATTCAATATTTTTTTTTTTAATTTAATTCAATACTATTAATTTAAAATAGTTTGATTCTTAAAGAATATTTTTATAATTACAATTTCTTATAATTTCTTCATTGGTATAATAGAATCATTATTATTTGATTTTAAAGTTTTAATTAATAAATAACATCCAAAAATGATTAAAAATAATTCAACAATTTGAATACTAATTAAAATTGTAAATATATTGAAAAATATTTTTAATATAAATATAAGTTTAAAAGTACTTTTAAATAATTTATTATTTTTAGAATCTAAAACACATACTTTATAATATTCAAAAAATTCATGGAAGCCATAAAGATTTTAGAATTTAATTATAAAAATAAATCCAAATATTAATATGAATAATAAAGAAAGAGTTATAATTATATACAAACAAATTTCTTTTTTTAAATAAAAAAGAAAAAATAATAAATCCTATTATTTGAATAATTATAATTATATTACATATAATTAAATATTTTTTTATTGATTTAAAATCAATTTTAAATACTTGAACAATTGAATTTTTATCAACAAAAATATCGTTATCATAATCTGAACAATTTAATTTATTTCTATTCTAAATATATGAATAATATTATTAATATAATTTTTTAAATAAAATAAAGATTTCTTTTCATTTTTTGGCATTTTTATTATATTTATTCATTTCATTTATTGATAAAATACTAACAATAATAAATAATATTAAATTTATTCCCTAAAGACTAATAAAATACTGAGATAAAGACCCATTATAATTAGTAAAAAAAATTATTGGTAAGAAAATGATAATTTAATATTATATTATTTTAAAAATATTAAAAAAATTTTCAAAAAAAAAAAATAGATATATAAATAAAAAACTTTTTCAATCACTTAAACATATTTTTTTATATAAAAACATTCTTAAAAATTCCAATTTATAATAAATATTCTTTTTTCTTCTATATTTATTCTATTTAAAAATAGTTGATAATTGAAAAAAATTAATGGAAGAAATAAAAATTAATGAGAATAAAAATTTATTTCAATTATATCAAATAATTCCTCATAAAGAACAAATTAATTCACTATCAATTTTTCCAAATGGAAATATTATATCAGTATCAAGAGATAGATCAATTCAAATATATGATTCAAATTTTTTATTAATTCAAAAAATATCAGAAGCACATAAAGAAACAATAGCTAATTTATATATAAAAAATGATAATTTTTTTATTACTTGTTCAAAAGATAGAAGTATAAATTTTTGGAAAAAACAAAATATAAATAATCTTTTTGACTTAAATCAAACAATTAAAAATGCCCATTTAGATACAATATTTAACATAATAATTTTACCAAATGGTAATTTAATTTCATGTTCTGATGATAATACAGTTAAATTATGGGAAGAAATAAATAATAATAAATATCAATTAATGTTAACTTTAAATAATTATGGTTTTATAAGAGGTATATTGTTAATAGAAGAAAAAAATATTTTTATTTCTTCTGGGGATGAAGGAACAAAAATTTATAATTATAATAATTTTAATATTATAAATTACTTTTATGCTCAATGCATTGGTTGGAATAGTTTAAAAAAAATAAATAATGATAAATTCATTGTTGGAGGAGGAAGTGATTGTAATATAATAATAATATCATTAAATGAAAATAAAATTATTAAAAAAATTGAAAATAGATTTTCTTGTTGGAGTGTTCATGTTATAGAAGAAGAAGGAATTTTTTTATGTGGTGGTTCAAGTTTTGATATTATAATATATGATATTAATAACTTTCAAATTTATCAAGTTATTTCTAATGCTCATAATAATTTTATATATGGTTTTAATCAATTAAAAAATGGCTTAATTATATCATATTCTAGTAATATTATAAAAATTTGGTTATTAAAATAATTTTTTAAATAATTATTTTTTTGTATAAAAAAGGTGCTTTAAAAATTTAATAAATGCCTTTTTTAACACTAATTTTTGCAGTTTGGATACAAATTTCTTTCGCCTTCAAAAAAAGAGTATCATCTATCTCAAAATTGGACCAAAATACCTTATTTGTGAATAAAAATGATAAATTTTATAGTTTTTCATTATCTTTTATGGATTATGAATCTGCAATATATTATTCAAATAACATATTTCTCGATAATATTCTTTTAAATAAAGGAGAATGTAAAGTTAATATGAAAAAAGTTATATGTTTCATTGATGAAAATATATTAAATGATAAATTATCTTCTAATTATGTTAATATTAGATTGGAAAATGAAAAAAAAATAATAAAAGCACAAAAGTTATATTATACTTTAGAAACATTGAATAATGAGTTATTATTTAACTTATTAAGTAATGATAAATATTATATTAAGGTATTAGATAAGAAAATTGAACCAATTGATAATTTATCTAAATTTAAAATTGATATCTCAAATATTGATAAAGTAATTGAAATTGAATTATATAATGGAATAAATTCAAAGAAAATAGGGACAATTAAAGAAAAATTAGAATTTAATTATTTAAGATTATTAGAAGATGATGCAAATAAATGTGTTCTTATTGGAGAAGTTATTGATATTAATTTAACAGGAAAAATAGTTGAAAATAAGATAGATAATGTAACTTTAAATAATTCAGAAGGAAATTCGAGTAAAATTGAGCATAATTTAAAAGATGAAATATTAAATATAAAAATTCCAAAGGATATTGAGCCTGGAGAATATGAATTGAATATATTTTCAAATAATACTAATATATATTCTCAAAATATTGACATTAAATATAGACTGTATTCAATCAAAGAGAAAATGTTTGTAACAGTTTTTAATACTTCTGAGCCATTAACAATAGACTTATATAATTCCTTTTCTACTGGTAAATTTTATCTTGTAAATGAATCAAAAAGCATTTTTAATGAGCTTTCATATACTAATGTTAATGATAAAAGATTTATTATTAGCAATATAAATATAAACAATCGATTAATATCATATAAAATAATGTCACAAAATTTATGTAATCAAGGTTATTATGAATTAGTAGAATTATTTGTTTTACCTGAAATTCAAAAAATATCAAATGGATTATTATATAATGCATCAACAACTACAACATTTACTTTAATTGGAACATATGAAAAAGATTCTATTAATTCTATATTAATTAGACCTTATAATTGGAATAGTACAAATATATTAAATAATAAAATCTCATTTACTGTTAATCAATCTGATATTGTTTATTTAGATAACAATAATGATAATTATACAATAAATGTAACTTTTAATTTAATTAATTCCTCAATATTAGAATCATTTCAAAAAGATTATGAAATAGAAATTAAATTTATGAATGAAACAGCATATCAACCCAAAATTCAAATATCTATGATTAAATGTGAAAATGGTACCTTCCCAAATAAAGATATTAGTGAATGTTTGACTTGTAAAAATTTAAATATGTATTATTCAAAAATTAAACAAGGCTGTGTTTATTCATGTGAATCTAATGAATATTCTTTTGAAAATAAATGTGATGATAAATGTCCTGATGATACATATTTATATAACACTAAACATATTTGTCTTAAGAATTGTGAAAATGATGAATATGACACAAAACTAGGTGAAAATAATGAATGTATAGATAAAACTTTTGAATTAAAAAAAATAGTACCTGAAACATTAAATAGAACAGGTAATGAAAAAATTACATTATTTTTTCAAGAAAATATCACTGCAAACAGATTAATAAATATTTCCATTAGTAATTATAATAGTACAAACTGCACTTATAAAAACATATCAACATATGAATGTTTTATTAATTTGAGTACGTTTTCTAATAGTGAAAATGAATTTTCAATTAATTATGAAATTAAAAAAGGAGATAATAGTACTTTATCATTAATTTCAAGTGATATTAAAGTTAAAATAAGTGTATCTTCTGAAATATGTAATAAATTTTATTATTATTATAATAAAAAAAATGATAAATGTGAAGAATGTATCAATAATACATATTATTATAATAGTGAATGTAAAAATTGTATAGAATCAAATCATTTTGTTTTAGAAAAAGATTCAAAATTAATATGTAATGAAAGTTGTTCGTACATTAAAGAATATCATGAAGATATAAATCAGACTTATTGTGTAGAAAAATGTTCAAAAGGTTATGGATTAAATGATAAAAATGAATGTACAAAATGTAAAGATGAATCAATGATTCAAGATGAAAACCAAAAGTGTATATGTGACCCATCAAAATATTCGTATGACTCACAAAGTGATTCATGTATTCTATGTTCATCAATTGAAGGAATGTTTGCAAAAGATGGAAAATGTATTTGCGATCCTACAAAATATGAATTAGATTCAAATGGAAAATGTATTCTATGTTCATCAAAATCAGAAGGAATGTATGCAAAAGATGGAAAATGTATTTGTGATCCTACAAAATATGAATTAGATTCAAATGGAAAATGTATTCTATGTTCATCAAAAGAAGGAATGATTGCAAAAGATGGAAAATGTATACTTTGTTCATCTATATCAGAAGGACTGATATTAAAAGATGGAGAATGTATTTGTGATCCTAATATAGCAGAATATAATAAAACAGGAAAAGAAGAATGTACAATTTGTTCATCAATACATTATAATATGATTTCAAATAATGGGAAATGTGAATGTAAAAATGGAACTATACAAAAAACAATTAATAATAAACCGGTTTGCTCAAATGATAAAAATTGTGAAAATAGTAATTTTTGTATAAATGGTATCTGTGATGATAGTTCTGGGAATATTATTTGTAATTGTTATAATGGATTTTTTGGAGTAAATTGTAGTGAAGGAATCAATGCAGTTAATTATATAAAAACATTAAATAATATTCAAAAAGAAATTCAAAGTCTAGTTGGGAATGTTACATTAAATGAACAAGCAACTAATGATTTATTTTCTAATAATTCTTTAACTAATAAAATTCAACAAGTTTCTTTATTATATAAAAGTAAAAATGTAAATATTGAAAATCAAAACGAACCTATTTATGAAACAATTAAAGATTTCACTATGAAAGTTATAAATCTATATAACAATAATTCTACTAAACTAATTGAAAATTTTACTACTTTTATAGAATATATTGGATTTACTTTATATTATCAAAAATATTCATCAAATAATAGAAGACTTACTGAAGATAAATTGATTTCAAATAAAGATATTGCTACTTTAACTAAGAAAATAAATATTACTAATTTGGAAAAAAATAAATTATCATCATCAGTCAATAATGCTTTTAGTTATATTTTATGGGAATTTAGCCCTTTAAATTATGATGAATATATTCAATTTATGAAAAATAATAATTTAACATATATATTTAAAGATAATAATCTTAGAATCGGTACCTCTATTTTACATACAATTATCAATTCTTCTGTTACTAATGAATCTCAATCAAATCAAATATTAACAACTTTATATTATAAAAATAACATAATACAATTTGATAATATAAATTATGCCATTAATTATGATTCATTTAATCAAGTTAATGAATTTTTATATTCTTATTATTGGGATAAAGGAATTAATATTTATAATCAAAATGATGATGTTTTTAATGATAAATGTTATAGAAATAAAAAATTAAAATATGATTTAAATACAAATTACAAAAAAAATTCTTTATATCAAGGTTCTATAATTGTTGATTCATGTAAAGTCAATGATGATCTTCATAATGAAAAAATAATATATTATTCTTGTGATAATGATACTTCTTTTTATTATTCATTTTTTAAAAATACTTCTGTTTTATCATTAAAAGATAATTATTCATTATTACCATTAAAATGTTTAAATAAAGTTAAAGAAATATATAATAATTTAGGTTTTTGGATTTTTTTATTTCTTATGATTTCCTTAATAATAATTACATTATATTATTCTAAATCAGAAAAAGAATTATTAGGTGATAATATAAATGATGATATAATAGAAAATGATAAATTAAGTGTAGAAATAACATCAACTGAAAAACAAGAAATTACTACTACTAGAAATATTTATTATAAACCATCTTTTATTGATAATTTATTATATAAATTACTTAATTTCCATCCTATAACAACATTATTTAAAGTTTCACTTTTAATACAATTTCAATTAAAATATTGGTTATTGATTTTTAATATTTCAATGTTATTTGGATTTAATGCATTATTATATTCTGAAAAATATATTGAAAAAAGAATATATGATAAACATAGAAATGATTTTGGATATCCAATGAGAAAAGAATTTGGAAAAATAATATCATCAATATTATTAACAATGATATTAACATTTTTAATAAAACTTTCTAATGTAACAAGTTTAAATAAGAAAAGAATTCTTGCTGTTGAATTAACAGGAAAAGAAAATAGATTTACAGTAATGAATTTTATTGAAGAAAAAAAAGTTTTTAGATTGATTGCATTTAGTTTTATGTTTATATTAATGATTTTTATGTGGATTTATTCAATTGGATTTTGTTATATTTATTATAATTCACAAATAAATTGGTTATATTCTTTTATCTGGTCTATTTTTTGGTTATGGATTATTTTTGCTCCTTTAATAATTGTTGTTTCTTGTATTGTAGAATATTACATTCAAGATTATGATACAAATGAAAAGATAAATCATTATTCAAATTTACTTTTCTGTTTTTAAATTCTTTTTAATTCATTATAAATTGAATATTATAATTAATATATTAAATATTATTATTTTATTTTAAAATTCTTAATACTTCATTAATAAAAAAAAAAAATTAAAAAAATTTTTATTCTTTAATAATATTCCTTAAATAAAAAACCATAATCAAAAAAACAAAAAAAAAACTCTAAAAAAAAAAATTAAGTCTGTGTTTCCTCCTCTTCATCTTTTTCATTTAACTCAACTTCCTTTTCATCTTTTTCCACATTTCCTTTCCTTCCAATTAAATAAAAAATAGTCCAAATAACAGTATTAATAAGAGCAAAAACGAGTGAAATTCCATTACAAATAATAGTAGGAATATCCCAAATAAGTAATCCAAAAATAAACCAACTTCCACTACAAAAAGCTCCAGAAAGAACACTAGCAATAGGAATATATTTACTATTTTTTTCTCTAATAACTTTCATAATATTTTGTCCAGGAGCAATATAATTAAAAATAGTTAAAATTGTTGCAATATTTCCAGTTGTACTATAACTTTTAAAAATATACATACAAATATAATAAATTTGAGCTACAAAATCAATTACTATGAAAATTCCTATTAACCATTTTATTTTATGTCTATCTAAAAAGTAATATAGATAAATTATTGCGGTAAGTGAACCAAAAAATATACCAAATGATGCTGATATTGTTGGAACAAATTGCTTTTGACGAAACCAATAACAAAACCATAATTCACCACATAAAAAATTTAAGATTAACATTGCTTCTGGCATTATTTTGTAATTTTCTTGACCTTTCATTATTTTGAATATTAATATCATTGGACTTATGTTTAGGAGGATACCTGCTATTGTTCCTATCCAAGCTACTACATCTTCTATTGGGATGGACATTGTTTTTTTTTTATTGTTATTATATTTTTTTTTTTTTAGTTATTTTTTTGATGATTTTTGGGGTTTTTTATATTTTAATTTTTTTATTAATTTTTTAGTTTTTTTTTTTATATTTATATTTTTTATAATTATTGTTTTTAATTAAAAATTTAAAAATTTAAATGATGATTTAAATTTTAAAATTTTTTTGAGAGTAATATTATATTTTATATGATAAAGTTTTTATTTTTTTTATTTATTCATTCTTTATAATTTATTTAAAAAAACAAAAATTATTTTTATTCATAAAAAATCATTAAATGTCCTTATTTAAATTTGAAATTTTAATTAGAATTTTTATTATAATTTACAAAATATCAACATTATATAATTAATTTATTTCCATAAAATATAATATTATATTTCAAAAATCCGTTAAATAATTGGCATTTAAAATATCATTTCACTAATTTCATTTTATAATTAAAAAAATATACTAAAAAAATTACAATTCACTTAAACAAAAAAAATTAAAAACCTAAAAAAAACCATATTCCCTATATAAAAAACCTGGAAAAAAACCTCAAAAAACCCAAAAAAACAAAAAACACTTCTATAAAAAACAAAAAATAAAAAAAAAAAAAAACTTAAATAAAAATATATATATATAACCCATTTAAAAATAAAAAATAATAAATAAAAAAGAGAAAATGCAATATCATCACACAAGAGTAGATAAACAAGACAGTAAGCCAAAAAACCTTGAAAACACTACAGAATCTGGTTATGGCGAAATGATATACATGGAACCATCAAATAACCAAATGATGAGCCCCGTAACGGAGGGCCGTCAAACACTCCGTCAAAGTCCAGGTGATGTGGTGTCGAGGAGTATAGTATCAACAGTAAAAATGAACCTCCGTGAAAGAGCAGACACAGCACAATTAGTAGGAGAAAAACCAATTCAAAGTTTAGTAGTTGCAATACCATCAAGAGGTATTGGTGAAGAAAGATTAGAAAGATCACCTAAAACAATTAATATTGGAGAATCTAAAGAACAAACAGAATATAATATTAGAACACTTAATGCAAGGAAAAGTCCTAAAGGTGGTTTATATCAAACTTATCAAAATGTTGAAGGAGGAAATATTGGTTTAGATCAACCGATGCAATACTCTGGTTTTATTCAAGGTGGTGATGGTGGTTATCCTATGGCAAATGATTCTAATGTTATGATGGGAAATGTTCAAAGTAAAAATTCTCCTGGTATGGTTGGTCAAGGAAGTATGATTATGAATCCTAGAGAAGGAAGAGAACCTATGATAAATAAAATGTCACCTAATCAAAATATTGATGATAATAATTCTAGTCAAGATAAAGGTTATGAATCACAAGCAAGATGGAATGATTTAAAAAATGTTTTAGGAAATCAAGTTAGAAGTTATAATGAAGTTAATGATAAACAAACACAAATTAAATATAATAATGCTACTTATAATAATATGACTATGGGAGATGTTAAAAATTTAGTTAAGAGATTTACTAAAGTTTATGATCCACGTAAAACTGAAGAAGGTGCTTTAATTAGTCAAAGTCAAGTCATTGTTCCTGGTGCTAATGATGAAGTATTTAATGGAAGATATCGTGTTTTACAAAAAATGAATAGATTAAGTAATATTTTATTATCTAAAAGAAGAGGTTATATGAGTCCAGATAAAGAAGATTCATTAAATAGATCAATTGAAGAAACTAGAAAAACATTTGATAGACATACTTTAAATAGAAATACTTTAAAAAATGGAAGAATGACAATTAATAGATCACCTGAACATAAATTTTTATATGTATCATTAGCTATGATATCATCAAAAGGACCTAATACTGAAGATAGGACAATTTTAAGAAAAATGAGATTTGATAAAGGAGGTGTTGTTGATTTAGCACAAGAAGAAAGAAAAAAAGGAAAATATAAAATTAAAAAAATACAAAATAAAAGAGGAATAAGAGGTGCTTCTCCTTTAATGAGACCTAATCCAAAATATAGAGAACAAGCAGCAAAATTAATTCAAGCTTGGTGGAGAGAATTAAAAGAATTATATAAACAAAGATTAGATATGATTATTAAAATACAATCATTTTGGAGAGGAAGATGGGTTAGAAAATATATGTATGATATATTATATTTAAGTTTTATGTATCAGAGTTTCTGTCAAATTATACAAAAAGTATTAGTTAAACATATCAGACCTTATGTATTTAATTTATTAACAGCTGGTGAAAAAAATAAAAATACAATTTTAAGAAATTTACTTTTAAAAGATAGAAGATGGCAATTATTAAGTATTAAACCATATTTAGATCGTTGGATAGCATTTTTAAGACAAGCAGAAGTAAGAAATTTAAGAGGAAGAAGATTATATGATATTAGATCAGAGGCTGAAAAAAGAAAAGATAAATTATTAAAAAATTTTGATAAATGGGTATTTTTATCTAAACTTTCAAATATTAAAAATAATGCAGATAATGCTTCTCGTGAAAAAGATAAATGTTTAAGTATAATGAAAATATTTGAAGGAACTGGAAAATTAGGTAAAAGAATAGCATTAAAAAATTCAAAATCGAGATTATTAGATTTTTTACATAAAAAAGCAATTAATGATAAATTAACTAAAATATTAAAATCACTTCCAAATCCAAATCATGTAATTTTAAAAAAATATTTTGATAAATGGCATAATACAACAGAAGAAGAACAAAAAAAAGATTTTAAAAAAAGATTATCTGCTGATTTATTAGACAATGCAGCAAAGAGAATTAAAAAAAATTTATTAAGAAATTCATTTAATAAAATATTAAGATTACCAAAAAAACCAGAAGTCGTGGAAAAAATTTTAGTACAAGAAAAAATAATTGAAAAAGAATCAAAAGTAAAAGGAGTAAATCCAGATATATTAAGTGCAAGTCATTTATTAGAAAACGCCCTTTTAAGATTAACATATAAATATCCTTTAAATGCAATTGATGATAAATTAGTAAAAGATAATCAAAATGAAAAATTATTAAAGATGATTAATATTAAAGAAAATTATTATAAAAGAATTTTACAAAATTATTTAAATAAATGGTTAAATAAATGTAGAAATAGAGGAAATAAAGATTTAATTAAAGAAATGATTATGAGATTATTAAATAGTGTTTTAAGTAAAATTAAAAATAGAATTTTATCAAATAAATTTAATCAATGGAGAAATAAAATTGTTAATCATGGAGAAGCAGGAAATGATGTTTATAATAAATCAAAAGGATTAGATAAATTATCAAATATTATTAAAAAACAATCTAGTAGAATGTTTGGTAAAGATTTTATTGATAATTTAAATAAAACAAGAAGTCAAAGAATTTATAAAAATGCTTTATTGAAAATTTTAGATAATTATTTTAATAAAGATAGAAATAAATTAAGAACATTTTTATATAAATGGAAAGATCAAATTAGAAAATTACAAATTTTAGATTTGATTGTTAAATTAATTAAAAATTTAGGAAATAAAAATGATGTTAATAATAGAAAATTAAGTTTAAGTAAAGCAATACATAAATGGTTATTAAATTGTAATATTGATAAATTAAATGAAAGAGAATCATCTGAAAAATTAAAAAAAGGAAAAATGGATAAAAAAAATTTTGCAGCATTAATAATGAAAATATTAAAAAGAGTTTTTAATAAAAATGATAAAGACACAATTTTAAGAAATACAATAAAAAAATGGTTGGAAATAGTAAAAAAAATAAAAGAAAAAGAAAATGAAAATATAAAAGAAGGAACAAAACATATAATAAGATATAATTCAATTAAAAATTCAGAAGATTTATTAAACAAATTAAGAGATATATTAATATTATCTTTAAAAAATAATAAATTAAAAAATTTAATACCAAAAAGATATGAAGGTGACAGATTAAAATTAATAAAAAATTTATTAAGATGGAGAAATAGAATATCACCAAAAGAAAAAACAGATCTTACAAATTATAAAGGACGTTATTTAAAAAATATAATAACAAAAAAAGATTTAGAAAAATTAATAAGAGCAATTTATAAATGGAAAAGTAATTTAAAACCAAAAACAAGTAATGCACCAAAAAAATATGGTTTAGAATTATTAAATAAAATATTAAAAAAATATCCATTTAATCAAATTAAAAAAACAGAAAGTAAAAAAATAAAAGAAATACCAAAAGATTTAACTTTAATGCAAGCTTTATTAAGAGGTGATTTAAATTCTGCAAGATCATTAGCTTTAAAAAGATTACCTTTATTACATTATTTTTTAAAATGGAGAAATAATGTTAGACAAGATAATTTGAATAAAATTAAACATGAAATGTTTAATAAATTATTTATGGGACCATTAAAAAGATTAAATAAATTACCTTTAAGAAAATATTTTAATAAATGGAGAGATAATATAAAAAAAATTAATGTTGATGATTTAGAAAAAAAAATTTATATGAAATTAATGAAAAATTTCTATGATAAACATGGAAAAAATAAATTAAAAAATAGAATAAAACAATGGAAAACAAAAACTGATAAATTAACAAAAAATATTGAAAATACTAAAAAAGCACTTGATAATTTAAGAAGAACTTTAACTTCACCAATTTTTGAAAAGACAATTGTAAAAGAGAAAAAACTTCCATTTGAATCTAAATTAAAAAGTGTTATAATTAATAAATTTTTATCAAATAAGAGAAATTTATTAAATAAATGTATTAATAAATGGAAAAGTATTTTAGATAAAGATAAAATTAATAAAATTAAACAAAGAATTTTATCTATATTAATAAAACAACAAGATTTAAAAAATGAAACAAATAAAACTAATAAATTAAGAGAAGCATTATTAAGATGGAGAATAAATTCAGTTCCTGAAAAAGAAAATCCATTAGATAAAATTACTAAAATTAGAAAAGGATTAGAAATTTTAGAAAAAGGTTTAAGAAAACCAAATTTAGAAAATATTTATATTGGAATTAAAAATAGAAAAAAGACAATTGGAGGAAGTAAATTATTATCAAAAATAATAGATAAAATAATGCCAAAAGTAAAGAAAAATATCTTAAAAAAATATCTTAATTTATGGAAAAGTAAAATTCCAGATACTGAAAATGAAAAAAGAAAAGCTAAAAATATTTTTGAAGATATTTTAAAAAATTCAAATATAACAAAAAAACAAGTAGAACCATATAAAGATTTAGCAAAAATATTAAAAGAAATTTATAAATTAAAAAGTGGAAAAGGACAAAAATTAATTGATTTCTTTAGAAAAATTAAAGATAAGAAAAAGAAAAAAATATTAGAAGAAAGAGATAGAAGACTTCGTATTTTATTTATGAAAAATAATAATAAAGATTTATTAAGATATGGATTAGCAAAATGGAGAAGAATAGTACATAATATTAATACAATTAATAACAGTTTAATTATTCAAAAATTCTGTAAAAATAAATTAAAGAAAAAAACAAAGAAAAAATATAATGTTGACCAATTAATTAATGTTTTAAGAAAAATTTTATTAACAAGAGTTTTTAATAAATTATTTAGTGGAGGAAAAAATAGATTAATTAATATTTTATTAAAGAAAATAATAAAAAACTTTGAACAAACTGATAAAAAATTATTAAAAAATGCTTTATTAAAATGGAAAAATAATATTCCTATAGTAAGAAAATTAAATGCAATTGTAAAAATTCAAAGTTCATTAAGAGGATTAAAATTAAGAAAAAAGAAAAAAAAATTAAAAGATTCAGTTTTAAAATTAAAAATACTTTATTTAAAAAGAGAAAATAATTCAGTTGATTTATTAAGATTTTATTTATTAAAATGGTTACAAATATCAGAAAGATTACATTATGAAGACAATGCAAAAATAATTCAAAAATTCTTAAAAATGTCTTTAACAGTTTATTCTGAAATGGATTCTAAAGTCAAATTTAATGATTTGTTTAAGAAATATTATATGAAAAGAGTTCTTGAAGTTTTAAGAAGAGTTATGCCAATTCCAAAAAAAAATTATGATCAAATTATTTTCCTTTTAGATAAATTTAGTAGAAAAAGAAATAAAGATATTTTTAATAAAATTAAAAGTTATTCTAAATTAAAAAAATTACAAAATGTTTATCCTAAAATTGTTGATGCACTTAAAAAATATTTCTTACCTTTATTTCTTAGAAAATGGAAAATTTTATCAATTGATAATAGAGATAAATATGTAAAAATCATACAAGATTTCTTAAGAAATAAAAAGAAAAATAAAGCCACAAATAAAAAAAATAGAATTGAATATGTATTAAAAAATTTATATTTGAAAAATTCAGAAAGTAATAAATCTAAATTAAGAAGATATTTTTGGAAATGGATAAAAAAAGCAAAAGAAATAGAATTAAATAATAATGCTCAAATAATACAAAAATTCTGTAAACATAATGAAAAGAAGAAATTAAGAGCTAAACAAACAAATAAAAATAAATTATCAATTTTATTAAAAGCTTATTTAATTACTAAAATAAAAGAAGCTTTAACAGATGTTAATGAAAAATATTTAAAACCAATTAATAAGGCTTTAGATAAAATAAATGGAGTTGATAAAAGATATGCAACTAATAATATAATTACTTTTGCAAATGATACAATTAGAAGACAATTACTTTTATATATTTTAAATAAAAAAGTTCAAAATAATAAAAATGATTTATTAAGAAAATATTTAAATAAATGGAAAAAAATAGGAGATGAAATTGAAAAAAGAGTAAAAATTATTCAAAATTTCATTAAGAAGATTAAAGATAAAAAACATAAAAAAACTAAAGGAAGAATTAGTCAAGTTTTACTTAATTTATTTATGAAAAATGATTCAAGTAAATTAGATAAATTATCATATGCTTTAAGAAAATGGCAATTAAAGAAACATTTAATTGATTGTAATACAAAATCTAATATTATTAAAAAATTCATTGGAAAAAATAGAAATAAAAAAAAGAATAAAAAAATTAATGATTTCTTTGTAAAATTAGTAAAGAGAATTTTAGCCAAAAGATTAAAAGATTTAGCAAAGATAAAAAAATTCAAAAATATTATATTAAAAATTTTATTAAATAAATTAATAAAAAATGGAAAACAAAAAGGAGCATCAAAGAAAATAACAAATATACTTCGAAATAGAATAATATTTAATAGTACAACATTAAGAAATAATTTACTAAGAAAATATTTAGAAAAATGGAGAAACAATGTAAAAAATTCTAAAGAAAAAGAAGATAAATCATCTAAAATATTACAAAACTTTTTCAGAAAATTAAAAAATAAATCAAAGAATAATAGATTATCAATTAGATTAGATAGATTAAAACAAATTTTACTATCAAAAACAACAGAAACTCCTTTAAGAGTTGCATTTAATAGATATAGATCAAAAGTAAAAAGAATTGAACTTGAATTAAATGCTGATATAATTAAAAAATTTTGTAGAATTGTAAAGAGAAGAAGAGATAATGAAAAAGAAAAAAAGAATACTTTTAATATTACTAAAGCTATTGAAATTTTATCTAAAATAAATCCTTACAAAAAATATGCTTTTGATAAAATTAGAAAAGCAAAACAAATTGATGGATTAAATAGAATAATTGACTATATTAATAAAAAAAGAATTGATATATTAAAAGAAGTTTTTGATAAGATTAAAAAAGATAAAAATAAAAATAAACTTCTTAAATTATTTAAAATTAAAGAAAATTCAAAAGATAGAATATTAAGAAAATATTTAAAAAAATGGATAGAAAATGATAATAAATTAAAAAAAAAAAGAGCAGCTGAAAAAATACAAAAGAATTATAAACTATATAATAAAAAAAAGAAAAAATTTGGAATAAAAGAAATCCTTTTAAGAATTGTAAACTTAAAAGATCAAACAACAAAAGATAAATTTAATTCCACTTTATTAAAATGGTTAAAAAATGCAAAATTAAAAAGAGCAAATGACTCAGCAAAAAAAATTCAAAATTACCTTAATAAAAAATCAAATAAAAACCGTGCAAAAAAAAATTGGAGAAAATTAGTATTATTATTATCAAATAAAAACAAAAAACAAAGTACATTAGACATAATAAAAAAAATAAAATTATACTTCATATTATTAAAACTAACAAAAACTTTAATAGAAAAAATGAAAAAAGATTCATTAAAAGATTTATTAAATAAACTAAAATACTTAAAATTACAAAAAATCCTAAAAAAAATATTAAAAAACTTATCATCATATTCCAATTCACTTCTCCTTCAATTATATTTAAATAAATGGAAAGATAAAATAAACAAATTAAAAAAATTAAAAGAAATTCTAGAAAAAATGGTAAATGATATAGATAAAAGAAGAAAAATAATAGCAGCAAAAACATTAGGAGATGTATTTTTAATTAAAAAATTATTCCATGATATATTAAGAATAAGAGCATTGGAATTTATAAGAAGACTCAAAAACAGCGGAGAGTTGAAGAAGAGACTTCGTGCTCTTGGAGATACTCTTGTGAAAACAAAGAAAGATTTAGATAATCAAAATAAGAAAATTTTCCTTAAATCATTATATAAAGTTTATTATACTAGAGCCCTTGATAAATTAATTAAAAAAATCAAAGAAAAACAAAAACAAATTAAAAAAAAATATGGAAAATATTTCATTAATTTATTAAAGAGAATTAATTTACAAAAAAGCCAAGAAAAATCACAAAGTAAACATCAAGGCTCAAATCAATTAAAAAACACAAGACTCCAATTTCGAGCACATCTCTCTTCTCCTAAAGCTGTAACTGAAGATAAAAAACCTTATTTATATATTTTACCATTATTCATAGAATTTCTTAAAAATAAAATAAAAGAAAGGAAAGAATATTCATTTAAAAAAATATTAGATAAAGATAAATATAATAATTTCTGTAGATTAATAAAAAAATATGTTATGAAAAAACAAATTCCAAATAAAAGAGAATTTTTAGATATTTTAATGGGAAGTTATAAAAATTTAAAAACAAAAGGACCTTTATTAGAAAAATTACATAAATTATTAAAAAAATATATCATTCATATATTAATGACAACATTAAAACAACCATCGAAATTATATAAAATATTTTATTTATTTAAAATAACATTTATGCATAAAGGAATAGCAGAAAGAAGATTTATAAGAGAAATAATTAGAAAATGGCGTTTTTCAACTTTTGTTAAAGTAATGGCAAAAAGAAAATTAGAATTAATGTATAAAAACTTACATGTATCTTATCTTCAAATGGCAAATGAAGTTTTTGGTGATGAAGAATCATCTTATAATGCTTCTGTAGTAAAAGAATTTGAAAGATTTGGAACTGATGTTGGAATGTGGGGGAATGAAGATCCTAATATACCTACTGAAAGTGCTTATGTTAAGTCGGTTAATAAAAAATATGTTTTTGAAACTTTAGATAATGAAAGAAATAAATTGTTTGATGAATATAATAGTGATATTGAAATTAAAAAAGAAATTATTGTCTCTGATGTTAAGAGTGAAATCAAAACTGATGTTAAAACTGGAAAATCTACTTCAGATATTCAAGAAAAAGAAAAAGAGAAAGTTAAAGAAAAAGAAAAAGATAAAGAAGATGTTAAAGATGAAAGTTTTAAAAGAAAAAGAAAAGAAGTTGTAAAAGAAGAAGATGGAAGTGAAAGTGGAAGAAAAATTAGGACTTATAATAGAAAGAAAGAAGAAGAAAAAAAAGAAGAGGATAATGAAAAAAGAGGAACTGTTAGAATTCAAAAGAGAAGTGGTAAATAAAATTTTCATTTTATTTTGTTTATTTTTGTGATATTATTTATTTAACTCTAAAATTTCATTTTTACTCTTAATCGA
>JAEEGK010005170.1_pt1 | contig 31587 bp, 17 predicted proteins | sample 8958771 | NCBI WGS metagenome assembly JAEEGK01 (sample SAMN16246547, study PRJNA631951) | gut metagenome | biome: gut microbiome; feature: rumen; material: SC-attached | host: Bos | place: Iran: Karaj | collected 2018-10
AAAGTTGTAATACTTTTTTTAAATTAAAAAATATCTTTATTTTTTTAATCATCATCAGAATCATTTTTAATTTCTACGTAAGAATTTGGTTGAAAAATACACCATAAAATAAGTAAAATAATACATATAAATATTACTATACTTAAAATAATAATTGGAATTAAATATTTATTTTTTTTAAATTTATCTAAAACTCTCAAGTTATAATATATTGTTTGATAACATTCAGTATGATTTTCTCTATTACTTTTAATTAATTCATTAATTGAATTTTGACATTCACTAGTTCTATGTAAAAATATCATAATATAATCACCTTTTTCTTTTATATTACATTGAATTGTAGGATTAAAAAAAGTAAAATTTATTGGTTTATAAATAATTCCATTTGCTAAAATTGATGGATAAATTTTATTATCAAATCCATTATAAAAGGGTACTAATAAAGAATATTCTGAATTTACTAATTTATATGTATATGAAGATACATTATATATATTTAATATTCCTCTTCTAATAACATGAATGTTTGATGTTATTGAATCTAAAAAATATGAGAAAAAATCATCATTTGTCATAAAAGATGTTATTGCACTTTTATCTGAATTTTTTTTTGTAAATATTTTGTTTAATATTAAATCAGTAATTGTATTTAAATAAAATTCAATAAAAAATTCCTTAATATCAGTATATTCTAAAGTGATTCCTAAAAATTTATTTCCATTAAATGGATTTATAAAAATATCTAATTTACTCATATATGTATGAGAATAACTATTAATTATTGAATAATCAGTTAAATTATATATAATTAATCCATATCCTGATTTAATACTATATAATACATCGTCAATAAAATCAAATGAAGTATAATTTCCATTATCAGAATCAACATTTCTAATATATGTCAAATTATTATAATAAATTTCCATTCCTTTTTTTTCACTACTTATTAATATTTTATTTTCATTTAAAAATTTAGCATCATAAATTTTAGAAATACTTAAAGATGAAGAAATATAAATTAAATTTAAAGAAGAATCATGATATAAAATACCATTTATATCTTTTCTTTCAGTAGTATTTACTTGAAAGAAAAGAATATTATAATTTGATAATTGAGTTAACAAAAAATAATTTTCAGAATATTTTAATAAAAATATATTTATAACATTATTTTCCAATAATAAATTTTCTCCTTCATTAACTTTACCATTAATAGTATAAGAATCAATTTTTTTATCATTATCAGTATAATTACCAATTGAATAAATATAACCATCACTTAAACCAAAAATTAAAGAATAATAATTCACAACCTTTGAATATTGACGATTTGCAACCTCAGAAGAAATAGAAGAAAAATAATAAGAATAAAACTTATAAGAACAATTAACAATATTATCTGAATCTGAATTAGATTCAATATTATATGAAGTATAATTATAATGTGGGAATATATTATATCCTTTATATGAATAATCAATTGTAAATTCTCCTTCTTTTAATATTTTATTTTTACTTTTAATTATTTCTTCATGTCCTTGTTTCACTACACTTATTAATTGTGGTTGTCCAATTAAAATTTGCCCATTTCCATATAAAGGATTAAATATAAAGTCATTATTTTTATTCACTGAGCCTAAATCTATTTCTGTTCTTTGTATATATGATTCTGTTGTGAATTTTTTATTTAAAAATTTATTTGAAAGAGTTAATAATTGTTCAGAATAATCTTCCTTATTATTCATTCTTATTTCTTCAAAATCAATATCATATGATTTTATTATTTGATAGATATTTAATAAAATAAGTACCAAGTTTTTTTTTATCATTTAACTTAATTTATTTTTATTAATAAAATTAATTCCCTATTTTTATTTTAATTTTTAAATTTTTAGAAATTAATTAATAATTTATGAATTTTATATAATTTAATATAATTTATTATTTTTAATATGTCTTCACTAAATGATGAAACTCAACATTTATCGTCAGAAATTAATCAGCCAAAATATGATTCAAATTTAAAGACAGATGAAATACAACAAAATTTAGAAAATAAAATACCAATATCAAATGATATAAATATTCCAATAGAAGAATTAGAAAAAATAAATGAAAATAAAAAAAAAGAAACAAACGATGAAATAATTATTGAAAATAAAATAGAAGAAAATAAAGAAAATATAGAATTAAAAGAAGGACAAAATACAATAAATAATAATATAAATAATAACAAAGTATCTTGGATAGATCAAGTAATAAGAAAAAATTTTATGCCAGCAATGATATTATTAGAAAAAGGAAAAATAAATGTAAATTCATATATTCCTAATATAAATGAATGTCTATTACATTTATCAGTTAATTTTTCATATTATAATGTAACAAGATGTTTAATAGAAAAATTTAATGCAGACCCAAATATAAAAAATAATTTTGGAAGTACTCCTCTTCATTTAGTTTGTTCAAATCCAGATAAAGATATAGCAATATTAATTTATTTATTAACTAGAGAAAATATTAAAATTAATGAAAGAGATTCTAATGGCATGACTCCTATTTTTTATAGTATTATTAATAATTTTGAAGATGCTTTTTTATTATTAGTTTCAAGAGGTGTTGATTTAAATCAAAAAGATAATAATGATAATACTTTAATGTTTTATGCTATTTCAAGTGGAAATTTATTTATTTTTAATTTTCTTGAAACACATTGTAATCAAATTAGTTTAATTTCATCTAATTTTAATAGTAAAGGTCTTATTTTTAGTGATATTGCAATTCAATTTGGAAATCATAAGAAAATACAAAAAATATTAAAAATATATTATAAAGATATTAATCTTGAATCTATTGTTTCTTGTTGTAATAATGTTAATACATTTAATACTTATTCTAAAGATGTTTATGAAAATTTAAATACTTGTTATTTTTATAGATTAGGAAATTATAAATCTTTTTTTAAATCTTTTTTCCCTATTTTATCATATATTTTTGGAAAGAATGAAAAAAAAATATTAACATTAGAGGGAAATTCAATTTTAAGATTAAATGAAGAAAATGCACCAAATAATGAAGATTTAATATATGAAAATAAAATTGATAATCTTTTATTATTATTATATTTTATAATATCAGATAATAATTTATTTTGTAAAACATATGTTTTTTACTTTTTAATTAGTTTTTATTCTGAATTTTTATTTTATTTGAATGAAGCAAGTAAAATATCTCAATTTTTCAATATTATTATTTCACTTTATGTTATAATTTTTTTAATATTAATTCAGATATATAAATTTGATAAAGAAGCTTTAATTTATGAAAAGTTTAAATTAAATGATATTGAAAATAATTGTTTATATCAATATAATTTAGTAAATGATCCTTCAAAAGTTCCATTATTACCCTCTTCAAAGAATAATATTTGTGAAATTTGTCTTAGAATAAAAGATAAATTTACTTATCATTGTATGAAATGTAATGTTTGTGTAAGAAATTATTATTTTCATAGTAATATTTATAATATATGTATTCATAGAAGAAATATTTGGTATTATACGTGTTCAATTTTCTTCTTTTCATTTCATTTTATTTTTATTGGAATTGAAACAGAATATTTTTTAATTAAATTTTTATCATATATTATTTATATTATTATATTAGGTAAAGTAATTGCAATTGTTATATGTATTGGTTCAAAAACACCTTATAGAGTTGCTTATAATGAAGAAGAGGACTTTTTAGAAAATAAAATTGAAAAAAGAAATAAAGGTTATTATTCAATTTTAAAAATGAATATTTTAACTTATAAAGAGTTCATAAATAATGTAATTAAATAAATGATTTGTCTTATTTTATGTAAATTTATTTCAATTTAATTATTTATTCATAATTTAAAAATTTTTTTAAATTTGAATTTATTTTTTTAAATATCTTTTATCTTCTTTATTTTTATAAAATTATGAATAAAAAGATTAATTAAAAATGTGATATATATTATGAAAGTCATTTCATTCACATTCATAAAATAAATTTAAATAATTTTTCCAATTTCTTTTTAAAACTTTTAATAATTTATTAAAAATAAATTGAATTAAAATAAAAAATAATAAAATGTTCTCTAGGCATGAAACAGAAACATCAATAATTTGAATATATCTGCGATTAAATAGAGATTTTATTTTTAATGCATTGGACTTTATATATACTTCTTCATTCTTTTCATAAAACATGAAAATAAATGAAATAAATATATAAAGAAATTATTATAATTATGCATCATTAATAACATATTAATTAATTATTAATATATAATTTTTTGTTTTATTTATGGTTTAAAATAAATAATTAATTTTTTTTAAAAAATACTGATTAAAAATTTCTAAAAGCTAAATAGAATATTATATAATTCCTTTTTAATTGTTTTGATTTAATGAAAATATTAATATTATACTTTTTATAATTCTTTTAATTAAATATGAATTTAATTTAATTTTTGACTAATAAATAACATTTTTATTCATTATACATCATTAATTAATTATTTAATTAATAATTATACGAATAATTTTTTTCAAATATTTAATATTAGCATTGGAAATTTGAGATATTAAAAAATTATGTTTATATCTATTAAAAATAAAGCTCATACATAAAATCAATTATTTCCAATATTTCCAAAAAATAAATTAAAACAAAACAATATTTTTTATATATTAATCCTGATATTTTTCTTACATATTGTAATTATTTTTATAATCTTATATTATAAAAAATTTAAAATATAAAATAAAATTATATTTTCACCTTACATAACAAGAATAAATATAACAAAAAAATATAAATAAAAAAAAATTAAAATAACTTACTTTACAAATAATTAAAACAGGATTGAAATCTAAGAAAAAATATAAATAAACGATTTAAAATAAAATATATATAAAAATAAATGGAACAAGAAGAACCAGAAGAAATACCAAAACAAAATCAACCTAAAGAAGAAGAAGTAAAAACAGATTTTACATGGTTTAAAAATGCAAGAATATATCAAGTTTTCATAGATAGATTTGCAGGATATAAAACAAATTATACAGAACAAGAATTAAAAACACAATTTTTATATGGAAATTTAAAAGCATTAATTGGTAAATTAGATTATATTGCTTCAATGGATTTTAATATTATTTGGTTATCACCATTCTTTGCTAATCAACCTAATGGTTACCATGGTTATCATCCTATTAATTTTAATCACGTTGATCCAAGATTTGCTTTTGGTGAACATCCAGAAGATAATACAACTGGAAATCCTTTCGAAAAAGATGATATTGATATTTTAACTAGTTCTGATAATATGCTTAAACAATTTATTGATGAATGTCATAAAAGGAATTTTAAAGTTATGATGGATTTAGTACCTAATCACGTTCATGATACTCATCCTTTCTTTATTGATGCTAAAAATAATAAAGATTCTAAATATAGAAAATGGTTTTATTTTGTTGAAGATATGACTGAAGAAGAAAAAAAAGATTTATTCCCTGAAGATTTATTACAACCAAAACAAGAAGAAGTTAATTTTGTAGATCCAAATCAAATTCCAATTGCAGAACATCCAGAAAATGAAATTCCAATAGTAGGTGAAGGACAACCTCAAACTCAAAATCAACAAACAGGTGAAAATGTTCCTCCAAGTTCTCCACCTCAAGATCCACAAGATCCAAATCAACAACCACCACAAGATCCAAATCAACAACCACCACAAGATCCAAATCAACAACCACCACAAGATCCAAATCAACAACAACAAGAACAACAACCAGAACAACCACCTGAAAAAAAATATTGTTATCCTTATTTAACTTTCTTTAGAATTGGTGAACTTCCTAAATTAAATTTAGATACTCCTGAATGTGGTGATTATATGATTAAAGTTGTTAGAAAATATTTAAAATTAGGAATTGATGCTGTTAGAGTTGATCATGCTCCTGGACCTTCACTTCAATTTTTAAAAAGAATGACAACTGAAATTCATAAAGATTATCCTACTGTTCCTTTTATTGGAGAAGTTCCTCCTGTTTCTATGTTTTATGTTGCTGAAACTATTAAAGCTATTCCAAGAGAAAATTTACTTAAAGTTAAAGATAATAGTTTAGATATTGTTCCTTATATTGATGAAATTTTCCTTATGTATGAAGGTGTTTTAGATGGACTTCTTGATTTTACTTTTAAATATATTATTGAGTGTCATGTTTGGGGTTATATTCAATCTGAGGAAGATACTATTAAAAATATTAATGAACATTATGCTAGATTTAAAAATAGTAAATTGATTTTGGCTAAGTTTTTAGATTCACATGATGAAAATAGATTTTTATTTACTTGTAATCAAGATAAGAATCTTATGAAAAGAATGATTGATATCTTATATACTCATTTTGAAGGAAGAGATGATCCACTTATTATTTATTATGGTACTGAAGATTTTATGACTCAATGGTCAAAGAAAGATGAAGTTGAATATGGTGATGCTTATTCTAGATCTCCTATGAATTTCGAATTTGAATGGGTGAAACTACATTATGATAAGAAAAAATAATTATTGTTAATCTTATTTAAATATCAGTTTTTAATTTAATATTTATTAAAAAAATAGGTGTTATTAATTATATATTTAATATGTTTTTTTTATTATTTTTTTTTAATATATATGTAAAAAAATAAAAATGAAAATATTATATTAAAAACAAAAATAATAAATGGGTAAAAAATTCAAATTATATATAATTTCCATATTATTATTAATATTTATATCAAAAGAAACAAATGATGATGAATCAATAGATATTTCAAGTGATTATAAATATCCAAAAAAAGAAAATGAAAATGATTCATATATTTATGTTCCAATAATAGGAACAAATGATCTTCATGGAAAAATATTCCCAGTTAGATTTAATAAACCAGAAAACTTAAATAATTCAGAATATTATTATAGTGGAGGAGCTGAATATATATTTTCATATGTAGAAATATTAAGAGAAAAATGGGGAAAACAACGTGTAATATGGTTAGATGCAGGTGATCAATTTCAAGGAGGATATGAATTTACAGACACTAATGGAACAATTATGCATGATTTTTATAATACATGTGAAATAGATGCAATGGGAATAGGAAATCATGAATTTGATTTTGGAATTGATTATTTAAAAAAATTTATAAAAGACTCAATTTTCCCATATTTAGCAGCAAATATTTATGATAAAGAAACAAATAAATATATATATGAAGAAGGTGAATGGGAACAAGTAAAAAAAAGTATGGTTTTAGTTCCACATGAAGGTATTAGAATAGGAGTTATTGGATTAGCAACTGTTAGTACACCTTCAACAACAGGAGGAAATGTTTCAAATTTAGAATTTAAAGATCAGTTAAATATTGTAGAAGAAGAAGCAAAAAGATTAAAAAAAGAAGAAGAAGTGAATGCAATTGTATTATTAGCACATTTAGGTTCATCATGTAATGCAGAAACAAATACAAAATTTGATTTAAAAATGTATAATAAAACAACAATTCAAGAAGGATGTGATGAAGAACAAGAATTAAATAAATTATTAAAAGAAATTGATAAAAATTTAGTTGATGCTGTTGTTTCAGGTCATACACATGATCTTGAACATCATTGGATTCATGGTATTCCAGTCATTCAAACTACTGGTTTTCAGTATTCAAATGTTATTTATTTACCTTTTAAAAAAGAAGGAGAAAAATTCATTCTTGATAAAGATAATATTGAAATTGAAGGTCCTTTACCTTCATGTGAACTCGTTTTTGAAAAATCAAAAAGATGTGATTTTGTATTAAAAAAAGATACAACTCAAGGTAAATTAAAAAAAGTAAAATTTCATGGAAAAGAACTTAAATTAAATGAAAATTTAGCAAATTTATTAAATAAAGAAAGAAAAACAATAAATGATTTAATGGAAAATACAATAGTAGAAAATCATATATTCTTAAATATAAGTAAAGATAAAGAAACTGATTTAACTAATATGGTAGTTGATATAGCAAGAAGTGTAACAGGAGCTCATTTTGCTTTTTTTAATCTTGGTGGTTATAGAACTTCATGGTATCCTGGAACAATAAGTCAACTTGATATTTATTTAATGTTTCCTTTTGAAAATAAATATGTTACTTTTGAAATGAGTGGAGAAGAAATTATTAGAACTTTAAAAACTATTAATAGAAGAAATATTTATCCTTCTTCTGGGTTAATGCAAGTTTATGATAAAATTAATGGAATTAATGTTTTAGTTGATGCCAAAGTATTTGATGGAGTTTATGAAATTAATATTGAACCTTTTAAATCTTATGTTGTATGTGTTAATGATTTTTTATATAATGGTGGAAGTCAATTTAGACATGTAATGAAATGGTATAAAGTCAAACATTATAAAGACCATGGTGTTGTTAGAAATCAGGTTTCTGAATATCTTAAAAATATGAAAAATATTTATGAAGATAGTTTTATGGATAGGGATCATCCAAGATATAGATTTTTAAAATAAATAAATTATAATATGTTTAAAATATATATTTTTATTTTATTATAACATAAGTTTATTATTAATTCTTAATTTAAAATTAAATATTAATGACAACGAAATCTGAATTATTTAAGAATCTATCACCAAAAAAGAGAAATATAAATAGTAAATTCATGATAAGAAGTAGAAGTAATTTAGAACCAATATTAAGTAAAAAACAAAAATTATTTGGAGTATATAAACCAGTAAAAAATTTTCATCGTTTTGGAAAAGGAATAATAAATTCAGGTATAAATCCAGATGCAATTTATGTTCGTTTTTATGAAAGAGAAATAACTCAACCATATAAAAATCCAAAATTTATTATTGAAGAAAAAAAAAATATTCCTGATTATCCTTCAAAATGGAGTTTGGGTTATTCATGTAAATGTAATAAACCATATTTTATACCAAAACAACAACAATTTACAATTTATAATTTTAGTAATAAATTATCAAAAGAAAATAATACTTATTCAACTGATAATATTTTTAATAACAATTTAAATATTGAAAATAATGAAGATTACAAAAATGAAAAATTTCCATTTTTAAATATGAAAAAAAAATTCGATCAACTTTCTCATTCAAAAGAATGGATTCCAAGAATTTATGATAATTTTAGTAATTCAAATAAAAGTAATGTTGAATATAATATAATAACAAATATGCCAAAAGAAAATTATGAAAAAGAACATTTACCAGAAATGATAAAAAATAAAAAAAGAAAAGGTATTGCAGAATATGGTGACCAATTAATGCCATTTTATCCTAAATTCAGAGAAGAATATTCAAAATTATTAGATGATAATAAAAATATTTTTAGAAGATTTAATGGAATATTTAGTTCAATGTATGATTCATCTGCAAAAAATGGAAATATATATAAACCATTTAAAAGAGGAAATTCATATGAAAAGTAAAAAAAAATTAAATATATTTAAAATATATCTTTCACATTATATCATTTTATAAATATTTCTATAATAATTATATAAAAGAAAAATTAAAAATGATATAATATGTTGCCTATAAAAAATAAAATATTAAATGAACAAAAAAAAAATTAATAAAAAAATATTAATTCTCATTCAATTTGTTTTCCAAAATTTTTATCACCATTTTCAATCCATTTAATCCTTTTTCCATTTTGCCAAATTCCTTCTTTCCATTCATTATATTTAGGATTAAAAAAATTTCCATTACCATTTTGTTTCCCATCTTTCCAATAACCTTTATATTTCCTTCCATCATTCCATGAAAATTCCCCATAACCATCTTTTTTATCATTTTTATATTCACCATTATAAACTCTTCCATCAGGCCATTTAAAAACACCTTTACCTTCCATTTTATTATCAACCCAATCACCATCAAATCTTCTTTTATCTTTCCATAAATAAGTCCCTTTACCATTAATATTATTATTTTCAAAATTACCTTCATAAACACTACCATCACCCCAAGTAAAAATACCTTTACCACTCTTAAATCCATTCTCATAATTACCTTCATATTTACTTCCATCAGGCCAAATTTCAATACCAAAACCATGTTGTTTATCACTTTTCCATCCACCATCATATTTAGCACCATCAATATGACAATAAACACCATGTCCTTCTGCTTTATCATCTTTCCATTCACCTTCATAATAATCACCATCATCATGTTCTAATTTACCTTTAATGTTTGCTTTATCATTTTTCCATAAACCACTATATTTATTTCCATCTGGCCATAATTGAATTCCTCTTCCATGTCTTTTATTTGTTGAAGGATCCCATTCACCATAATATATTGAACCATTTTCATATTCTACTATTGGACGAATTGATACGTTAATTCCATCATTTAATGAAGGATATTTATTTAGTAATTCTTGTAAATCTTCTTTTGTTATTTTATTTAATATTTCTTTATTTTGATTTTCTATTAAATTATTTTCTTGTTGGTTTTTATTGTCTGAAAATTGATTTAAACGAGCTCCTCTTAAATGAGGACTATTATTTGTTGTTCCATTATCATCTACTTGAATTGAGGCGTAATTTGATTCATTTTCTAATTGGTTTTCTTTTGTAAAGGATGAATTGTAACTTTGGAATGGTTGTTTTTTCTTTTGATTTTTACGAACTGAATTACGAACTTTTATTCCACGAACTCGAGATTGGATTCTGATTAATTCATTTAGTAATTTTGGATTTTTATGAAATTGTTCAGCTATTTTTTTAATTTTTTTAGAAAATATTTTAGTTAAAATTTTTATTGTTACTAAAGTCATTTGTTATTTTGGGACTTGTTTCTATATCAGTTCCCTGTGCTACAGGACGAAGGCAACAAACACCCATTTTTTATTTAATTAATAAATGTAAAGGAATATTTTATTTATTTATTTTTTATATTTTATGTTTTATTTTTTATTTTTTGAGAAATTAATATAATATGTATTTTTTTTTGAATTTATTAATTCGTTAATAAGAATTAAAATGGAAAAAGGGAAAAAACGTTTTTTAAAAACACAAATACATTTAAAAAGTAAAGAAACTATATTAAAAAAAATTCCAAATGGTTATATACAAAATAAAAATGAAAAATTAATGAATAATCATAAAACTATTATTAAAGAAAATAAAATAAATCGACATCCAAAAAAATTTATTTTACTTAATTCTAATCCAACATATCCAAATATAAAAAGAATAGATCCAAATAATTTTATAGACGAAATTAAAAAAAGAAAAAAAGAGATTTTATCATTTAATGAAGAAAAAGAAAAAAAGAAAATAGAAGATCTTTCTAGAATTGAAGAATCAAAAAAAATAAATTTTAACATAATAAACTTTGATTATTTATTCCCAAAAAAAGATTTTGAAGACGAAAAAGTAAATTTAACAGAATTTCCTCCAGGATATAATTTAATAAGAAATTTAACAAATAAAAAAGAAGAACCATTAGTTCATTGTAGAAATGTTTCAGAAGTAAATCTTTCTGCAATTTATGGACCATCAATAAGTCAAAATTTAAATAATAGTTATTTTAATTCTTTTAGAACAAATTCACATTTTGATAATAATTCATATATTGATAGTGATTATGAAAGACCATTTTCTCAAAGACATAATAATTTTTTTCATTATACTAATTTTTCTGATAATAAAAGAAATAAAACTGTTGGAATTAGAAATAATATTCATAGTAATAATGTTAGTTATTATAGTAATATTGGTTTAAATAATATTAGTACTTCTTCTTATGCTTTTAATAATAATTCACTTAATGAAAGTTATACTTCTTCTATTTCTTATATTAGTAAAGGTGGTAAGGCAATTACTTTAAATAATTTTTATTTTATTTCTAATGAAGATGATTTACATAATGATAAAAAAGATTTTAAAATTCTTTCTTTAGATGATGTTGAGTCATTTAAAAATTGGAAAATATCAAATGAAACTAAATTATTATGGCCTGATGTTTTAAAACATTTTGATAGAATGAAAATATATGAAAATTATGAAATTAATGATATTGAAAATATAGATATGAATCATTCAATTGAAAGTGAGAAAAATTTTAAAGATGAGATTTCAATTATAAAAGAAATTGAATTTAAAATACCATTTGAAGAAAATTATACAGAAAAAAGATTTGAAACTTTAAATAGTGAAGTTAATGAAATTAGATTAGATATTAATGATGAGGAATCAACAATAAAACGTCCAAAAACAGATATAAAAGAAATAATACAAGATAAAAGTGATTTAACTGAAACAAATCATTCACTTTTCTTTGGTGTAGAAATAGAAAAAAATAATTTAGAAAATAACAGTGAGAATTTTAATAGAGGAAGTTTAGGAACATTTAATTTTAGATTATCAATGATGGATATAAATAATATAAATAATAATATAAATAATAATTTAATAGAAGAAAATGAAATACAAATTCATGATTATAATGATAATGAAAATGATAAAAATAATTTAAATATTTTTACTTCGTTTGGAAGAGTTGATAATGGAATTGAAATTGATAAACCAATTTCACCAAAAATACATGAAAATATAAATAATTTAAGAAGTAATTTAGAACATTTAATATCAGAAAGTAATCAAGAAAATATTAATATTAATAATAATAATATTGTAAATGATAATAATGAAAATGAAAATAAAAATAATGAATCTGATAATGATTGGTTAGATTTATCATCTGATTCAAGTGAAAATGAAATTATTTTAAAATATGTTTCTAATAATAATAAAGATATTATTAGAAGTGATTTAATTGAATTACTTAATATTATTGAAATTGATAATTTTCAATTAGTAAAAAAAAGAATTTGTCTTCTTTTATATCATCAACCTCCAAATCAAGAAAAAATAATAGATATTATTTTTGAAAGAGGAATTAAAGAATTTTATTTTCAACCTCTTTATGCAAAATTATGTAAAGAATTAGATAAAGCTTTATCAAATAAAAAAGATAAAGCAAAAACTCCTTTAAGAGTTAGAATAATTGATAATACAAAAAAATATTTTAAAAATTTAAAAAATACAATTGAAGATAGAAATCAAACAATAGGAATTATATCATTTATAGGTGAATTAATTAATATTCAAATGGTTTCTAAAAAAGCTGGAATACAATGTATGAGAAATATAATTGAAGAATTAGAAAAAAATAATAATGAAAATAAAATTAATAATAATATATATGAAATATATATTGAAAGTTTAATTATTATGTTAAATATTTTTGCAACTGCATGTAGATATTATCAAAAAGATAGAATTAGAGATGATGATATGTCAATATTAAATAATGAAATTATAAAAGTAATTGATTTTTTAAAAAAAATACAAAATGATGAAAAATATAATAAAATTGATTCAATATTAAAAATAAAAGTAATAAATGTATTAGAAAAATCAAAAAGAAAATGGGTTCCATATATTTTTGAAATAGAAAAACAAATCCCAATTCAAAATATAAAAAATGAAATAATTCCAGAAGATATAAATACAACATTAACAAATGTATCAATAAATAATAATAGTATTGCAAGTATAGAAATAAAAAGTCCAGTAAAAAAATTTTCCAAATCTAATATTAATGAATTAGATGAAAGTAAAAATAGTATAAAGAAACCATTACATTCAAGTAAAAATAAAAAAAAAATTCCAAGAAAAACAAAAACAAAAGAAAATGAATTACCATCAGATATAATATATAATGATTTATTAAAATTTGAAAAATATATTTCAAATGGAAATGATCCAAATACTTATGTTTGGGAAGATATTGAAAGAAAAAATAAAAAAGAAAAAATGCAATTTATTTCAATTTTAGAAGCTTATATTGAAGCATCTAAAAAGTTTTTAAATCAAAATAAAGAAAAATATTTTATTGATGAATATATTAGAATTATCCTTGATTATTATTGTCATTATATAAGAAATGAATTTATTATTGAAAAAATAATGGTAAAGATTTCTGATATTCCTTATGATTATAATCTTCAAGAAAATAAATTTTTATATGATGTTTGGGAAAGTATTATTTTTTATCTTATTGAAAATAAAGTTTTAGTTATGAAAGATTTTAATAGATTTAGTCATTATAGAGATGCAAATTATAAAAAAAATATGTTAATTTTATTAGATGATGTTGCTAGTTTTGATAATGAAAAAAGAAGATTTTATTTAAGAGAATTAAGAAATACTAAATTTGTTAAAGAAAATTTAGATATTGCACCAGATGATTTAATTCCTAAAATGTCATCTAAAATATAAAAATGTTTTATTATAATATATTTTAATTTTTATTATTTTGAAATTATTATTAATTTATTATATCTTTCTAAATTAATATATTAAATGAAAATTAGTTTAATTAAAAAATAAAAAATATGAATGCTATTAGTAGTATATTAAAAGGAATAAATGATTATATTCCTTTAAGAGAATTCTTAAATTATATTTTTAAAACAAGTTTATCAGATTTTTTGATAGTTAATAATGTAAATATAGATAATATTGAAAAAGATATATCTTCAAAATCATTTTTGAATTTATCAAACTTATTATTAAACACATCAAATATTAATAATAAATTTTTATTAAATTCTCCAATTAAAGTAATAAATGGAAAAATTGGAAAATTATCAATAACAATATTAGAAAATAATAAAATTTCAATATCAATTGAAAAAATAATTATTACTTTAATGCCTTTATTTATAAATAGATATAAACAAAATATTCCAAATAAAAACGAAAAAAATTTACAAAAAGAAAAAAAAAGTGAAGAAGAAATAAAGAAAAAAGGTTCTATAATAAATAATATAATTAATAATTTGTTAAATAATGTTGAAATTAATGTAAGTAATATATGTATTCATACAATGACTTATGAAGCAAATGATATTACATTAAATAATCCTGTTTTTACTTTTTATCTTTTAAATTTCAAATGTTATAATAATCAAAATAAAAAAGACAATTTTTTTTTAAATGGAATGAATGGTATTATGAATTATATTTGTATGAAAATTGACAAAAATTTAAATACAACAGATGAACAAGATTTTATGAATTTAAATCCAAAAAATCAAACTTTTGAATTAGATATATTTAAATTTTTTAAGAATGAAAATACAATATTTGCAATAAATTATAAGACTAATCCAAGTATTTTAATATCAATATCAAAAAAGGAAAATGAAGATGATTTAAATATTAAATTAAATATGGAAAGATTAGAATTTATTTTAACACCATTTCAATTATTTTATATAAGAATTTTCTTCCAAATAATTGGTTCAATTTTCAGATCAAAAAAAAATATTACAACTCAATCTAAAAATATTGAACAAAAAGAAGAAAAAAAAGAAAATAATGAAAAAGAGTCATCTAAAATTTTAGATACACAAATAAAAAATTATATAATTGGATTCAATACAGAAAGAATAATTTTTGTATTATATGAAGACCAATCATCACCAAAATCAAAATTATTTTCATTTTATAATAAAGATTATGGAATAGAAAATTTACAATCTTTTGAAAATTTAGTAAAACATTTTTGTTATAATGAAGAAAATTTTTTAATTTTTGGTATTAAAAAAATAAATTATTCATCAGATTCTATGATATTAATAAATGAAATTATATTTAATTATGTTAATTTTAGAGGTAAACATTTACCCTTAAGTAATATGAATTTAAAACATAATACTGAGTCTTCAATTTATCAAAGTTTTAGTAGTGAAAATGAAAATAGCTCAATTTTTAAAAGTTTACCTGAAAATTATGATTATAATTTAGAAGAGTATAAACTTTTTATTAGTCAAAAAGGAGATTTTGATTATTGTATTTATGATATAATTTCATCTGATAAATTAAAAATTAATCCTAATAAAAATGAAGTTTATATTAAAGATTTACAAATTAAATTTCATTTTATTATATTATTTATTTTAATTAAATTATCTTTTCAAAATGATAAATTTCCAAATTCTTATAATAATGTTGAAATGAATTCTTCGAGCATATTTTTTAATTCATTTAAATCAAAAGTATCAAAAGAAAAAGAAGAAAATAAGATAAATGAAAATCAGACAATTTATAAAATTACAATTGATAATTTTTCTATGAAAATACATAATTTTGTAAAAGATAAAACAAGAGATGATATGAATGAATATTATTATTCTTATCATTTACAAAATATAATTCCTTATTATTCAGAAGGAATAAAAAAAAAAGGAAAAAATAGTATTGATTTAGATACAATATTTAGTAAAGAATATGTTAATATTCAATTAAGTGAGATTAATATTTTTTTATCATCTTATCAATTTGAATTAAAAATATTTTATAAAGAATTAAATATGTTTTATAATAATTATCAAGTTTTATCTTATTCTGTAATTTCTAATGAAAAAGATTTAATATCTTATAAATTAAATAATAATAATCATGATATTTATATTAACTTTCCTTATGAAGCAATTTTTCATATTGAATATAATATAATTTTTGAGCTTTTAAATTTTTCTAAAATATTTCTTTTTAGTTTTTCTATGATTCAAATTGTAAATAATTTTATTAATGATATTTATGTTAATAAATTATTAAATTTGTTTGATATGTATGGAATTAATTTTTATAGTAATAAGCAAATTGAACCACAAAATAATTCAAGTATAATTAATGTTAAAGGAAATATTAATGATTTGATAATAATGTTTAATAATAATAATACTATTGATGAAAATGATGGAAATTTATTAAAAATTGAATTTTTAAATACAAATATTTCACTTTTAATGGATAGTGAAAATCCAGATAATAAAGTAAATATTTCAATTGATGATATGAAATTTTTTATTAAAAAAAATAATTCAAAAGGCAAATATTATTTATTATTTTCAAAATTACCAATAGAAGAATATTTAAAAATTCCATTAATTAATATTGATATAATATTCCAAATGATTAATAAAGAAGATAATTTTGAAATAATACAAGATGAGGAAAATGATGAAAATTTAAAAATAAATAATGTATTAAATGAAAATATAAAATCTTATTATCCAATTTATCACAAATTTTTACTTACTCATCAAGTACCAATGAAAGATATGTTATTAAACCTTTCATTTAAAATGTCAAATATTTTTATATATTCATTATATAATGATTTTAAAAATATTAATTTAACATTAAAAAATTTAATGTTTGATTTGTCAAATAATGTAAGTCAAGATAAAGAAGAAATCATATTGATTCCAATTAATGAAGAAAGAAAAACTGATTTAGAAATAACATTTTCTTTAGTGAAAATATATCATGATATATTTTATCAAAATGAAGATGTTACTAATGATAAATGGATGAGAATGATAATTGTTATTAATTCAATTATAGGAAAAAGAAATGAGTCAGAAAATTCAATAGAAATGAATAATTTATTTTTATATTTTTTAAAGGATTTTACCTATAAAGAAGAAAATGAAAATAATTATAATATTACTAAAACAATTTTATATATTGAAAATGAAAATTCATATTTAAAAAGAATTGGTTATACAGAATTTTTATATAATGATAATATTACAATAAATAAAATTAAAGAACGTTATTCAATTAATATACAAAATTTTCAAATTTATTTATGCAAAGATACTTTTATTTCAATTCAAGATTTTTTTAATGAATTAAATGAACAATATTTTACTCATTTAAAAATAATCTTCCCTTCTGAAAAAAAAATAAATAATGATAGTAAAGAAAAAGAAGAAGAAAAAGAAAAAGAAGAAGAAAAAGAAAAAGAAGAAGAAAAAGAAAAAGAAGAAGAAAAAAAAGAAGAGGAAAAAAAAGAAGAAAAAGAAAATGAAAAGGAAGAAGAAAAAGAAAATGATGAAAATAAAAAATCAGAAGAAAACAATTTTGGTTTTCAAGTTTTAGATAATTATTTAATTGAAACAATATATCCAGAAGGAAAAAAAAAAATTGAAAAAAAAAAACCAAATAAAATAATAAATGAAACAAGTAAACATGAATTATTTGTAATTGAAGAAGAACATTATGGAAATAATAAGCAAAAAAAAAAAGATAATTCAAATTTATCTTATGAATTTGTTGGAAGAGAACAATCGATTGCAAATTTAAAAAGAATGAAAGAAGAAAATGAAGAAAATATTGATAAAATGAAAATTAAATTAAACATTGATTCCATTAGAATTTATTTATATAAAGGAAAAACTTTTTCATTTGAATCTAATGAAGGAATTATTAGATTTAATAAAGAAAATAAAATAAATGAACAAATTGAAATAGATGAAAATTATTTAATTAATAATGATTTTGAACAAGAATATAAATTATTACCAAAAAGAAAAAGAAAAAAAACAAAAAATTATCAAAGTTATATTGAATTAAATATAATGAATTTATCATTATTAATGGAATCGAGTAAAATAAAAGTATCTTTAATGAATTTTGATATTAATGATCATATTGAAGGTTCAAAGTTTTCAAAGATAATTTCGAAATATGATTTTAAAAAAACAAATAATGATTTTTTAACAATGAATATTGATATTCAAAATCAATATCTTGAAAGTAATATGAGAAAAATTTATGATTTAAATATAAATATTAGTTCAATTAATGTTTTAATTGATCAATTATCTTTATTATTTATTTTAAAATTTTTTGAAATAAAATTAAAAATCTTTAATGAAGAAGAAATAAATAAAGATGATGATGAAATATTTAATAGTAAAATTGAAATACCTCAACCAAAAAAAGATGAAATAAATTTATTTTTAAAAAATGTATTAATTAATTCTTTTAATGTGAATTTTAGTTATAATTCACATAAATTATCATTAAATAAATTAATAAAATTGGATTATAAAGAATTAATAAATATTACAAATATAACTGATTTTAAAATTGAATTTAAAAAATACTTTGAAAATAACTTAACTCCTTTAGACTTAGGATGTTTTAATATAATCGACTTTTGGAAAGATGATATAATTAAATATCAATTAACAAATGCAGTGATTCATTCAATTGCATTTATTAGACCTTTTATTACTATTTATGAAGGATTTACTGGTATATTTAAACAACCTATTATTTCTTATAAAAAAAATGAAGGTGTTAAAAAAGGAATTAAAAAAGGATTTTTTAATCTTTTTACTTCTTTTACAACTCAGTCTTTATTTTTAGGAGAAAAAATGTTTAGAGGAATAAAAGTTCTTTTAAATTCTAATACAAGTATGTCATTAGGAAAAGATTCTTTATATAAACAATGGATGTATAGATTTAATGAAGAAAAAAGAGGATATGATAGACATTTTGTTAAAAAATAAAAAAATTATATTTTAAATAAATAAATTTATTAAAACTAAAAATTCAAATTAATATAAAAAAATATATATAAATAATAAATTTACAAATGAATACAAATGAAAATGAATATCATTTTAAAAATAAAAAATATTATATAATGGATTTAAGTGCTTTTGAGCAACCAATAATTTCAAAAGAAGATACATCACCATTTACAATTAATTTTATTAATCAAAAAGATCATGCAATGAAACCAATAAATATAGATGAATCTTTTGAAGAAGAATCTTCAATTATTACAGATGAAAAAAATATGTTGTGTAATTTAAATATTGGAAATATTATTGACAATAATTTATTTTTATTATCAAATACATCAGGCAAGAATATAAGTATTAATGTAAATGTAAATAAAAATATTTATAAGATATAAAAAAAATATAGTATAAAAATATGATTTAATTGTTTTTTTATAAGAATAATGTGTTATAAATATATATATATAATTTATTTTTATTAAAAAAAATTATAATTTATTAACTCAATATTTTGTGTTTGTTTATTTATTTATAATTTAATTTAAATGAAAGTTATTTTAGAAGAAGAAGATAATCAATTAATTGAAAGTAATGATGATGATAATATTAATAATAATGAACCATCATTTATAGATGATTATGATTCAAAATTTAGAAATATATTAATAAATAATATGTTATTTTTTACAACTCATTATATATTTTTTTCAATAATTAAACTTATAATTGGAATTATTTTTATATTAGTACCATTTATTTTTTTTTTAATATTATTGATAAAAGATAAAAATAATTATTTAATTTTGGGTTTTATTATTTCATTTTCTGTTTCTTCTGGAATTTTAATTTTATTATTAGTTTTTAAATTAGGAGAAAATATTAATATATATGGAATTATGCTTTGTAGCTGGGAAAGAATTAATGTTTTTAAAATCTTTGATTATATTATTATTTTTACTTTTGACATTATTTTATTTTCTTTTATAGAAAATTTTACTATTCAATTACCTATTTTAAAAGAAACTGTTTCTCAACTTATAAATATAGAAGGTGAAATAAATATTAAATTTTTAAATCAAGGTTCTTTTTTATTTAGAATTTTGTTTATATTATTGTATTGGGATACTCATAAAGATGAACAAAATAATTTTACACAAAAAGAAATTGGTTATTTTCAATTTGATACATCATTTTCAGATATAAGAAATAATTTTAAAAATACTGTTATACTAATTATTTTCATTTATTCATATTTATTAATCACTTCCATTATTTTTAAACTAAAAAAATGTTGGTATTATATAATTATATCTATTTGCGGATTATATGAATGTTTTTATTTTATATTCTATCCAATTAATAATGAAGAACTAAATAATAATTATTTTGAAAAAAATTTATTATTATTATTTATTGAGATTTTTCCTTTATTTATTATGATATTTACTTATATTTGTTTAGGATTTAAGAATACAATAGGAAAATTAAGAAAAAATGGATTTAATTTAAATAAATTAATGAAAAAAGATAAATATACAAAAATGATAGTTTTTTCTTCTTTTATTTGTTTAACTTTAGGATATTTAGGAATTATTGGAATATTAATATATTTATTATCAGTAGAAATTGATGCAAAATATTCAATTAATAATTATTTAAGATTAATAATATTTATAAAAATTTTTATTTTTTTGCTTTGTTTAGGTTATTCATTTTTATATGGCCATAAAATAATGGATTTAATATTTCATCCTATAGCATTTGAGATATTTCAATATCCAAAAAAAAATAACTATATAAAAAATTGTTCATATAATTTCAGAGGAAAAATAGTATCAGCAATAAATGATACAAATGATTCCTTAGGTGGAAATTCATCTTCATCTGATTCAGATGAAGAAGAAGAAGAAAATGACTAAAAAAAATCCAAAATATTAAAAAAATACATTTATCAATACATCTAATTTATATTTTTAATATAAATTGTTTTATTTAATAAAAAATATTTTAATTTTCAACATTATCATTCTTACCTTCATCTTCTTTATCAACATAAATTTCAGACTCACCTCCATCTTTTTTAGTACCTTCACTTGGTTGTTTTTTAGAATATTCACTAGGTTCTTTTTTAGTACCTTCACTAGGTTCTTTTTTACTAACTTCACTAGATTCTTTTTTTAATTCTTCAGTAAATTGTCCTTTTTTAGATTTAGAACTTCTTTTTGAACTAACTTTACTTGAATGTTTAGAATTATTTTTTTTTTTATCTAATATTCCATATTCATTTGAATTTAATAAATCATTCATTGCTTCTTTATATTTTGGTTCATTATTTAATGCTCTATAATTTTGCATTTCTTGAATTAATTCTCTTTCTTGTTGTGTAAAGTTTTCAAAATGAGATGAAAAATATTTGTTTAATATTACTCTTACTTCTGTTAATTTTCCTATTACTGCTTTTAATTGATTTAATTTATTGTTTAAATTTCCTATTACTTCATTTTTTTGAGATAATTCTTTTGTTAATTTAATATTTTCTTTTGATATATCATCATAATTTTTTGATAAGAATTCAATTTCACTTTTCATAATATCAATATCTTCATTTATTTTTTTTTCTTTCTCATCATCAAATTCTGCATTTCTTTCTAATTCATTTATAACATTTTCAAGTTCATATTTTTTATTTTCTAAATCTTCTCTTTTTGTTTGTGACTCATAAACTCTATTTCCTATTTCATCAAAAATATCAACAAATTTTAAAGTAACTCTTGTCTTTGCTGGTTTATTATATTCTTCATATAAATCTAATGTTTCTTGATATAACTTTTCTATTTCATTTTTTGATAAATTTTCATCTAATTTATTTTTATCATTTTGAAGTTTTATTTCTCCAATTTTTTTCTCAATTTCTTCCATTTTTGATTCTAATTCTTTCATTTTTTGTGCATTTTGACTTAATTGTTCAAGATTACTTTGTTTTATATCATCTGGCTGTTGCATTTTTTTTATTTTTATTAAAATAAACGTAAATTATTTTTTTTATTATAATTACAATTAATTAATTAAAAATATAATAAAAAAAAATGAAATTAATATTTATTATTAAATGAATAAAAGCGATGTGAAAAAATTAAAATGGGAATCTTCAGAATTTCCAATATTATGTAATACATGTTTAGGATCAAATCCATATATAAGAATGATGAAAGCTGAATATGAAGGACAATGTAAAATTTGTAAAAGACCTTTTACTTTATTTACTTGGAAACCAGATCAAAATTCAAGATATAAAAGAACAGAAATTTGTCAAACTTGTTCTAAATTAAAAAATGTTTGTCAAACTTGTTTATTTGATTTACAATTTGGTTTACCTGTTGAAATAAGAGATAAATATTTAAAAAATAAAATAGAAATTCCAAAAGAAAATGCAAATAGAGATTTTTTCATAGCAAATGCAACAAAAAATTTTGATAAATTAGATTTACCATATTATAAAGAAGGAGCATATATTTTACCTCAAAATTTAAAAAATATATTAAATAAAAATAATAAAAATGAAAATAATTTATTAACATCAGAAAAAAAAAATGAAAAAAAAGAAGAAAAAACACCAAAAAGAAATTTACCTCAAATTTGTTCATTTTTTGTAAAAGGAAATTGTACAAGAGGAGAGACTTGTCCTTATAGACATGAAATACCAAAAATTGATGATAATAAAAATTTAAATACTTCATTTGAAATAAGATATAATGGAATTAATGATCCAATTGCAAAAAAAATATTAAATGAATATAGTAATATGCCAAAACCACCTAATGATGAAAAAATTACTACTTTATGTATTAATGATTTAATTGATGATTCAATTAAAGAAAAAGATATTTATAAAATATTTTCTAAATATGGTGAATTAAAAGGAGTAAAATCTTTTCCTGAATCTAATTTAGTTTATGTTACTTTTTCTTCTAGAGAAGATGCTGAAAAATGTTTTCATTCATTATATAATAAATTAGAAATTAATAAAGAAAAATATAGATTAACTTGGGCAAAAATTAGTGATCCTGATTTAATTAAAGATGATAAATATATTAAGAAAGATAATAAAAAAGAAAATGAAATTAATGATTATAAAACTGAATGTCCTTTATTTGATAAAGAAAAAAATAAAAATAATATTATTAAAAGTAAATTAGTTGATGATAAAATTGTTACTTTTATTAATTTAACTTCATATGATAATGGCGAAAAACCTTATTATGCTTCTGTGGATCCTAAAATGAGTGGAGGTTTATTAAAAAGAAAAAGAAGAGCCATTGATGATATATAATATATATTTATAATTTATATTAAATTTTTAATTTATTATATTCAATTTAAAAACCTTTTTTCTAATTTTTTAAACTATTAATCCATCACCAACACCTTGCATTTATTTTATATTTTGGTAAAATGATTCCTTACTAATATGATATCTCTAAACATATCCGTATTTACTTAAGTTAAAAAAGCAACTCTAGAAGGAATATCTTTACACATTCTAAAAAAAAACTATATAGGAACAAATCCATAAAAAAGATATCCTGTACTCCCATCTTCATTATATTCTAAGTAATTTAGTGTATATTTATTTTCATTTATGAGTTCTACTGTATCAAAATAAGTAGATAGTTCTAATAAATAACTTACAGTTGATTAATCCCCCAATCCTTCCTATATGTATAGTGAATCAGTTTTTATTAAATACTCTTTAAAATAGTTTATTTTTCCGATTAATATCTACAACCAGGTTTTTTTAAATGTATTTTAATATTTAAAATAAATATTTTATTGAATATATTTTATCATTTTTCCAAAAAAAAACATAATGGAAGGACAAGAAACCTCATCAAAAGATGATAAAAATCTTCCTAAAAAACAAGTTCCTTCTTCTCAATCAATAAAACAAACAACAAAAAAGAAAAATTTCGATACAGAATTACCAAAAGAAATAGTATTAAATTTCAAATATGAAGACTTCGATCCAAATAATGAAAAATACTATCCACAATTTCGTAAACGTCAGCATACAATATATTATGAAAATGTAAATATATTAGATCAAAATAGATTTCATTTCATATTATCAAACGATGCAGAAATATATAATGAATATTGTTCATATTCAGAAAGTAATTTTGCAAATATAACATGGAAAGATATTAAAATAATAATATATAATAATGTAGAAGAATATTTTTGTCCAATTTGTTTAGAATCTACAATGGAATGTCCAATGATTACTAATTGTGGTCATGTTTTTTGTTATCCTTGTTTAATTAGTTATTTTAAATATTATACTGAAATTTCTGTTAATAAGAAAATTCCAAAATGTCCTTTATGTGCTAATAAAATTGATTTAAATAAATTTCCTGCTAAATTTTGTGAAATGAAAAAATTTCATAATTATACTAATAATGATGAAATTTATTTTAATTTAATTATGAGAGAAAATAATTCTCCTACTTTATATAATTTGTATAATGATCCTGATTTAAATTATTGGAAAAGTAAATATAGAAATGAAATGAAGGAAGTTCCTTTAGAAAAAACAAAAGGATTTTCTTTTAATAGATTCTTTTATTCAAATAAAAAATTAATGAAAAATAGATTAGAAAAATATAAAACTCAATTAGAAAAAGGTTTAAAAGAAGAATTAGAATTTTATGCAGATCCAACTAGAATAGAATGTATTAATTATTGTATTGATAAAGTTAATAAATTAATAGAAGAAAATGAAAAAGAAATAGATTACATTCCAGAAAAAAATACACAAACACCACTTTCATTAAATAATTCTTGTTTTGTTCCAAAAGAAAGAAAACAATCAAATTTAAGTAATGAAGAAAATAATAATAAAAGAAAATTAAGTAATGAAGAAAATATTAATAAAAGAAAAACAAGTAATGAAGAAGAAATTGATTATTCAAAATATTATTTTTTCTATCAAGAAAATTATGGTGATATATATTTTTTACATCCATATGAAATGAATATTTTATTACATGAATATGGAAATTATGAAAATTTACCAATTTATATTGGAGGACCAATTTTAGATATTGAAATGTCACAAATTACTCCTTTTTTAAAATCTAAATATCATTATTTATCACATTTAAGAATTGGTTCAATTGTTTTTTTTGTTGAAATTGAATTAGGAAATTTAATTTCTCAAAAAACAAGAAAAAAATTTGGAAATGAATTAAGAGAAAGAGCAAAATATAGAAGATTATTATCAAATGAAGAGAAACATTATGAAAAATTTATTAAAAAAAAAGAAAATAAACAAAATGAAGAAACAAAAATGTTAATTTCATCTTATAATAAATATAAAGAATTTAAAGAAAATCAAATTAAAGAAGATGAAAAAAAAGATGAAGAAGATAAAAAAAAAGAAGAAGATAAAAAAGAAGAAGAAAATGAAAATAAAAATGAGGAAGATAAAGAAGAAAAAGAAACAATAAGTAAAAAAGAAAATTTATTAAAATTATTATTGATTGATGAGGAAGAAGAAAGAAAAATTGAGGAAGAAAAAGAAAAAGAAAATGAATTTAAATTAATTGAAGAAGAATTTCCTGAATTAAATAGTATTCAAATTTCTCATAAAGCAATTAAAAATAAAAATAAAGGGGGTAAAAAAAATAAAAAAAAATTTAAAGATGTTAATGATATTATTTTAAATGAAATTACCATAGGCAGAAACTCAGATGATAGCAGTGATGGTAAGAAAAAAAACAAAAAAAAAAATAAGAACAATGAAAAGGTCTAAATTTATTTTCAGTTTATCATTAAATAAAATAAATAATATCATTAACAAATCTTCCCTCATCAATAAATTTTTTTTTTTCTATTTTTTATTTTATTATTTTCTTAATTTTAAATTTTTATTAATTAAAATTAATGGTTGATGTTGATAATATTTATATACATGAAGTTTTAGATGATTTAAAACAAAAAATAGAAAGTTTTGGGAATTTAGCAAGAGTTGAAGATAAAAATATAATAAGATGGGGTAAACAAATAACTGAAGAAAGGTTTAAATTAATACCAAATTTAGTAAGAATATTAAGTGATACCACTTCATATGATGAAAAACAAAATATTATATTAGTTTTGAAATATTTATTACAACTTAATTCAGACGTTGAATTTCAATTAATAATTGAGGATGATTTACCTGAAAATTTAATTAATTTTATAATTACTTCTAATAAAGATAAAAAAAAGTTAGATTTAAATGCAATTTTCATTTTAGCATTTGTATATTTAACAGATAAATATACAAAATTTGTATTAAATATTGATTTAATTCAAGCATTATTTGATTCATTAAAAATAATAGATGAAGAAATAGTATTAGAAAGAATAATAATGATATTAATAGATATAAATTCCCAATATAAAGCAAATGAAGAAAACAATTTTTTAAAAGTATATCATGAACATGAATCATCAATATTAATAGATGAAATAATTTTAAGACTTTACAACAAAATAGAAAAAAAAGAAAAACTGTATAAAATATTATTATGTGTAATTAAAATAATGGATAAAGAAAAAAAAATAGTATTTTACTTAAGTGACTTAGAAACATTCATAGATATATCAATCTTAAAATTAGTAACAACATATTCAGATGAATTAAAATGTTTCATTTTAGAAATTTTAGATAGAATTACAAGATCACCAGAATATTTTGATAATATGTATAAATTAGATGATTTAACTAAATTAACAGAAGAAATTTGTAATAATGATAATTTAGGTGATGCTGTTATTGATCTTGCAGCTAAAGTTAATAGAAATTTAACAATAAATGTTGAAAATCAAATTAGAATTAAAGCTGGATTATTACCTAAAGGATTTGATGAATTTGATGAAGAAGAAGAATATGAAGATGAAGAAAATGAAGAAGGTGAAAATGGTGAAAATGGTGAAGAGGAAAATGAAAATGATGAAGAAGCTGAAGAAGGTAATGAAGATGAAAAATAAATTTAATAAATATTTAAATTTAATATATTTTTGTTTATTTAAAAAAAATTTAGTTAAAATATTTTTTTAAAATTTTTATTCATTCAACAATAAATAATTTGTATTTAATAAAATGAAAAAAAATTTAAACTATAATTTAAAAATATTAAAATAAAACTAAATATTTAAAAATTTTAAAAAAAAACTAAATATAAAAATGGATCAAATAAAAAACTTATCAAATCAACATTCTAATAAATTACCATACTTATTTTTATCAGGAGCCTTAATTGGAGCAATAAACACATTTTGTAGACCAGACTATAATTTCATAGTATATTTATATATGTATTATATATGGAAATTTACGGGGGATAATAAAACAATTCAATCTAAACAAAAATTATCTTGTTTCTTTATTTTAATATATAGTTTATTAATTGATATCATTTATTCTATTTATTGGGGAAGTAAATGGGGTTCTTTAGAAAAAGATTATGAAAGTACACTTCATTCTTTAATTATTTTTTTATCTTGGATTGGAATTATTCTTAAAATCGTTATTTCTGTTATGATTGGTGTTCTTGATTGGGATAATATTAAAAGTTCTTTACCTGGGAAATTACAAGAAAAATTAAATGATGGTAATTTTAAACCTTTTGATGAAGAAAACGTTGATTAAATATATTTTTTTTATTTTTTTGTTTAAAAGATGTTTTATTCTTTTTTTAAAAAAAAAAATATATAAATTAATTACTTTCTTTATTATTATTTACATTTTTGTATTTTAAATAATTTTGTTTATTAAATAATATTATAATTATATTATAAAAATAAATTCACAAAAAAACAATTTAAAGTTTAATTTTCTGATAAAAGAAAAAAATTTGATGATTTTTGATACTCATAATAATTTTCTATTTCATTTCCAATTTCCCTTATTATACTATTAATTTTTTCAATATTATTAATATTTAATACTTGAATTATTTTCCTTTTAGTATTAATAAATTCATATGACAAATAAAAATTGTTTATTTCATTTTTATTTTGAGAATTAATAATTAATATATAAGAAATTGGTAAATCAGAACATAATTCAAATATTTTTTTGGTTTCTTCAATATCACTATTTAAATTATTTAATATTATGATATGAATATAATATTTATTTATTCCTTCTTCTATTTCTTTTTTTATTTTTTTTTCTAATATTAAATTAAGTAATTCTCCTATTTTTGTTTTTTCTTTTTTTTCATTTACAATTTCTTTAGTATTTATCTTATTTCTAAAATAATTTAATATACCGTTTAAATTTTGAACAATTTCTGAATTGATTGAATTATCATTTTCAATTCTATTAATTGAAAATTTTTGTTCATAATCATATAATATTAATATTTTAGAAAAAGTTATTATAATTTCTTCAATTATTTCATAATTCGTATCTTTTTTATCTGAATTATTATTTAAAGGATAATCAAAAGAAAAAATTGTATTAATTTGCATTTGAGATTTTATATAATCTAATAAAGAATTATAAATTTCTTCAGAATAATTTATATTTATTTCACCAATTTTACTTGTTTTATTATCAATAATATCAATTATTTTATTTTTTAATATTTGATTAATTGTAAATGTATTTCCTCCTTTCATTTCTATATCATTTATTATTTTTCCTTCTGAATTCATTTCATTTATTCTTTTATATATATTAATATTTAATTTTTTAGATTTATCATTATCAAAAAAAATTTTTGATTTAAATACAATTTTATTTTTATATTGATTATTTTCATTATTAAAACTAAAATCATTACTCTTATACAAAATTTCATCTTTAAAATTTGAAATAATATAAAAATAATATACAGAAATTTCAAAATAATATTTACTAATATTAATTTCTAAGGTTGATAATTTATTATCATTATTTTTATTAGTTTTATTACCATCAATAATTAACTCACCTATAATTTCAGAATTATTTTTAACAGGAACTTTAACAGAATTTGCTTTACATCCCATTAATCTTCCAACTGATAAAATACAAGTTTGAATTTCAATATTATTTTGTAAACAAATAATTTTTATTATTTGTTCATTTTCAAAAATAAAATCAATATCAAAATATTTTTCATATAAAAGTTTATTTTTACCTTTTTTTTCTTCTGTTACTCCTTCTAAAACATATTCATCATTTTTATTAGGAATTTTAAAATAAACTTTAAATTTAAATAATGAATTTTCATCTTGTGTCGTATTATCAAATGTTAAATATAATGAAATTTTATCATTACAATATTTATTAAGATTTGAATAAATTAAATAATAAAATTCATATTTTGGATAAATTATTTTATTTTTATCCTCTTTAATATCATTTATAATAATAGATTTATTTTGAATATTATTACCAAAACTACAAATTCCCATAAGTTAAATTTTTTAATTTCAAAAAAAAATAATAAATTTAAATTAAATATTTATATTATTTGATTACCTTTTATAATTTTTATTTCTTTTTAATATCCAAAAATTGTTTTGGAGTAATAAATTTATTTTCAATTGTTTTACAATGATTTATTGAAATATGTTGTTTGATTGGTTTTTTATTTAAAAGATTTGTATCAATATTTAATTTTAATTTTGCAAATAATGGTGTTTTTTCTTTTGGAGTTTTCCCAGGTGAAATTTTATTAACAATTATATCTTTTGATTGTTTTATTTTTATTGTAGTTAATTCTTCTTTTATATTTTTTAATTCAGGACTTTTTGATATTTTTTTATGCAATGTATTATTTTTTAATACACCATTGAAATTTATTCTATTTATTAAAGGTTGAGTTATTATATTTTGATGATTTATTTTTATATTATTATTACTATTTACTTTCTTTTCTATATCTGTATTTGATATATAATGAGTGTTTATTTCAATATTTATATTATTTTTATTTTCATTATTTACAATTTCTTTTTGTTCTAAATTATTTTTTTTATTTTTTATATCTTTATTTTCATTTATTTCAATTTCTTTTTCAGTTTTTTTTTCATTATTATTATTTTGTATATTATGAAGATTATTTGTTGTATTAATATTGTTATTATTTATTTGATTATTTTCATTATATATATTATTAATATTATCTTCAATCTTAATTTCAATTTTTTTATTATCAAAATTATGATTATTATTACTATCCTTATTATCATTATTTTTTTTATTTTCATTAACATCTTTTTCCCCATTATCAATATGAATATATTCCTTTAATTTTTCATTATTAAAATTGATATTAATAATCTCATTTTCAATATTGTTATCCTTTAAATCATCAATAATTTCCTTTTCTTTCTTTTCTTCAATAGTTTTCTTCATAACTTCTAAAACTTCCAAAGCTTGTCCAAACCCATCTTTCATATTATCAAAATCTCTATTAAAAGTATACCCACTATAATTAATATCTTTTCTTTTTTTATTTTTTTTTTCAGGAGGATAAAAAGGTTCTTTTTCAGGGAAATGATCAAAATATTTATTATCCCAATCATTTTTAATATCAGGAATAAAAGGAGCTTTAGTATTTCTAATATTATTCCAATCAACACCTCTAAAAAAAGGATGTTTTTTAATTTCATCGACACCATTAACACCAAGTCTATTTTCATGAGAAGTCACTAATTTTTTAATTAAATTTTTAGCTTCATAAGATAAAGAAACATCATTTGGTATTTGAAAATATTGTTTCCATTTAATAATTTTTTTACATGTATCACTTGGATTTTCACTAAAGAAAGGAGGATATCCTACTATCATTTCAAAGAACATTACTCCTATACTCCACCAATCAACTTCTTCACCATAACCTTCTTGACCAAAAACTTCTGGTGCAATATAATCTGGAGTTCCTACTGTTGAATATGCTAATAAACGATTTTTTTTTTTTCTCTCATTTTTTAAATTTGAATTGTTATTTATTATATTAATATTATTATCATTTGTATTATTATCATTTGTATTATTATCATTTGTTTTATTATTATTTGTATTATTATTATTTTCAATAT
>JAEEGK010005171.1_pt1 | contig 31584 bp, 18 predicted proteins | sample 8958771 | NCBI WGS metagenome assembly JAEEGK01 (sample SAMN16246547, study PRJNA631951) | gut metagenome | biome: gut microbiome; feature: rumen; material: SC-attached | host: Bos | place: Iran: Karaj | collected 2018-10
TGTATTTTGTTCTTTTTTTGATATATGTTTCAGCATGTCCTTCTTTACCTTCTTCCTTTATATCTTCCATTTTTATTCTTGATAAAAGATAAATAATTTATTTCATTAAAATTAATTGATTTAAAAAATTATTGGAAATTAATTAATTATAAAATTGGAGAAATTTTTGATGAAGCTTTGTTATTTTTTAAATTTGTTATTTTTAAGTAAATGTGTAATTAAATTTCATTTTAAAAAGAAATATAAACCTTCAGAAATAAATGAAAAATTTGATTATTATCAATATTTGATAAATAATGATTTAATAACTGAAATATCAATAGGAACTCCTCCTCAAAAAATTCCAGTAACAATAAATTATTATTCAGAGCCATTTTATTTAACAAAGCCATCTTCACAGGGAAAATTTAGTCATGAACAATCAAAAACCTTTTATTCAAATTTTACAGAAGTTCAATTCTCACAAATGAAAGGATATATAGCAAAAGATAGCATTAATCTCAATTTTCAAAATGAAAAAAAAAATAAAGAAGAATTAATAGAAGATATTTCTTTTTCATATATAATAGAACCAAATGCATCAAAAATAAATTTTGGAAGTATAGGTTTAACATTTTTATCGTATTCAAACTTTAAAGATTTAAATTTAGTATTTCAACTTAAAAAAAAAGAATTAATAGAGAATTATGGTTTTCAATTTATATATTTAAACGATATAGAAGGTGATGTATATTTAGGACAATATCCTCATGAATATAATAAATCTTATTATGATAATATAGATTTTTTCCATATCAAAGTTAGTGTACCAGGTGTTTGGTCATCAACATTTCAAAATGTTTCTTATGGAAATGAAGTAATATCTCAAGAAAATCATTTTACTTTAAATAATACTTTAGGTGGTATTATTGGAAATAGATTTCTTTTTGTGTTAATTAATAAATACTTTTTCAATAATCCCGATATCACTAAAGGAAAATGTAAAACTGTTTATCAATATGAATATAATTTTTTTGAATGTGAATCAGATGTTGATATTAAACAATTCCAAAATTTACAATTTTATAGTAAAGAATTAAATTATACTTTTGTTTTAACTTATGAAGATTTATTTGAAGTTATTAATGGGAAAATTTATTGTAAATTAATTTTTAAAAATGAAATGTCTTCTGCTTGGTATTTAGGACAACCATTTTTAAAAAAATATTTAATTACTTTTGATCAAGATAAAAAATTATTTGGATTTTATAAAAAATTTAAAGATAAAAAAAGCTTTTTTACATTATCAACATTTTTTGTTTTTGTTTTAATAATTGTTATTTCTATTTTAATTGTTGTTCTTTTCAAATATATTAATAAAAAACCAAGGAAAATTAGAGCAAATGAATTAGAAGAAAATATTGATTATGCCCCATTTAAATAAAAAACTAAAATAAATATACATTATTTAAATTAAATTCTAATTTTAATTTTAATTTTTTATTTTTTTATATAATTAAGTAGTTTTAGGTATTTATTTATAAAAATAATTATTTTCTGATAAATTTTATTTGGAAATTTTCAGAAAAATTATTTAAAATGATTAGAATCATAATTTCATTTATATTCTTCATCTTTATCAACTCAGAAGAAAAATATATAACATTAAAATTATATCAAGAAAAATATTGGGAAATCAAGAATCCATTTTATATAAATTTATTAATCAAAGGAGTTAATATTTCCTTAATTTATTCAAGTATTAATTCAAAATCAGATATTTTTATAGGATTAACTCCATATAATGATTGCAATTGGTTGGTAAGTCATAATTGTCATTTAAATGATAACAGTAAGGATAAACAAGTTACTAAAAATATTTTTTTTAATGGTTCTAATATTCAAGGAAAAGTATATGAAGAAAATTTCTCTATTAAAGGTTATGATGTTGGAAATTTGGATTATATAATTGGAAATTTTAACCAATATCCTGGTTTAATTCATGTTGGAGCTGAATTTTTAAAAAAATTAAAAGAAAAAAATATAATATCAAATAAAATTATATTTCATGACAAAAATATTGGGAAAATTGATACTGATTTAATCATAGGAAAAAATTATGATGTATTAAAATTTCAAACATATGATATATGTGATCTTTTAGAAAATAGTGGATGTAAAATAAAGAATATTGCAATTTCAAAAACAATTGAAAATTTCCAAAATGATACAAATGTTACTTATTTGAATTTTACAAATAAAACTATCGTTCAATTTTATCATCATGATGTAAATAGATATAATTCTATTATAGGTCCTAAAAGAATAACCTCAATGATTGAACAATATTTAAAAAATAATAGTTTTACTTCAGAAGGAGAACATTATTATTGTAAAAATGAATTTGCTTTTTTCATTTTTGGAGATAAAGGCATTAAATTTTCAGATATATATATTCATACAGATGATTCTTATGATAATCTTTATTTTGGATATACAAGTATTGAAAATTTGGAAATTATTATTGATTATGAAAAAAATAAAATTGTTTTTCATTCTGATTCAAATTCATTAATTTTTAATAGAACTAAAAATATAACAGATGATGATAAACCAGTAACTCCTTCTCATTCAAAAATTTGGGTATTTTTTGTTATTTTATTTATTATTATTATTATTGTTGTTATTGCTTATTTCTTACTAAAATGGAAATTCAAAGATATAAAATATAATGATATTACATTGAGTGAACCATTTAATGAAATAAATTAAAAGTATTTAATAAATTATATATTTATCCGAGCTTTTTATTTTAAAAATTATTCAATTATAATTAAAATATAAAACTTTATTATTCATAATTTTTAATGAATTTGTTTAATTTTTATATCATGAATTTTAAATTTGAATTTATTTTAATTTGTAATTTATTAATTTTCTGAGGATATTATAAATAAATAAAATTATTTAAAATGTAAATAATCCAGACAATAAAATTTAAATATGTCAAAAATAAAAATAAAAAAAAAAGAAGAAAAAAAAACAATAATTAAGTTATTAAATAAATATGCAGATAGTTATCAATTATTAAAAGATGAATATATGTCTTTAGAAAATGAAATAAAAGATTTACGATTAAATATAAAAATCAATAAAGAAATTATTTCTGAACTATTAAATTCTTCAAACCCCAAATTTAATGAAAATAATTTAAAGACAATAATATTAAAATTAAATAATGAAAATAATCTTTTATATTCTCAATGTGAAAAAATTTCAAAAGAAAAACTAAAATTAAGAGATAAACTATTAAAACAAGATGAAATAAATGAAAATAGAATTGAACAATTAAAATTAGAAAATGAAATAAATTTAAACAAATTATTTTTATATGAACAATCAATAGAAGAAAAAAATAATATAATACATAAATTAAAATTAATGATTGAAAAATATAAAGATGGAATAATTTATGAAAGAGAAGTTTATATAACAGAACCAACAAAATTACTTTGTATAATTAATGAAGAATTAAATTTATATAAACAAATATATTCCAAATTAATAAATTCAGTTCAAAAAATAAAATCAAGTAAAGAAAAATATGCAAATTTGACAGAAAAATTACAGACTGAAAATTCAAAATTAAGAAATAAATATTTAATTAGTATTTATAGTGCAAATAGAGAAAAAGAAACAATTTTAACAGAATTAAGTGCAATTTCTCAAAACACAAAAAAAAATGATAATGATGATATAAGAACTATAAACACTCCTCTCACAAATTATAATAAAGAAAAATTAAAAAAAAAATTAGATACTATTTATTTTAATTCTAAAAATGCTTTTAATGATTTTGATGAAATTTTAAAGGCTTGTGGTTTAAATATGAAAATTTATAGGGAAATATCTGAACAAAAAGAAAATGAAAAATTTATTGAAATTATAGAAATGTTATTTAAAATAATTTTAGATAAAAATACTCAAATTTCTTTATTGGAAAAAGAAATAGCAAATTTAACAGTAAAAAATTTTGAATTAAATAAATCAAATATGAATTTATTTGTTGAAAATAATAATTTAATGAATAATAAAGATAGTACTTTAAATTCTACTTTAAAAAAATATAATAAAGATAATAGTTCAATTGAAGGAAATCCATCAAAATCTATTAATAGGAATTTAATATTAAAAAATTTAGATATTTATGGAAGACAAATTAAAAAAGAAGAAGAAGAAAATTTAAATCCTAAAGATTCATTAAGTTTACAAAAAGATTTAGATATGATTATTGATAATAATGAAAGACCAAAAACAGAAAATTTGATTGTTGATATTAAAAGTGAAAATAATCAAAATATTTTGAAACAATATATTAATACAATTCAAAATCATATTTCAAATAAAAAAAAAAATATATCTGAAGAAAAAGAAAAAAGTTTTTTTGAAGAAGATGAAGAAGAAGAAGATGATATTCAAAGTAAATATATTGAATTTGAAAATGATAATAATGAAATGATGAACTCTATTAGTAATGATAAACATAAAATTACTAAAAATTATATAGATAAGGAAAATAATAATAATTTTGATTTTAGTTGTTCAACTGTAAAATGTGATATTAATGTAAAAAAAAAATAATTATTTAGAAACTTATGAAGATTATTCAATGTAAAAAAAAAATAAAAATTAAAACATAAAATATAATGTAGTTGAATGTATCTAAATAAATTGATCAATAAGATAAATATTTTGGGTTATTAAATTAATTTTAAATTTTAAAAGATTTTCCTCCGGAATTATTTTTTATCTTCAATTAAAAAATTATTTTTAATAGAAGAATTTCCAATAAAAATATTTATTAAGATTTGAAATATTAAAAAGTAATTGTTTTAAAAAAATAATTTTGTTAAAAATAATAACTGAAAATCAAATATAAATCAAGTTAAATCTTTAAAATATTATTTGCATATCTAATTATTTATTTATAATATTGGATATAAATTATTTAACTACTATTAGTATAATTAATTATTAATAATATGGTTAACTTAATTAAAAATCTAATATTTTGTTTTTAAATAAAATGTTAAAAAATATATCAAATCCAATAATCATAACAACACTCTTATTTTTAAGTTTATATCCAATAACATCATATAAAATTGAAATAGTGGCAGGTTCAAATTATCATTTAACAAAAGTTTCATCTTCTAAAAATGGTCAAATTTTTTCAGGTGAAACTCCACCAGGAAAATTTATATATTTAAACAATTTCAGGTCAACTTTTTTTAATAACATTACTTTAACAATAAAAGCAAAAGGTGGAGAAGATTTTTGGTTAGGAGGATATGTAATGATAAGTTATTTTCAAATGGGTCCAATGTGGGATTTCTCTTTTCAAAATTATTGTTCAAAAATGAATACTTTTTCAATTGAAGAATATGGATTAATTGCTAAAGGATGTTTAAAAGATGATTTACTTCCAAACTATAAAAATTTAAATAGTGATTATAATGTTACATTTTCTTTTCAAATTCCTTGTCCTTATGATATACATTATCTTCTTCCAAAAGAAAAAGTAGATGATTGGGTAGAATTTCAATTTGGAAGAGATTATTTTTATGTAGGACATGGTCAAAAAATCAAATATTATGGATTTGATGTAAAAACATTAAATATGAGTTTAAACACTTATAATTCTTCAGTGTATTATCCAAATAAACAAATTATATCAACAACTTATCAACCTCCTCAATTTGATTCTTGTTATGATACTGTAATTTATGATTCAATAATAAACCCTTCAGAAAAATATTGGTTATATGGAGCTTTCTTTTATTATAAGAGTCAGTATCATATAGCATATTTTCAAGATTGTTGCCCATCAAATAGTACATATATGATTTTTATCCCTGATAATTTAAATTGGACTGAAGCTCATGATGAAAGACAAAGAATTTATGCTGAAACAAGATGGTGGCAAAGTCCTACAGTTAAAAATAGTGCTTTTTTCTTCTATACTGAAATTGTTTATAGAATTTGTCAAACTTTATGTTTAACTTGTGATAGATATAATGGTTGTACTTCTTGTATTTCTGGTTATGAATTAATTAATGGTTCTTGTGTTGATAAATCTTGTCCAAATAATTGTGAATATTGTGCTAATGACAATAATGAAATTGTCTGTCTTCATTGTAAGAAAGGTTTTTCTCTTCTTGAGGGTAATTTTTCAAACTGTGTTAATGATGAAATTTTTGAAAATAGTATTTATTATGGTCATGATTATTTAACTGGAGAAATAAGTGATGATAGGAAATTTTTATATCATAGGTTATATAATTTAACTGAGCATTGTGAAAAAGGAAGTTATAATTATTGTGAACAATGTGAACCTGATTATTATCTTTTAAATAATGATTTTTCAAAATGTGTTTCTGTAAATGAAATGAAAAATGCATGTTGTGGTGATTTTGAGATTAATAAAACTTATTCTGATAATTTTATAAGTGAATATAAAACATTATGTGTTGATAATTGTAAAATATGTAGAATGAATAATAAAATTAATAAAGAAGATAATTCTTCTATTTTAATTACAGAATGTAAAAGTTGTTCAATTAATTATTCCCATGTAATTGAGAAAGAAGGAATAACACAATGTATTGAAGATTCACTTTTATCAGGTTCTTATTATCAAAAAGAAGATGATTCAACAATTTATCATAAACCAATTCCAATTAAAAATTGCATTAAATATGATTTAAATTATAATTGTGAAAAATGTAAAAAAAATTATGCTTTATATGTTCATAAAACAGGACAAGAATGTAAAATAAGTACAAGTCATTCAACATCAAATTTAAATATAAATGATTTATCATCAAATGTAATATATGATCAACCAAAAGGATATATGCATAATGAAGATTATACATATTATCATTATTGTGAAAGTGAAAATTGTGAAAAAATAATAATTTACACATCAAAATGTATAGAAATATTAACTCCTGTAAAGCCTCCAACGTATTATTATGAAACTTGTGCAAAATGTTCTGATGGATTTGGTGTTACTAAATTTGGTTGTGTCCAGTTAAATCAATTATCTAATTATTATAAAATTTCAGGAACAACAATAGACGGGAGAGATTATGAATATTATTTAGAATGTGGAAGATTTTGTTCTCAATGTAGTAAAGGTAATTATTGTGATAATTGCTTTAATGGTTATTTTAGAAGAGGTTTAGATACTGAAAGAAATAATTCAATTAATGATTGCTTTACAGATTCAATGAAAAAATATTTTTATAAATTAAATGAGGATTATTATCCTTGTTTACCTAATTGTGAATCTTGTGATGGACCAAATTATTGTAATGAATGTTCAAATGGATTTAAAAGTTCAGAAGATAAAACACAATGTTTATGCTCTTCAATTCCAAATTGTAAATTTTGCAAAGATCAAACTTATTGTACAAAATGTGAAAATGATTATGCAATTGTTGATAATAATGTTGAAAAATGTGTTAGTATTTTTCAATTAGATGATGGTTATTATACACTTGATAATGGAGAAACTTATTTTTCTTGTAATATCAAATTTGGAAATTGTAAATATTGCTCAAGTGAAAATTGTCATTTATGTAGAGAAGGATATGATTTAATTTTTGATAGTGAAACTAATCATACAATTTGTACTCATAAAAATAATACCAAAACTGGGTTTTATAGTAATGGAATACTTTCTAAAAATAATGAAACTATATTCTTTAAATGTATGGAATTTTGTGATGTTTGTCAAGAAAATGATATAACGTATTTATTATATGATAATTTTAATTCAGAAAATGAATTTATTGGAAATTTAAGTGAAAATTACCAATTAAAATTAATAAATTTAGAAATTTCATGTTTAAAATGTTCAGATAATTTTGCCTTCTTAAATCATAGATATTATCAATGTTTTAATATTTCAAATTTTGGAATTGGTTATATTAAAGAAGATGAAATGAATTATTTAACTAATTGTACCATTAATTGTAAAAGTTGTGAAGAAGATTCAACATGTTTTGATTGTTTTAAAGATTATTCTTTAATAGATGATTTTCCAGATGAATGTATTTCAACAATTGAGTATTTAAATAAAGGAGGTTATTATTATATAAATAAAGAAAATAGATTTTATTCTTGTTTACATGGATGTAATGAATGTACAAATAAAGAAATTTGTAAAAGATGCTTTAATGGTTATTTAATAAATGAAGAAAAAACATTATGTAATTTTATAACTGATGAAATGAGATGTAAATATAATTGCAATAAAATTCCTATTTCTGGTTTAACAGAAAATAATCTTCAAAATTTAGTTAGAGCTTATAGTACAGGTTATTTACATGATGATTCATCTGTTGAAATTTATAGAGATGGAAAAATTAAATACATGATTATGATCTTTAAAAATTTAGAATGTAGTCATAATATTGAATTTAATATACCTTGTATTTATAATGATGATTTTGAAAATAGAAATTTAGATGAAAGTTATAATTTTGATTTTTATGGTTTAAATTCTGAAAATTTAACTCAAAAAATGATTGAAGCTACTGGACAAGAAAGGTTAATTCAAACATTTATTCAAATTGAAGATAAAGTTATTTATAGTTTTTACGATGAAAGAACTGCTGAGAAATACAAAGTTGAAGATTATTGTAAAAGTTGTAAAAATGAAAAAATTAATATTAAAAAAAGTTTTATTAATTATATTGTAAATGATAAATTTAATCAAAATGAAATTGAAAAAATCTTAAATTCAGAATTTAATATTTTTGATTATAAAGATAAATTTTTTGAGGATTTATGTATATCTTATTCAATAAATGATACTGATTTTCCTTTAGATAAAAGAATTGAATATTTATATCAAAATTATTCTCTAGAAAATTTATGTGGAGAAGATTGTATTTTGGATTCAATAAATTTAAAAGAAAAATATGTTATGTGCAGTTGCAATTTTTCTGATTCATTAGATGATGTATCAAAATCAAATAAAGAGATTAAATATAATCTTTTTGACATAAAATATAATACAAATATTTTAAAATCATTTTTATGTAAACCTCAAAATTTAAGTAAAAATTTAGGTTCATATATTATTTTAGGATTTATTTTTATTCAAATAATTTCCTTTCTCCTTTTATTTATTATAAGAAATAATATTATTAATGTTTTAAATCCTCCAAAACAATTTCATACAAACTTAGAATATTCAGAAAAAGGAAGTTTTAAATCTACACAAATTAAAAGAAATAATGAAGTAGGAGAATCTGAACGTATTCAATTAAAAACAAATTCAAATATAATTAATAAATCATTTAAAAATGGATTCTGTTATTGTTATTTCATGAGATTAATTAATTATCAAAATATTTTTTCTATTATTTTCAGTAAAGATAAATTTATAATTATCTTTAGAATAATTACTGTTTTTTTCATTTTTGCTTTTTCTATTGTTATAAATATAGTTTTTATGGATATGAATTATATTTCTAAAAAATTTGATTATGCTTTAAATTCAAATAATAAAATAAATCATTGGAAATATGCTTTTTATCATCCTCAAATAGAAATGATTTTACCAATTATAAGTACAATGATTCTTTATCTTTTAATTCAAATAATTGTTTTTCAAATAGTATTAAAAAATCCTTATAAAAAATACCCAAAATCAAAAATTTTTGTTTTATTCGGGGTTTATTTAATAATAATGATATGTTTTTGGTTTTTAATTACTTCTTTTTATAATTCATTTAAGAAAACTTTTCTCGATATTTTATTAAGAGCTATAATATCTTATGGTTTAACTATAATTTTTTCTTTTATATATTGCATGTTTTCAATTTTTAAATTTTAATAATTGTTCAAAAGAAAATCGGTGAAATTAAATAATAATAAAATCATATTTTAAAATATTTATTAATAACAAACAATTTTTAATTAATTTTTTTTCCAAACATGAAGCAATTCTGAATAATAAAAATAATGTTTTAAAATATTTACATATTTATTTAAAAAATTCCATTTGTTTTTACTTTTATTTTTCCTAAAAATAAAATATAAACAAAAATTTTTTTTCATTAAGATTAAAATAAACGATAATAAAAAATAGTGAAATATAAACATTTCGATAAAAAAGAATGTTGTGCCATTTCAAACTAAAAAATTAAAAATATCAATTATTTTTTTAAATATAATAATTTAAATGTCTAATTTTGATAAAACTCATAGAACATCAAAAACAGAAAAAGAAAAAAGAATAGAAACAAAAACAGTATTAAAATTATTAAATTCTTATGCAGAAAGTTATAATTTATTAGATAAAGAAAATAAATCATTAAGACAATATATATCAGATTTATCAACAAATTTAAAAGTATCAAAGCAAATAATAGACACTTTTATTTCAAAAAGTTCAGAAAATAAATATCAATCAATAATATTAAATCTTCAAAAAGAAAATAAAATGAATTCAGAAACAAATGAATTATTAACAAAAAAGATACTTGAACTTCAGAAAGAAATATATAAATATAAGGAAATAATAAATAATTTAAAGGAAGAAATAGAAGAATTAAAAAGAAGGAATTTTATATTAGAAGAATCTTTAATAAAAAAAGAATCAATAATAATGACATATAAAAAAGGATTATCGAAAAATAGTTATATAGTAATTCATCCAAATAAAGGAATAATAAAAATGAATGATGAATTATTAACATATAAATCAATATATGAAAAAATATCGAAATTATTGAAAAAAAATGATGAAAAACTAGATAAATATGAAGCAATAATTGCATCATTGCAAACAGAAAAAGAACAATTAAAAACTCAGAATAAAATCCAATTATACAGTGTAAATAGAGAAAAAGAAAATTTAAAATATAAATTAAAAACTACTTTAAATACTTTAAATGAAGATAAAAGTTATAGAAGTTCAAAAACTCAAAAAATAAGAAATATAAAAAATATAAATTTAAATTCTAATAATAATCAAGAACTTAAAAATAAACTTCAAATGGAATCTTTAGATAAATCAAATAAATCAATTGAAGAAATAAATTTTTCGAACATTTCTTCTAATAGTTTTAATAATGAAGAATTTAAAGAAATTTTAAGACAAGCTGGTTTATCAATTGAAACTTATATGTTATTAAGTTCAAATAAATTATATAGTAAATTAACTGATACAATTGAATTAATGTTTAAATTAGTTTCAGATAAAAATATGACAATTAAAATTTTAGAAATTGAAAATGAAAATTTAAATGAAAAAAATATTGAATTAAATGAAGAAAATATGACAATTTTAAGAAAAAATAATAATGATAGTATGTCAAATAATACAAGTAAAATAACAATAAATAATTTAAATATTAATTCTTTAACAGCTTATAAAAAAGTTTTAAATAAAAATGATTCAAATTCTTCTAAAGAAGACATTAATAGTGTTATTCATATGAATAATCAAAATTTAAATAATATTTTAGATAAAAATTTAAATTATAATTTAAGAAGAAATGATCGTGTTTTAACTTTGGAAAGTTCTATTACTAGTAGTGAATTTGGAAGAAACTGTAAAAATTTTGATAGCTTTACTTCTTCTTTTGGAGAAATCGAAAAGGAATAAATTAATTTCTCTTTTTTTAATTGAAATATATATAATTTTGTATAAATAAGTATTAAATATTAAAAAGTTTTTAAAAAATAAAAAATATAATATTGTATTATTTACTTTTTTTTGCATTTTGAATTTTTGTTGAAAGGCAATTTTTTATTTTTTTTTGTTTAAATATATATTATTATTTTAATTTATTTAATTAATGAAAAGTATTTTTTTATTTAATTGATTTATAATTTATATTTAATATTTCAATTAAAAATATTATTCACTATTATAAATTTATAAAAAATTAAAAACATATTTTTGGAATACACCATAAAAAATACCCATTATTTTTTTTTTTATCCTTTTCTTTATCTTTATCTTTATTTTTTTTTATCATCACAGAAGGAGCTTTTGTTCTTTGAGATTTTAATTGTTTTGTAGTTTTTTTATTTACAATAGAATTAGAATTTGAAGATTGAATATCTATATTATTTTCTTCTTTACTATTATTTTTAGAAAAACTATTATTATCTTCTATTTTCTCTGTTATTAAAAAACCTCTTTTCACATTATTAAAATTTACTTTATTAATTTTTATATTATTTACTATAATTGTTTCTGCATTTTCAATTTTATTTTCAAATAAATATTTGTTATTTATTCTTAATATTTCTTCTTTAATATCATCCATTTATTTTTTATTTACTTTCCAAAATATTTATTAAATAAAATATAAATTACAAAAAAATTTTTTTTTATTAAATTTAATTTTTCTATCCTCAAAAATAAAGTTTAAATGAATTAAATTTACTTAATAATTTAAATTTAATATATAATTTATGAAAGCGATAATTATTCAAAAATAAAATTTTTTTTAAAATTTAATTTAATATATATTTAAAATAACTTTGAATTATTTTGTAATCCTTACATGTCTAAGAATTTTCTATAAATTATATAATTAAAAATAAATTAATAGATTGTAATATCACTTATTTATTTACATTATATTATATATGTGTTAAAATTAGAAATACTTTTTTATGACTGTTGAAAAATGGAAATAAATTATAAAATAAATTTATAATTATCCCTATTTAAAAATATCTAAAAATCACATAAAAAGTATTATTAAATAAGTCTTCCTACAAATATTATAGAATGTAAAAAACCTTTATAAACAAAAAACCTTTGAAAAAATATACAAAAAAAATTAAATTATCCAAAAACAATTTTTTTTCATATAAATATAACTCTAAAAATCATTAAAAAAATGACAGAAGAAAATCCGACTCAAAACAATCAAAATGTAAATTTAATATCTGAAAATGAAAAGGAAAATCCAGTAAAGAGTGAATCCTCCTTTAATTTAGTAAAAAAAAGGGATAGCACTCAAAAAGAAAATTCTGAAACCAAAAAATCAAATTCTTATTTTTCAATAGAAGTTTCCACCCTTGAAAAATTAATGGGATATTACAAAGAGCGAGGAAGTGATTATCAAGATTTAAAATTTTTTGAAGAAAATGGTGGAAGTGATTTCATAATAAAAGGATTAAAAACAGATATTCATAATGGTTTTGATGACATTAAGAATCGAGAAGAAGAATTCGGTTCTAATAAAGTATTCGTTGAGCCTGTTCCTCCTTTTTGTACATATGTTCTCGAAGCATTAGAAGATATGATGCTTCGAATTCTTATAGTCTCTGCTGTCGTTTCTATTGTGTTAGGGTGCACTCTGAGTGATGATCCTAGTACTGACTGGATTGATGGAGTATCTATACTAGTCGCTGTTGTAGTTGTCACCCTTGTTGGATCCATTACCAATTGGAAGAAGGAAACTAAGTTTCATGAGTTGAATGAAATACAAGCTGAAGGAACCAAGTATAAAGTTATTAGGAAAGGAGAACCATTTGATTTCATTAGTGATGATTTATTAGTTGGAGATTTAATTATGATTAATTATGGAGATATTATGCCTGCTGATTTATTCCTTGTTGAAGGAAATGGTATTAAAATGGATGAAAGTGCTTTAACTGGAGAAAGCGATGCTATGAAAAAGGAAACTTATGAGAAATGTGATGAGATTAAAAAATCAGGAAAAAGTTCAATTCCGAGTCCTCTTATTTTAAGTGGGACTAATTGCATTGAAGGCTCTGGGAAAGCTATTGTAATTGCTGTAGGAGATCATAGTCAGAAAGGAATTATTAGAAGGACTGTTGATAATGCTCAAGAAAATAATAAAACTCCTCTTGAAGAGAAATTAGATCAAATTGCTGAAATGATTGGATGGTTTGGTTTAGTTGCTGGAATCGTTACTTTAGTTGCTTTGTTTATTCGATTTGGTATTTCTTTCTCTCAAGATAAACGAGAATATGAAGATGATTCTTCAACTGAAAGTTTGGTGACTTCTTTCGTTCAAATTAATCCTAATAAACTTACTGATGGGCAAATTTCTGCTTATGTAAATAATAATTTGACAAATCCAAATTCAATGATTGCAAAAAAAATTTTAGATATTGTTATTTTATGTGTTTCTATCATTGTGGTTGCTATTCCTGAAGGATTACCACTTGCTGTTACTTTAAGTTTAGCTTTTTCAATTAAGAAAATGATGGATCTTAATAATTTAGTTAGAAAAATGCATGCTTGTGAAACTATGGGAGGTGCTAATTATATTTGCACTGATAAAACTGGGACTCTTACTAAAAATGAAATGAGTGTCTATCAAGTTTTAACTGGATCTACAAATGTAAAATATGAATTAAAACAAAATTTAGAAGTTACTAATGTTGGGAATGTGGATTCGAATAAGAAGAAAGGAGCTGATGAAACTATTGTTCAAATCAGAGAAGATCATAAAACTTTATTTGAAAATGATAAATATTGGGAAATATTAAAAGTGGCTATAGCACTTAATGTTGAAGGAACCATTAAGAAACTAGATTCTCCTGATATTAATGGAGATACAGAAATATGTGAAACAAAAAATAAAACAGATAAAGCATTTATTGACTTTTTATATAGATTCAAATCACCAATTAGCGTAGAAAAGGATAAATATTTATCATCAGCTGATAATTTCAAACAATTTCCATTTGATTCCAAAAGAAAAAGAATGACAACATTTGTGAAAAATTCTGATTTTCCAAAAGGATATCGTCTCTTTTCGAAAGGAGGAGCAGAGAAAGCTACAACATATTGTAAATCATATTTAGATCCAAAGACTGGAAATATTGAACCTTTAAAAGATGAAAATTTAACATTTATAACAGATACAATAGAAGATTTTAATAAAGATAAACTTCGTTCCTTATATATATGTTATAAGGACATTACACAAGAAGAATATGATAATTGTGAAAAAGTAGATTCAAACGGGAATCTCATAGATCAAAAGGATCTTGTCTTTGTGGGAGTGTTTGGAATAAGAGACTCTCTCCGTGATGGAGTCAAAGAAGCTGTTCTTAAATGTCATGAAGCTCAAGTGAATGTGATAATGGTAACTGGAGATAATATTGTTACTGCCACTGCTATTGCAAAAGATTGTAATATTTTAGGTGATGATGTTGATTTAAAGAATTTAACTCCTAAAGATATTGAAGAAGATCCTGATCAAATGAATGATGAAAATAAAAAAAATCAACATATAGAAAAATTAATATCTAATCAACCCAAAGCACTTACTGGAAATTCTTTTTATAATGCAGTTGGTGGATTAGTATGTGAAGTATGTAATGAAGAAACTAATACTTGTAAATGTCCAAAAACTGAAGCTGAAGCAAAACAAATTGCAGAAAAAAATAAAACTGAACCTTCTCCTGTGAAAAAGGATGTTATTAAAGATATGGATGCATTTATGAAACTCACTCAAAATTTATGTGTTATGGCTCGTAGTCAACCTATTCATAAATATGCTCTAGTTCTTGGATTGAGATCTCTTCATCATGTAGTTGCAGTGACTGGTGATGGTACAAATGATGCTCCTGCTTTAAGTAAAAGCGATGTTGGATTTGCTATGTTTGCAGGAACTGATATTGCAAAGGAAGCAAGTGATATTGTTATTATTGATAATAATTTCTCTTCTATTGTCGTTGCTATTATTTATGGAAGGAATATTTATGATAATATTAGGAAATTCTTACAATTTCAATTAACTGTCAATTTTTGTGCTTGTATTCTTGTCTTTATTTGTGCTTGTGTTGGGAATGAAACTCCTTTAACTTCCATTCAAATGCTTTGGGTGAACTTAATTATGGACTCTCTTGGTTCACTAGCTCTAGCTACAGAGCCTCCTTATGATGAGCTTCTTCAAAGAGCACCAACAAAGCGTAACGAACACATAATAAATGGTAGAATGTGGAAACATATATCAATTCAAGCATTATGTGAATTAATAATTCTTCTCATTCTTTATTTAATAGCTCCTGATTTCATAAAGGAAGACAATTACGTTCGTTTGGCAGAGAATGCAATAATATTCCAATGTTACCAAAAGCTTCCAGGTAATGGTAAATTAGATCACATAATTTATGGTACATCAAGTAAATGGACTTCCAGTGTAAAATTAAAAGGAGGAGAAGAACTCTGTGGTAAATATGCAGAACGTCAAGATTTAAGTGTAGCATTTAAAGAATATACAAATGCGAATGGAAGTACAGTTCACATGACAGTAATTTTCAATGTCTTCGTCTATTACACTCTATTCAATCAAATAAATTGTCGTGTATTAGATGATTCCTTTAATATCTTAGTAAGAATAAAGAGGAGTATCCTCTTTATAATAATCTGTATTTGTGAAATGGGTCTCCAAGCAATCTTAATCACCTTTGGTAATACAGTATTCCATTGTGTAGAAAGTGGTCTAACTGGTAAACAATGGGGTATCTGTTTCGGGTTTGCAGCCATCACTTTCGTAGTGAGCATTATTTGCAAGTTACTTCCTATTGAAGGTCTAATTGAAAAATTATTAGGAAAAGTTGAAGAGGAAGAAGAAAAAGAAGAAAAAAAAATTGAGTTAACTGAAGAACAAAAAGATGAAGTTGATAATGTTAAAAAAAAAGTAGAAGAATATGATCAAATTAATTCTAAGGATGAAGTTGATCATACAGGAGAAAAAAATGAGGGAGGAGATGTTTTGAAAATCACTCCTCAAGGAACTATGAAGAATGTGAAAAATTAAGTTTTTTTTGTCTTTTGTAATAAAATATTTTTTTTATTGAGATTTAGTTTTTTATTGTAATTTTTATTTCTTTTTTTTTATGGCATATATTGAATATTTAATTTTTTTTAGTTAAAATTTTTATTAATATTTCGGATTTTTTTTTTTTTTTTATAATTTCAGTTTGATTTATTTTGTTTTAATTTAAATAAATCATTAATGATTTGAATAGATTTTTTATAAAATAACCTTTATATAATCAAAGGAAAATTAATAAAAAAATAGAAAATTAATTAACAAGAGCATAAATGAATTTAAATAATAAAGGAAAAATAATAATATATTTTTATTATTTTTATAAAATCTTTTTTAAAGCTGTTATGAAAGAAAGAATTCTAAAAAATAAATATTAATGAATAATATAAAAGAAAAGATATTGTTTAAGAACATAATATTGAAATTCATTTTCGTTAAATATATATTTGTTAATTAATTGGGATATACCTTTAAAATTGTTATTTAACAATTCATTAAGATTTTTTTATAATAATTATTTGGAGGAATTTAAATATCATTATTTTTGATTTTAATTTGGAAAAAGGTTTTCATCAAATTAAAATAAATAAAAAAAAATGAAATTTAATATTAAAGTAAAAAATAAATTGAACATTTTTCATACATTTATTTTATTATATTTTATTCTTTCATCATTCAATTAAAATGTGGAGAAAATAATTTAATTATTATTACTATTTATAATATACAATTTTATAACTCTGATCAAATTTATTATATTGGTGAAATTACCGTAAAAGTCGGAACAGAAATGCCCCCATGTCTTCAAAAATTGATTCGAATATTTTGAAAATGTAATTTTTTGAAATGGGGGGTTCTATTATGACTATTACGGTAATAAACTTATCAAAAATGAATTATAGGTTTATTATTGATTTAAAAATTCAAAGAAATTAATGGTTCTGATAAAAATATTTGGTCTGAAAAAGTGTTATGAACAAATTGAATATTTAGAATATGTTGTTAATAATCATCTTAATTAAAACAATAAATAAATTTAAATATTTTTGTTGTTAATTAGATTAAATTGTATTATTTTTTTAATATAATATTTTTATTGATTTGTACATTTAATTATATATAATAATAGTATATTTAGAAAAAGATTAACAAAGATATTTATTATAAAATTTTAAATTAAAAAGTTCTTCCTTTCATTTGTTATTTATAAAATTAATGATTCATAAAATTCATTTGTTTTTTTTTTTCTTGGTTTTTTAATTAATAAATAAAATACATATATTGCCATTCCTAAAATTATTATAATTAATATTCCAATGATAATATAAGCTAAAACAATTTTAGAATTGAATTCTGGAACATAAAATCCAATTGTTTTTTTGTCTAAATCAAAAACTAAATTATATTTTTTGAAAAATGGTAATCCTAAAATCCATTCTTTTGAATTTGAAAAATATGGGAAAAAAATAAGAAAATATTTTTTTTGATTAAAGTGATATATTAAATCATTTATTTCTAATTCAAAAGTATAATTTAATTTTTCTTGAAAGAAAGAAATTTTTCCAATTTTTTGAAAATCAACATTCTCATCACAATAAACATAAAAGAATTGTTCTTTAATAAAATCTTTGTTTAATTGTAAAGAACAAATATTTTGATTAATTAAATCTTTGAAAAAACTATTATTAATATATTTAAAGTAATCATAAGAAGAAATAATAATTCCAATTTCAGGAATTAAATTAAATTTATTTTTTTTTTCAACAAAATTTTGATTAGTGATATTAACAAATTCTAATATCCATTGAGGTTCATCTACATTTAAAATAACTCGTTCGAATCTAAAATTTTTTTTAAGATATGTTTTATTATAAGAATGAGGATAATCTCCAATAATTAATTCTCCACTTTTTTCATTATTAAATTGTAAAGAAAAAATATAATAATTGATTAATTTTACTTTTTTTAAATTTTTAATAAAATTACTTTGACTAAAATCAAATGGTTGTTTACTATGAATATTTAATCCTATACATCCTCCTTCATAAATATTAGGAGCAATGATTTCTGTTGCTAAATAAAAATTAAATTTTTCTATTAATTTATTATTTTCAATTTTTATATTGTCTGACGAAAAAATTCCATAAAAAAATTCTGACTCAGGATAAATTTCTTCTTTACTTAAATTTTGATATGAAGAAGACTGTTTTTCATAATATAAAATATTATTTTTTAATCGAGTTTTATTACTTAAAATATAAAAAGGATAATTTTCAAATTTGATTGAAACTGGAATTTCTTGTAAAGGATTTCCTATTTTTATTTTCGTAAAAATATCATTTATGAAAAGATTGTTAATTATATTTTGTGACGTTAATTCTTTTGAAAAATTTCTTTCAAATTTCAAATGAATTTCTCCTTTTATTAAAATTAAATTCCAAAGAAAATTTAAAATGAATATAATCATATTAATTAAAAAATATTTTTTTGAAAATAAGATATATATATATCTTAATTATTAATTAATTCGATTAAGTTTAATTAAAAAGTTTTATATTATATACTATTTTCTTAATAAATATTTTTTTTATAAATGAAATTCAATAATAATTTGAGAATTTAAATAAAATTAAAATTGTTCCTCTTTGAAAACTTTTGAAAACAATGATTTATTTTAATATTATTGGATGATACTTGATTTTTCAAAGTTTTTCTTTTTTTCTTTTTATTTATTTTTATTCACCCAACATTCGCAAAAAAAATATTAAAAACAAAAATAAAAATTAAATTAAACTTCTAAACCAGTTAAAAAATTAAAAAAACTGTTTATTAAAATTTCAAAATTAATAAAAAATATGTAAAAATAAAAAAATAAAGAATGGGAGTATGTTGTCATCGGAATGAAGGTAAAAAAAATAATAAAAAAAATTATAGAAATAGAAAAAAAATATGAAGAAAAATCTATTAATGTGATAGAGAAATTTAAAAAGGAAACAAAAGAGAAGAGAAAAATTTTTAAGAAAAATAAGACTGAATTTAAAAAGAAAATAAAAGTGAAAAAAATGAATAAAATTCCAGGACAAAATTTTGTAATTTCTTATAGAATAGCATTAAAAAATATTCAATTAAAAAAGAGATTTACTTCAATGGCAACAATGATGAAAATGAGGAAAAATGAAGAAGAAGAAATTGATGAAATAGAAGAAAAATTATTAGGAGAAGAAAAAATAAAAGATAAAGATAATTTAAAGAAAAATTCTAAAAAAAATAAAAATTCAAAAACTGAAGTTGATAAACCAAATTTAACTGAAAAAGAAATGACTGAAGAAGAAGAAGAAAAAATAAAAGAAATTTTTTCTACATTATTCGTTTTTGATGCTTTTCCAGAAGAAATTGTTGATACTATTTTAACTTCTTTAATTTATGTAATTATTTCTAAAGGAGATTTTTTATATCATAAAGAAAGTGAATGTTATTATTTTTTTATCCTTGTTGAAGGAATAATGGAATCGATTAAAAAAGATGAAAATGGAAATGAAATAAAAAAACAATTTCAAAAATGGGATTTTTTCGGATTTGAAAATTTATTCACTAAAAATATTTTTGTTAAATTAGATCATGATATGAAATGTATTGAAAATGCTGCTGTTTATGCTTTAGATAGTCAAAAATTTAATCAAATTAAACAGAAAGTAATTAATATTAGATTAAAAGAAAGATTTGACTTTTTAAATGATGTTATTTTCTTTAAAACTTTAGATAGTGTTATTAAAAAAAATTTAGCAGAAAAAATGGAATTAATAAAATTTAAAAGCGGAAGTAAAATTATTTCTATTAATGATAAAAGTCCTTTTTCAATATATTTATTAAAAAAAGGAAGTGTTAGTTGTAAATTAGATAATACTGATATATCAATTTTAACTCAACCTTCTTATTTTGGTTTTATTGCTTTATTATTACATACAAAACGAACTTTAGATGTCTATGCTAATGAATTTATTGAATGCTTTGAATTAAGTGAAAATAATTTAATTGAATGTATTGGTAATAATTATGTTGATAGAATTTTATTTTCAATTTTCCAAACTTTAATCATTAACAATCAATATTTAAATGATTTAATTAATGAAGATAAATTAGAAAGTTTTTTTAAAATTTTTAAATTAGTTTATTATAAAAGAAATGAAAATATTAATGAAAAAATAAAAGAAAAAGGATTAAATATAAAAAGATTAATTATTATTATAGAAGGTAATTTTATAGATGAAAATACTCATAATATTATTTATACTAAAGAACATATTCTTGGAGAAGAAACTTTAAAAAATTTAATTGATATTCCAAAGAATTTAATTGCTTATCCAGATACAATAACATTAGAAGCAAATTTAAAAGAAATAGAAAATTTATTAGGTGATGATTATAAAGAAATAACAAATAATTTTAAAAAGAAAATAAAGAAAATTAGAGAAATACCTTTATTAAGTAAAATATCAGAAAATTTTATAAAAGAAATTGCAAATGATATTCATAAAGAATTATTTCCTAAAGGACATGAAATTTTAAAAGAAGGAACAAAAGGAAATAAATTTTATATAATAACTAAAGGAACAGTTCGAGTTTCAAAAAATGGGAAAAGAATAAGAGATTTAGAAAAAAATTCTTGTTTTGGAGAAATATGTTTATTAAGAAATGAAGAAACTAGAACTACAACAATAACTGCAGTTAATAATGTTCAATGTTATTCTTTTTCAAAAAGTGCTTTTTTAAAATTAGCTGAAAAAAAAGTTGTTAGTGATTATTTATTAATTCAAATTCAACTTCAAGATGAATCAATTTTATTTGAAAATTTAATATTTGTTAAACATTTAGGAAAAGGAAAATTTGGAAATGTTTCTTTAGTTCATAATTCAAATAATTTTTATGCTATAAAAGCAATTAAGAAAAATGAATCAAATGATAAGAACAGTTTAACTGATTATATTAAAATGGAAAAAACAATAATGTTATCAATAGATCATCCTTTTATAATTAAAATGGTAAAAAGTTTTAAAAATGAATATTATGTTTTTTTACTTATGGAATATGTGAATGGAATAACATTAGGAAATATAATATCAAAATTTAAGAAATTAAATTTAAAACAGAGTAAATTTTATTTAGCAAGTATAATAATGACAATAGATTATTTACATAGAAAGAGAATAATTCATCGAGATATAAAGCCAAGTAATATAATGTTAGATAATAATGGATATATTAAATTAATAGATTTTGGAGCTTCTAAAATTTTAAATGATTATACTTCTACTATTATTGGAACACCACATTATATTGCTCCTGAAATTTTAGAAGGAAAAGGTTATTCTTATTCATGTGATTATTGGTCTATTGGAATTTTGGCTTTTGAAATGATTTATGGTTATTGCCCTTTTGGTACTTATTCTAATTTTGCTTTAGATATTTATAAAAATATTCTTCAATGTAATTTCCATTTCCCTTTTAAAGATTCTAATCTAACAGATGTTAATCACTTAATCTCTGGGTTACTTGCTAAAAAAACTGAAAGAAGATTATCCATTTTTTCAAAAATTCAAAATTTGGATTTTTTCTTTGATTTTAATTGGAATGATTTAATTAATTTAAATATGAAACCTCCTTTTGTTCCTGATGTTGAAAATATGAAAATTTTTTTCTGTTCAAAACAATATAATACTAAATATTTTGAATATATTGAAAAAAATATTCCAAATGGAAATGTTAATCAATTTAATAATCAATGGGATGAAGATTTTTGAAATAAGATACTTTTCAGTTATTTTTTCATTTATTATACTTTTCGTACATTGTTTTTTGTGAATATGTTATAAAAGATTAAAAAGAAATGTTATTTAAAAAATAATGTTATTGATATGTAATAGAGATTTTGCATATAATATATAAATTATAAAATATTATATTAACATTTGTAAAATAAAAAATAGGAAATTACATATATCAAATAAATGTATAAATAATAACAAATATTAAATTAGAAATAAATTAAAAAAAATAAAAATACATTAATTTATTCATTTATAAAAAAGAAGAATTAATTAACTTAAATTATAATTTAAATATTATTTTTTATTGAAAAAAAATAAATCTTAAAAAGAAATGATTTTATATCATATTTTATTTAAAAAAACAAAGTATATAAATAATCATTGATTATTTTTAAAAAATCATTGAATTTAATATAAATTAAAGATTATTTATCGGTTAATAATACAAGGATGAACAGTACAACACTTTTTATGGAACATTTTTTTACAATCATTACAATAAATAACATTTTCAATATCAAAAGCATAAATAATCTCTTTACTCATACACATAATACATCTTCCTCCTTTATATAAGCAAACTTCGCAATCTTTTAAAATATGTTCTTCCATTTTTTTTTCAAAAAGACTTAATTTATCAAAGAAAGTTAAATCATTAATTTCAACTAAATCTCTTAAAGAAAATAAATTTTCATGTAATAATAAATATTGATATTCACCTAAAACATTTTTAACAAAATCTACTTTATTATCACATTTCATTAAATCAAAAATTTTATGAATTTTTCTTTTTAATATTAAAGCAGAATGAAGTACTTCAGTTTGTTTAATGATTGGATCAGTTTGTTTAAAATAAATAACTGGTTTATCATACCATTTTTGAAGAAGTTCTTTAGCTTTTTTAGAAATTGAAAATTTTTTAAATGACCATTTTTTTAAAAGAAAATCTGGTATTATTGAATAATCTTCACTTACACAATCTTTACATATAAATCTTAAATAATACGAACACCAAAAAATATTTTCTGTTGGCATTCCCATAAAAGTATTAAATTTTTTTTTACAAAAAAAACATTGATAATTTTGCTCATCTAATGTTATTGGTTTTTTAGAACTGTTTTTTGTTTTAAATTTCATAAATGGTTCTTTTTTATAATAATTGTTTAAATAAAATAATATCGAATTTGTTAATTTTATTTCTTTCTCACGAAATAATACTATATCTTTATTACTGTAAAAATTCTTATCTGATTTTCTTGTTATTTTAAAATATTTATCTATTGGGTAATATATTTTTTTTATAGGATTTAAATTTAAATCATATTTTGTTTTTGTGTTTTCTTCATTATTTTCTTTTTTTTTGTCTTTTATATAATTTGTTTGTGGTCTTCTAAGATTTTTTTGTTTAAAAGTGTAAAATTCTTCTTTTAAACAATTTTGTAAATCACTAATTTTTGTAATAATATAATTTTCTTTTTCTGTTTGAAATTTAGAAAAAAAATTTGTTTGTTTTTCGTCAAAATTTTTTTTATTTTTTGTAGAAATTTCTTCATTGTTGTTATTAATATCAATTAAAGGAGTTTCATTTTCTCTTTCATCATTATCAATTGCCATAAAAATACTATCCATTCCCATTTTTCTTCCATCATCATCATAAGGATTATTTAAATCTATTGTTGCTCTTGAAAAAAACATACTATTTAAATTATTAGTTTTTTTTTTCTCTATTGGTTCAATATTTAAATTTGAAACAAATACATTTTTATCATTTGGTTGTTTCATTATTGGACTTAAGAAATCTAAATCATCTTCATTTTGTTCTTCATTTTTATTTTGTTGAATTCCTTGTTTATATTGGAAATATTCATCATTTAAATCAGTTTTAATTTCAATTAAATGAATAGTATTTAATTTATTACATAAATTTAAAATTTGTTCTTTTTTTGTAGCAATTAAAGAAGTTTTATCATAGAATTTTTTATCAAAATTTTGATTATAAATTTCATTAACACTTTCATTAAAAGATTTCTCTGTTATACTTAATAAAATCCATAACATTCCTCTTTCAGAAGGTCTTCTAACTTTATCATATAAATTACAAAAACGAACTGAAGGGATTTGATAATATTTTGATATGTAATTCCAATAATGATTTGAATCTTTTTTTGGATTTTGATTTTGAGTCAAATCTAATCGAAGTTTATTTGATAATATTATATCAAAATTAAATACTATTTTCTTTATACATATTGATACATCTTTCTTTACTGATTGAGATGCTGGAAGTGGTGCTAAGTTTAATTTTTCTAATTGAGATATTAGTTCTTCTACTGTTAATAAAGGATCTTGTTTTTTATCCATTTTTATTTTAAAAAGATTATTATTTTTGAATATTTTTTTTATTAATTTATATTTTAAATAATTCAATTATTCATTCTTCTCATTTATTATTGTTATTAGATGATAAAATTCAGAAAATTTAAAAATATTTATAATAGAATTTATAATCATTTCTTATAATTACACATTTATATAATCCACAATTATCTTTAAATTCTTTTTTATTTTCAATAAGTTAAAACAAATTAAGAATTAGTAAAAAAAATTTATTTTAAATAAAAATAAATATAATTAAAATTTATATCTATTTTTCTTAAAATAATATTCAAAAAATGATAGATTCAAAGAAGGAGAAAAAAGACTTAAAAAAAGAAGATTATTTAAAAATTACATGTAGAATGTACGAACAAAAATTTCCAAATGTGGATGATATAGTAATGGTAAATAAAATAATAAAAAAATTTAGTGTAAAATTCAAGAAGTAATTCAAGATGGAGCATATGTAGAATTATTAGAATATAATAATATTCAAGGTATGCTATACGCAGGAGAAATATCAAGAAGAAGAGTAAATTTTATAAATAGATTAGTAAAACAAGGAAAAGAAGAAGTATTAAGAGTTTTAAGAGTTGACACAAAAAATAATTATATTGATTTATCAAAAAAAAGTGTTAAAGCAGAAGAAATTGAAGAATGCAGAGAAAAATATCAAAAATCAAAAACTGTTCATGCAATAATGAGAGAATTGGCTGTTAAAACTGGAAAAAATATTGAACAATTATATAAATTATTTTGTTGGAATTTATATAGAGAATATGGTCATGCTTATTTTGCTTTTAAAAAAATTTTAACTGATGAAAATGAAGTTTTTTCAAAAATTAATATTGATGATGAATTAAAGCAAAATTTAATAGAAATATTAAAACAAAGAATGATAACTCAACCAGTGAAAATTAGATGTGATTTCCAATTAACATGTTTAAAATTTGAAGGTGTTGATGCAATTAAATATGCTTTATTAGAAGGAGAAAAACAATCAACTTCAGAAATAAATATAAAATTTAAAGTTATTGGTTCTCCATTATATGAATGTACTGTTGTTACTGTTAATAAAAATGAAGGAATTAAAATTATGAAAGAGTCTCTTAAAGTAGTTCAAAAATGTATTGAAGAAAAAGGAGGTTCTTTTATTCTTAAAAGAAATCCTACTGTTCTTGATGAAGATACTGAAAAAAATATTAAGGAACAAATGGATTCTTATAAAAAAGAATTTGAAGATGAAGAAGATGAAGAAGAAGATAATAAAGATGAAGAACAATAATTTTTTTAAAATATATTATATTATAAAAATTTTAAATTATTATTTTTTCAATAAATAATAATATTTTATTTTAACTTTTAATTAAATAATATTTAATTTTAACTTTTATTCTCCAAAAATTTTACCTTTACACTTAATATAAGTTTTTATATATTTATAAATTATATTATGATTGTTCATATATTTTTGTATTACTCCTTATTAAATAAGGACTATGATTTTTAAAATTCAATGGAATTCTTTGTCTTTTTATATTAAAGTTATTTTTTTTATTTGGAAGAAATTTTTCCATTATATTATCCATAATTAAGAAATTTACTTGATCAACAGAATTTATTTTTTTATGCATTTTTTTTATTTTTTTTTCATTTAAATTTCCTATTTTTCTATGTAAAGCTCTATTAAATATTTTATCTATAATATTTTTTTCTTTTTCTTGACTATGAACTATTGTAGTTGATGATATTAATTTCATTTTAAATTCTTTTAATTTTTTTTGAGAATATTCATTTTTTAATAAAGGTTGAATTGGTATTAAAATTCTTTTTGTTGTTAATTCTTTATTTATTAAATTATATGTTTCATGATTTTTCAATAAAGTATCTTTTATTTTTTTAATTGAAGAATGACTCTTTGACATTGATAAAGAATTTATGTTTAATTTTTGATTAACTTTTTTTTCTGATAATTGAATAGTATTTTCATTTGTAAAATCTTCTGAATTAAAATGATTATTGTTATCTGTTAAACTATTTGTTTTATTATAAACATTTAAAAAATATCTTAATTTATTATCTTTATTTCTTCTTTCTTTATTTTTAATTATATTTCTAAATTTTTTAGAAGCATAAACAGTGTTAAATAAAAATTTTTTTTTATTATTATTAATTATCTCAATTTCCATTTGCTTAATTTGTTCTTCATATTCTTTTTGTATATTGATTAAATCTTTATTTAAAGCAATTTTTCTAATTTCTAAAATTCTATTGAACATTATATCACATCTATTTTTATTAAAATTAATTACATTTTCATTTATTTTCCAATCTCTTTCACATATATCACAAAATATTTTATAATCAATTGAAAAAATTTCTAAGAAATTACTTTTACAAATTGCACTACAATGAAATAAATTGTTTTTATCTATATAATCATCTAATCCTAAAATTTCATTTTCTCCTATTTTAACTATTTTAAATATTTTTTGATTTGTAAGTAAATTTTCAATTGGAAGATTTATCATTTTTAATTCTCTTTTTTCCATATCTTCATCAATTTTTATATTTTTTGAATTAATTAAATTAATTAATTCTTTATAAGAATTTTTAATATAAATTTCAATTAATCCGTCTTTTAAAATATAAATTTCTTTTCTTTTATCTCCTTGTTTAAATAAGAAATTTCCTTGAGTTAAATAAATCATTTTGAAATAATTAAAATATTTTTTATCAAAAGTTTCAGGTTTAATTCCATTAAATAAATCACAATTAACTAAAAAATTTAAATTATTAGTTCTTATTTTTTCTAAAGCTCCTTTAATACAAATTTCATAACATTTTTTAGTTAAAGTTCCAAAAACACAATCTTCATTACAAATTATAGTAGCTGTTCTTTTATAATTTTTATTTAGAGCAATATCACCAAATGTTTCTCCTTCTTTTAAATTAATAACATTGAAATAAACACATAAATTTAATTTTTTTTTTGCTTTTTCTGTTTCTTTATTAATTATAGGTAATATTCTTTCTATATATTCATCACAAGAACAAAAATTTAATTGTTCAATATCTATTAATGGATATTCTATTTTTTTTTCATCATAGGGAGTTTCATAGTTAAAAACTCCTTCTATATAATTTTTCATATCCACAGAATCATAATGAATATTATTTATTCTTAAATTTTCTTCTATTAATTCTTTTTCTGAATAATTTTTTAAATTTAATAAATATGAATAATATTCATATTCTGTCATTCTTATTTTTATTTCTTTTTTTATTATTACTGATACACTTCCTTTTAAAATAAAATAAAATTTTTCTCCATTATCTCCATATCTACATATTATACTTTTACTTTGTTTTTTTTCTAAATTTATTCTATTTGATAATTCATATAAAATTTTAGAAGAATCAATAAAAGTTTTTTTTTTGTCTGTTAAATTTATTATACTTTGATATGATGATAAATAATGAGAAATGAATAAAATATCACTTGAAGTTTTTATATTTTTTTGAAGACAATATAATAATAAAGAAAATGTTTTTGAATCACGAATAAATGGAATTTCAAAAAATGATTTTTTCTCTTCTTCCATTTGTTCGTTTATTATTCTAGCTATTTTTTTTATTGCACTTTCTTCTTCATTTGATACTGATTTTCTTTGAGTACTTTTAACTTGTTTTATATTCAAATTATTTAATTTTGATGATGATTTTTTTTTCATATTTTATTATTTGAAAAAATTAAATTTTAAAAAAATTAATATATACATATTTCATATTAATACGATTAAATTATTTAAATAAAAATGTGTTAATAATGATATAAATATTGATAGAAGACTATTTAAAAAAAATATTATCCGATAAAAATTTTATTATATATAATAATGAAGAATTTGACAAATATTTATAAAAATTTCATATAAACTTCTGTCATATATTCCCCATCATTTGGGATTTGTTTTTTATTATCTTTATTTTTAAATAATATTACTTTTATCATTCTTCCAAAAGTTACTTTTTTTTTATTTGTTTTATAAATTGTTTTATCTCTTTCTTCTGAAATATCAGAATGATCACTTTTATTTGTTGAAACAGAATATTTTTCATCTTTTTCGTTTTTATGAACTAATTTATCAAAAGAAAAAATTTCTTTCGTTGAGTTATTTTTTTCATATATTATTTTATTTATTTCGTCTTCTTCTTCTATTTTTAATTGAAAATTATTATTTAATTTCAGTTTTTTTTCATTTTGTTTTAATTCAATTTCTTTTTTTGATTCTTTAACTTTGGAAAATTTATTAATATTCAAATTATCAATTTCATTTAAAGAATTAATATTTTCTTTATTCTTATTCGGACAGTTTTGAATATGAATATCAATTAATTTTTTACTTAAAATATGTGACGAATTAAAAGGGCATTTAAAGAAATATTTTCCTATTAAATGTTTATTTTGACAAAAATTTAAATGAAGATTAAAATTATTATATGTACTACCACATAATAAAGGACAGAAAAGTTTTTTTGAGTTCATTTTAATTTTTAAATATTAAGTATAAATCATTTAAATATTTTTAGCCTTCTTTTGGGATAGTGATTTAAATTCTTATCAGAATTAAATTAATAATTTAAATGTTATATATTTTACTTTTACATATTTAAAGCATTTTGGGTTATTTTAAATTATTGAAATAATTTTTATATCCAATAAATAAAAATATATCTATATAAAAGATTAAATAAATGAAAACTTAAAATAAAAAAAAACAAAATTAAAACTATAAACCAGGTAAAAATTGGTTAAATAAAAACAAAAGAATAAAAAGACAAGATAAATTAAAAAATCAACCTATATAAAAGCTTTTAGACCCAAAATTTTTTGATATTATAAAATATAATAATTGAAAAATAATAAAAAAAACGCATATTTAAAACTCAAAATCCTGAATCCAAACAAAATATTTCGAAATGATATTATACCAAAACATGTTCTTTTCAAAAAAATAAATTCTAAAACAATAAAATAAAGAAAAACTTGAAAAAATGAAAAATGAAAAAACAAAAGAAAAAAACAGAAAAAAATCCAAAATTAAAAATAATTATTTTTGTCTATTTAAGAGAAAATATAAAATAAAAATCATAGTAAAATCAGAAGCAACTGAATGGAAAATAAACAAATAAAATACTTAAGTTTCGGTTCTCCATTGATGGACATAATAGGAGATGTAGATTCAGATTTTTTATTAGAAAACAACATTCAATTAAACTCAACAATTCATTCAAAAATTGAAAATGTGAAATGGTTTGATTACTTTGTAAATCAATGTAATGTTACTTATTTACCAGGAGGATGTCAATTTAATACAATGAGAGTTTTTAATTGGATGCTTAATGAAAAAAATGATGATGATGGTATTGCATGTTTAGGTAGTGTTGGTAATGATTATTATGGGAAAACATATAAGAATCTCTTAATTAATGAAAACATTATTCCTATATTAGAATCTATTGATAAAACTATTACTGGAGTTTGTCTTGTTGTTTGTAATAATAATGATAGAGCTCATATAACTGATTTAGGAGCTTCTACTTTAATTTCTGATGATTTTGTCGATAGATATTGGAATTTATTTAAGGATGTTAAATTAATTTTTACTGAGTTATTTATTTTGAAATCGAAAAGAGAAATCACTTTTAAATTAGCGAAGTTAGGATTGAAAGATAGTACTATTTATGGATTTAATTTACCTTCTTTTTTCTTTTTGGAAAATTTCTATGAGGATATTTTAGATTTAATATCATATGCTGATATTGTTTTTTGTAATGCTGAAGAAGCAAATTTATTCTGTTCAAAATGTGGAATTTTATCTAATAATTCAAATGAAAAAATGGTTAAAGGATTAGTGAAACTTCCAAAAAGAAATAAAAATAAAAAAAGAATATTTGTAATAACAAATGGTGCATCACCTGCTTGGGTAGCTGAATATGATTTTAAGAATGATAAATTAACTTATTGTAAAGATTTTCCTTCAAAATATATTGTACCTGAATTTATCATTGATACTAATGGAGCTGGAGACGCTTTTTCAGGTGGATTTTTATCTCAATTTATGAAGGGAAAAAGTATTGAAGAAAGTATGATTGCAGGTCATTGGGCTGCTAGTATTATTATTCAAAAAAGAGGATGTCAAATTCCTGCTGAAATTAATTATATTCCTGAAAAAAATATTAATGACAAGAAGGAAAATTAATTATTATTTGAAAGTATGTAAATTATTTCTTTAACATAGTTTTATTATTTGTATATAATTTTTTTTATTCCTTAATATTGTGGACTTTTGTCTCGTATATTAAATTTTTTTAACCTTTTTTTTGTAAATATATTTTTACTATTTTTAAAAATGTATTTTGGGGGTTTATTTTTTATTTAACTATTTATATATTTTATTATAAATTAAATATCACTATTTTCTAAATGTGGTAATTTATGTTAATTGGGGATTGGGGATTGGGGATTGGGGATTGGG
>JAEEGK010005172.1_pt1 | contig 31575 bp, 17 predicted proteins | sample 8958771 | NCBI WGS metagenome assembly JAEEGK01 (sample SAMN16246547, study PRJNA631951) | gut metagenome | biome: gut microbiome; feature: rumen; material: SC-attached | host: Bos | place: Iran: Karaj | collected 2018-10
ACTAACAAATAATTTATTAACAAATGATGCTTGTTCAATTAATTATGAATTTAGAGATATTTTGATTAAAGATAAAAATTCTCAAATAACTCAAATTTTACCAATTAATTCTCAAAATAAAAATTCATTTTTTATTTCAACTTTACACGAAAAGGGTTCAAAAAGTTCAATGTATTTTGTAAGTTATGTAAAAGATTTATTTGAAACATCATCAATAGTAATAACTAATGTTTTATCAATAATAAAAATTGATGATGTTTTAATAACATTAAGTTCAAATTATAAAAATGTATATTATATAAATGAAAAAAAGGCGTCTAAAAATTTCAAAAATGAATCAAATGATTCAAAATTTCTTTCTAATTATGTAAATAATAAATTTTTTGAAGCTTTAGAATCAAAGATTTTAGTTTATGAATATATTCAATCAATAGATGCTCCATTTAAACTTCTTTATAGATTTAATTTTGATAATATTAGTAGTTCAGTTTTAGGAGATTTAAATTCTTTATATTCTCCAAATAGTGAAAAATTATCTAGTTCAATATTTAAACAAAATTTATCAATCAATTTATCTTTTCAAAAACAAAATAGTTTAAATGAATGTTTGGATTTAGTTGTTTCTGCAATTAAATTAATTGAAGATCCTTGTTTACAAAAAGGAAAAATAGAACCTTATATTAGTGCATTATTTATTGGTTTCGAAAATGGTCACGTTAAAACTAAAAAAAAATTTAAAGATGATAATTTAACTGATTATTATACTATTGTTTTTCAAACAAATAATATTTCATGTTTTTTAGAATTAAGTAATCATATTATTATTGGGGCTAATTCAAGTTCAAAAGTAAATTTATTTGTTTATTCTAAGAGAGAAAAATTATTTAATGATAATGAAGATTATTCACAATTAGATAAATTTGATAGTTGGTTTTCAGAAGAAGGAATTATAAATATGCAATCTATAACTAATATGATTTTTGTAACTGGTTCTAAAAAAGGTTTAATTTCACTTTGGAATATTAGATCTCAAAGTTTATTATATAAATTTAAAAATGATGATATTAAAAATAATCTAACTGCTCTTTGTGTTTTACACCCATATAAATATATTATTAGTGGATATGATAAAGGTCAAATAGTTTTATGGTCACCTGCTGATTATGAGGATTTACCTTTATTAAATTAAATAAATAAGATAATTAAATTATTTAATATTGAAAAAATAAAAAGAAAAAGTGAAATAAAAAATTACCCTAAACTCTCTATTTAAGATATTATTTATATTATTTTTGAATGAATCTTTTTATTTTTTTTATATACTTAACTTAATATTCCTTGATATATGAGAATTTTATTTAATTTATTTGTGAATTTTATATGACTAAGAAAATACTTATTATTTAAATATTTTTTATAATAAAAATATTAGTTAAGAACAAAAAAGATAAAAATTATGAAATCCAAATATTTGTTTTTAATTACATTGTATTTTCTTACAATATTTAGATTTGAAATAATAATAATAAATAAATAAATTAAATAATCTAAATTAACTATTTATAATTGATAAAATATCTTTCAACGTTGGTCTTTTTTGGTATTTATTTTGTAGACAAGAAAAAATAATATCTTTTAAAAAACTTAATAAATTTTCTTCTTCCTTACTAATTTCAAAAAAGCAATTTTTGGGAATGATTAAATTATAATTAACTTTATCTTTCAATTCTGCAATACTAGAATCCCTTCTGCCAAAAGGCATATTTTGAAATAATAAAATATAAATTAAACTTCCAAAATGCCAAGTATCAACTGTTAAATTATAAAATTCAGCATTTGATATTTCAGGAGGAAATTCAGGACTATGAAATCTTTCTAAATTTTGAGATGAACTTTTAAATAATTCTTTTCTAAATATAAACTTGGTGTTTTCAAATGTTATTATTTTTCCTATAATTTTATTTTCTTCTTTAAATATAAAGATTGAATTTAATATTAAATCATCATAGAAAAAACCAAATTGATGAAATTTAACTAAACTTTTTATTATTCTTATTAAAAAATCTCTTATTATAGTTAATTTTTTTTCTTTTATTTTTTTTAAATAAAAAAGTAATTGACCTTCAGTTGGGTATTCATATATAAAATATAAATTTGATGAATCTTCTATTTTCATTTTCGCAAATAAAATATTTTCATCCTTAATATTATAAAGAAAATCAAAAATATCACATTCATTTCTAATTTGTTCTATATTATCAATGATTATACTATTTTTTGAAATTATTTTTAAAATTGCAGGTTCTAAATTTTTTTTATTGAAACATTTATAATAAACACCAGTTTGACCATTAATTAAATCATTATCCAACTCAAACAATTCTTTTATTGGTTTTTGTTTATTTACAAATTTTGAAATAATATCATAAAATTCTAAAAGTTTTTCTTTATTATCACAAGAAAACTCAATAAAAGGGGAAATATTACTCGTAGAATTTTTAATATATACTTTAAGGAAATTTATATATAATTTTAAAACAAAATACTTTTTATTTTTATAAACTTCAGTATCTAATGAAGGATATAAATTTTTCATGTTTATTATGTTATGAAATAATATTAAATTATTTTCATAATAAAAAACAAAAATATCATCATTCAAAATATATAAAGTCACTTTTATTTCTTCTTCTTCTTCATTTATTTTAGAAGGAAAAATAAAACAATCTAATTTTTGAGCTTGTAAAAAAAATGCTGGAATACCAATAACACCTTTATCTATTATAGATGAATTAATTTTCATTTTTTTTTTAAATTGATTAGTATTAAATATTGTTGTTTTAAATTGTTTAGTTCTTCTTCTTATCCTTTTATAATTCTTATTATTATTATCAGGAATAAAATTTTCTTTGAAATTAATAGTTTTATCTATTTTTGAACCACCTTCTTCAGTTAAATTTTTAAATTTTGTTATTTTTTCTTTTTCAAAATCATTTAAAGTATCCATTTCATCATCATTATCAGAAAAATGTTCTTTATATTCAAAAGTTAATTTAAATACTTCATTTATATAATCATATAATATATTTGAACAATCTGCTAAGTTTGAAAAATCATTTGGTTTAATATAATTTGATTTTATAGAAGAAGAATGAAAATTCAAAGAGTTTTTTCTTTTAAAATTTTTTGTTTTAAATAAATAAAAGATATTATCTGGTTGAAATGGCTTAAAATATTCTAAAAAATATATTGTTAATATAAAAAGATCTGAATTTTCTTTTAAAAAATTTTCCCATTCTTCAAAAGTTAATTCTTTGTTTTGATAATTATATCCTAATGAATATTTAATTAAATTTTCAAAAGATTCAAAATTATTATTTTTTGTCATTAAATGAAAATTTCTTAATAATATAATAATATCATCAGTACAAATTTTTTCAACATTTAAAACATCATAAAATTTAAAAATTGTTTTAATTTTATTTTGAACTGGAGAAAAATATAAAGAAAGTATTCCATTAACAAATTTTTTACAATCAATTGAATTTGATTCTCTTCCATTAAATATATTCATAAATAAATTTTGAGTAATGAAATATGGTAATTGAAAATAATTTTTAAAAATATCCAAACCAATAGTATTCGAATTATTTCCTTCTTTATGTAATAAATCATTAAAAATCTCATTAAAATAAAGTGAAATTTCACTTTTTGACATTACTTTATCATTTGTGGAAAGAAGATTTTCAAGATTATCTTTTTCCTCATTTGTCATTATTTTTCTGAAAAATTTAATTATTATGATTAAATAAATGAATAAAAATATATTGTTATTTCATTATATTAAAAAGAAGATTTCAAAAACTGAAAAAAATCCTTTTTTAAAATTAAGAAAAATTAAAATCAAAAAAATTCTTGAATAAAAATAAAAAAATATAAAAATTTCTAATTAATCATCATATATAAGAAACCTTAATAATAAAATATAAAATAAAATGAGGTTTACACAATTGATTCTCGTATGCTTGATTATCTTAGTATTTTCTAATACCTCATCAAATGAAATAACTGAAGAACAAGAAAAATCATTAAGTGCTTGTCTTAAATTAAAGAAACAAGCTCCTTATCTTAATCTTAAATGCGAGAATATTCTTGAAAAAAATATATCTGAAGAAAAACAAAATATCACTGATTTCAAAAGTGATAATTTAAGAGAAGACAATTCTACTGAAAATTTTCGAACTATTTCCTTTGAAGACATTAAAGCAAATACTAAGAAAATCAATGCTACGGATGAAAAAAGATTAAGAAAATTAATTAAACAATTAAAAAATTAAGATTTGCTTTTTAGGAAATTTGAAATATATTTATATGTAGTTTTACTTTTGGATAAATATATTTATGAAGATATCTTTTGAAAAAATAAAATGGTATATAATTGGTCTTTGCAGCCAGAAAATTTTTGTAAGTTATTCTTAAAAGTAAACCTATATAATCTATCTAATATTAAAATTTATATAATTTAACATATAAGTGTAAAAATTTCTATTTTGGTTTATATAAATTTTTTTGGTTTTTTTTTTGTTTTGTTTTGTTTTTTGTCATTTTTTAATTTTGGCGACTTTTTTGGAGATTTTATTATAATTTTTTTATAATTTATAATAATAATATTTATTATTACAGGAACAAAAAAGAAACATAGAAAAATCTTTATTTTTTAGTAAATCAGGAAAATTAATATAATTATAAAAAATGATTCATATCTTCTTTAAATTAAAGAAAATATCTATTTTAAATTAATTTAAATTTAAAAATCATTTTTTGTACAAATTAAAACAAATCTTTTATAAATTTGAAAATTTTTGTTTCTAAATATAGTTAAAATATACTTTTTTTACTTTTCAAAAAAAACTAGTAATCAATGTTAAAAAAATTAAAATATTCGACCATTATTTCAAAAAAAAATCACAAAAAACATCCTTCATTAAAACACAAAATAAATGAGAAAAAAATGAATTAAATATTATTCATTTTCATAGAGAACAAAAAAAAATAAAGAAAATTAAAAAAACGTTTAAAATATTTTAAAAATAAAAAAAATATTTAAATTCCCTTAACCAAAGGAAAAACTTGATTAACATTATCATTTAATTTTTCATAACTTAAAATACTATTATTACCTAATTGCATTAAATCACCTTTGGGATTAACAATAAAGATTTTATTCATATCAATTCCAACACTTCTATAAGCAACAGCATCATTTTCCCTATTACCAAACCCTGCATAAAAAGGTAAATATTTTTTAGGAAAAAGAGTTCTAATTTCAGTTAAAGAAGTAATTTTTAATATTTGAGGATTTTTATCAATCACTTCTCTTTTAAAAGAAGAAAATAAACCATCAGGACTCATAATTACAGGTCCTGAAGGTAAAGCTTTTTTATCTTGAAATAAAGTTTGAATATAATCTCTTGTTATTTCACTTTGACAAATTGCTCTTGCTGTTAAATATATTATTTTATAACCATTATTAGCTATATTTGTAAATAAATCTGTTATATTATTATGACTCCAATCTTTTCCTATTATTGGTAATACTTGACCTAAAACATCACTTTTTGTTATTGTTCCATCTATGTCACTTATTACTATTTTTGATAATGATGACCATAAATATATATAACAAGTTAATGTATGTGTTCCACTTATTGATCCTCTACATACAAATGTTATTTCATTTTTTCCTTGATTCAAATTTAACTTTTTTAATTGGTTGGATGATGGGAAAAATGAACGATATTTTTTTTTGTAGTTTTTTAATTTTGATTGAGATTTCTTCTTGGCTAAATTATTCATTGTTTTTTCTTCATCAAAATTAGGAATTGTTATTTTTGATATGTTTATTATATCATTTTTACCAAAAAATGAAGTAGTAGATATTAATTCTTGGATTTTTTCATCTGGTAAAGGATCTTTGTATAACATTATTGAAAATATTATTGGAGCTGCTGCTTGGAAATTATATAATCTACCATTATAATAAAATACTATATTTTTATTATTTAATATTGACCAAGGGTCGTTAAAATATTTTTCTTTTGGAATCATATTTTCTACAAATATTTCTTTTCTTTTATTTTCATTATTTTCGTTTATTATTTCTTTTTGACAATTTGATATTAGAAATTTAAATTTAGAATCATTATGATTAATATTATTATTAGATATATTAAAATTAGAAATATTATTATTAGATATATTATTATTAGTAATATTATTACTGGTGAAATTAGAAATATTATCATAATATTTAATTTCTTCTTCTTCATATTGTTCAAATTTTTTATTGCTTTTTTCCTTCATATAAGGGTCTTCTTCATCATAAATAAAATATGCATCTCCACTATGAGACAAAGTCATTGTTACTCCTGTTTTATTCCCATTAACATATATTTCTATTATTGTTTCATAAGATTTTATTACTTTTAATGAACCAAATCTTACATGGAATGATGAACTTTTAAATTTTCCTTCTGGTGTTTGTATTGTTATTATATCCATTGCCCCACTTAACATTGACTATTTTTATTTTTGTTTTTTATATATATTTATATATTTACGTGGTTAAATCCTACCATGTTTGATATCATTTTGAACATATTTGATAATGTTTTTTTTTTTTTAATTTTTTTTTCAATGCTCAATTCCTTTTATTATAAAATATTTTTTATTTTTATTATTTTTTTTGTAAATTAATTTTAAAATGAAAAATTTTACAGAAAGAAATATTCCTAGTAATTTGAATGATGACTTAAATAATAGATTAACATCTATTTTTGAAACTATTAATAATATTAAGTTTGATAGCTATCAATCAACAAAAAATAATTTCCAATTAGAAAATAATTTGAATTTAAACAATGAAAGAAATGAAAATAATTTAAAAAATAAAGAAGAAAATTTTAAGAGTAATAGTGAAGGTGATGATTTTTTGTTGAAATTAAAAATTTTTGATGCTTTAAAGAAATATTATTTAAAAAGAAAAGCTAAAAAACCATATTTATTGAAAAAACAAAGATTAATAGAAATGGCAGATTCTTTTTATTTTAATTTACTTAAATCAAGAACTTTTTTTGGATTTTTTAAAATTTTAAAAAGAAAAAGTTATTATAATATGATAAAAGAGAATTATATTGATTTTAGAATTAATGAACTTTCTAAAACTTTAATTCATGGATTAGTTTATTCTTTTAATAGATATAAATTAGTTAAAACTTTTCAATTAAATAAAGAAAAAAAAATCAAGAAATATTTTTTATTAGAATTAAAAAATATATTAAGTTATCAAAAAACTTATGAACAATTTTTATTAGGTCAAATTTATAAAAATCCTTTTGCAACTGATTTTATGTTAATGATTTGTAATAAGGGAATTGATAATATGAAAATAAAAAATAAGTTTAATACAAATTTCCAAATTTTAAGAAGTGCTAAAATTTATAATGAAAAAAAAAGATTATTTAAATTATTTTGTTATCTAGTCTATAATTCAAGCAATGATTTTTATAATAAAAATAAAATTCTTGAATATCAAAAACAAAGAATATTAATGTATATCTTTTTCAAAAAATTAAAATATAAATTAATGGTTAGATACAGAAAGAGTAACTTTTATAGTAGATTATTCTTTAAAAAAATTTATAAATTACTTCAAAATAAATTGAAAAAAAATCAAATAAAATTAAAATTATTAAGAAATGATATCAGTAATTTAAATAATAAAAGTATTGAATCAATATTTTATGAAAAATGTTTATATAAAAAAATTTTCAATTTATTAAAAACTAATTCTCAAGAGCAAAAAAGAAAAATTTTAAAATTTAAAGAAAAAATTATTATTAAAAATATAAGTAGTTTTTATAGAAAATGTATACTTAAAACAATTAAATGTTTAATTAAACAAGGAATTAGACAAAAAGTAAATAATTATAGAAGATTATATTTTTTGAAAATTCTTTTTAGATGTTCAATTTTTAAATTTAGATATATAAAATGTTTAAAAATAAGAGAAAAATATTTAAAAAAAAATGGGTTGAAATTTATAAAAAATAATGTTGAAGAATCAAATAAAGAAGCTAAAAATATTGTTAGATTTTATTTTAATTTATTTTTAATGAATTATGTATATAAAATCACATATAAACAAAGAAAAAAAGACAATAAAAAGAATGCTGTTGAAAGACTTATTATAAATCAAATCAAAAATAAAATAAAAAACAAAAAAAACTTAAAATTAAAAATATTATCTTTTAAAAAGAAAAATAATTTAAAAGAAATAAGGGGTTTTTATAAACTTTTTAAAAAGAAAAAAAATATTGAAAGTAATGAAATAAGAATAAAATATGATTCAAAGCCAATAAAAATTTTTGGAAAAAATTTCATTAATAGACTATTAAAAGAACATAGAATAAAAAAATCTTTTAACGATTACTTCAATATATATTTTATTAAAATCTATCAAACTTTTGTGAAAAATATTAATTATAAAATAATAAATAATTCTTTAAAAATAGTTTCAAAACAATTTAAAATAAGAAATATATATTATAATTTCCTAGATGAAATAAATAAAAAATTTGCTAATAGAGTAAAATATAAAAGACTAAATTCTATTTCAAAAAAATTAATCGGAAAAAAATTTTTCAATATTATTATATTAACAAATAAAATGAAAAACCTTTCTGATAGTTTGTTTGGATTATATAAAGCAAGGCAAAAGAAAAAATGTTTTTATGAATTAAAAAAAAGATATTTAGATAAAATAAAATATTCAATGTTAGCATGTAGATTTAATGAATATTTAATTTTTTCAAGTTTAAAAAAAATCACAATTGAATATTCTAAGAGACATAAAAAATAATATTTTAAAATAAATAAATATTTAATTGTTATTATTTTATTTTTAAAAACTATTAAACCTAATAAAATAATAAAAAAGACTAATGAATAATTTCCCAGAAGAAACTAAAAGTAGAAGTTATGGTCAAATTCCTTTAGAAAATTTACTTAAAGAAAAAAAAATATCTCAATTAACATATGATAAAGTAATAAATGGTAAAAAATATATAGAAAGAAAATATAATATGATAAAATTACAAAAAATAGAAAAAGAAATTATAAAAGAAAAAATATCTAAAATAGAACTTCCACAAGATGAGAAAAATCAATTAATAAGTGAAATAGAATTAAAACAAAGAAAAAAGTTAGAAAAAAAAAGAGAAAAATTAACAATATTTAATTATCAATCTTTAAATATAATTGGAAGAGGAGCATTTGGAGAAATTCATGTATGTAAAAATAAGAAAACAAAGGAAATAGTAGCAATAAAAAAAATAAAAAAAGAATTAGTAATAAAAAAAAATCAAATAAAAAATACAAGAGATGAACAAGATTTTTTAAGTAAAATAAATTCACCATGGATAGTTAAATTAAAAGCATCTTTTCAAGAAGGAGATTATTTATATTTAATAATGGAATATTTAATAGGAGGAGATTTAATGAATTTATTAATTGAAAAAGAAATATTTAATGAAGATGAAGCTAAATTTTATATTAGTGAAATGATAATGGCAATTGAATCTTTACATAATTTAAATTGTATTCATAGAGATATTAAACCAGAAAATATATTAATAGATAAAAATGGACATATTAAACTTTCTGATTTTGGTTTAGCTAAAATTGCAGATCATATATTTAAAGAAGATTTAATCGGTTATAATTCAAATAAAAAACAACATTATAGAACTTATTCTTGTGTTGGAACTGCAAATTATGTTGCTCCTGAAATTTTAAGAGAAAATCAATATGGAAAAGAAGTTGATTGGTGGTCTTTAGGAGTAATTTTATTTGAAATGTTATATGGATTTCCTCCTTTTTATTCTAATAAAAGTTATGAAACTTGTGAAAAAGTAAAAAATTATTTACATTATTTAATTTTTCCTCAAAATATTAAAATCAGTGATGAAGCTAAAGATTTAATTACTAAATTATTAAGTGAACCTAATCTTAGATTAGGAAAAAATGGAAGTGAAGAAATTAAGAGTCATCCTTTTTTTAAAGATATTAATTGGAATAATTTAAAAGAAATGAAACCACCTTTTGTTCCTAAAGTTAAAAATGATTATGATATTAAATATTTTAATAAATATTCATCTAAAGAACCTTTACATCCTCATCAAAGAAACCGCAAAAAAAAAGATAGTGAATTTGTTGGATACACTTTTAATGGAGAAGATACTGATCCTTGTGATTTAGTTTCAGTTATTGAATTAATTAGAAATAAGCAAGAAGAATATAAAGAAAAAGTTAATGAAGAAAAAAATAAAAAAAATAAAAATAATTGTGTTCTTGCTAGAGGAGGATTTGTTTCTAATGTTCAGAATGAACTTAAAAAATCTAATTCTAATATTATTAAAACTATTAAGAGAAAAAGTGATTTAAATGAACAAAATAATGCTAAATTAAAATTATTTTCTAATCAATTTACTCTTCATATTAACAATCATCAAATTAATAAAAAAAATAGTTGTAAAGTAGTTTTTAATCAAGAATAGAATTAAATATTATTTATTTGAATGAAGTATAATTATTTTATGTAAATTTATATTTATTACTTTAATAAAACTAAACTAAATGAAATAAAAATTTAATTATTACTTTAATAATCTAATTATCCTTTTATATTAAATTTTGACATAATTAAAGAAAGAAGGAAATTAGTTAATGTTTAAATTAATTGTTTAAAAATTAATATACAAAAAAAACAAAAAATGTATGTAAATTTAATATATGAGAACAATAAATATGAATTTGATGTTCCAAAAGGAGCTACAATAAGTTACATTAAGGAATTAACATCAAAAATATTTAGAAATCAGAAAAAAGATTTAAATTTAATTTTTAATGATGAAAATTTAAGAAATTATGATGATAAATTTTTCATAAATAAATTAGTTCCTGAAGGAGTAAAAAATATTATAATTCATCTTGAAAAGCCAGACAATGGGAAAACCCATAATATATCTTCAAACGTTTCAACTTCAGATACAAATGAAATTAATGATAAATATTATAATTCAATGAAGAAAAAATTTATGAAATTTAATTCTACTTATTCAAAAGTCTTAAATGGAATTTTTAATTTTAATCTTTTATTAGAAGAAAATATAGAAAATATATTTAAATCAATAAGAGAACTTAAAAATAATGTTTTAAGAGTAAATGAAAGATTAAATAGCTTTTATAATAGTAAAAGCTATGATAGACTAATTGAAGTTTTTGATAAAAATCAAAATGTAGGAATTACTGAAAAAGATTTAGAAAAATTAAATAGAGAAATTGAATCATATATTATTAATTATAAATATTTAATTACTCAATATAATTTTCAAATAAATATTATTGAATTTATTAAATTAGAACTTGAAAATTTTAAAAATATTAAATTTAAATGTTTTAGAGTAGAAAAATTAAATGATTATAATGAAATTGTATTAGCATTAAATAAAATATTTACTGAATTTTTAATAGAAAACAATAAATCAAGAAATAATAATTTAGAAGATGAATTTTTAAATAGTGAATATTACCATACAGAAATAAATAATAATTCAAATATAATTAATAATTTAAAAGTAAAAGAAAAAAAACCTAGTGATAATAAATTTCCAAAAATTCGTTCAAGAGAAAAAAAGATTTCAACAAATTTAAATTATTATTTAACAGAATCAGACAAAACTTCAAATCAAAAAGCAAAAATTAAACTTTCAAAAAAAGAAAAATTTAAGGAATCTTCATCATTTTCAAATTTATTATTTCTTCCACAAGAATTTAGTACAAAAAATTCAAAAACATTATTAACTTCAAACTCAATAAATGTTTCATCTCCAACAAGAAATATTCTTCCAGGAATTGATTCAATAAAAAATCCAAATGAAACTAAAACAATAGATTCAAGTCAAATTTTAACTATTTCCTCTTCAGAATCAAAATTTAAAAAACAAAATAGAAGAAATTCTACTTTTAATTTAAAAGAAGAATTTACTGAGAAATATTCAAGAAATTATAGAAATAGTATTTTAAATAATAATAAGCAAAATCAATCAATGAACATTGAAATTAAACCTAAAATTATGGATAAAAATTCATCTGAGAAAATAAAAAAAAATAATATTGGAAATAATAATAATACATTAATAAATAAAAATGAAGAAAAAAATGATAATGAAATAAAAGGAGATAATATAAATCTTATTGAAAAGAAGTTAAAAAAAATTAATCCTTTAGATAATTCCAATTCATTTTCAAGTATTAGTTTTTTAGACAATAAATCTATATATAAAAGCGAAAAAAGTAGAGTTGAAGATATGGTTAATTCAAAAAGTAATATTGATAATAATATTAAAAGTAAAAGAAGAAGTAATCATACTATTAATGAAGTTCAAGAAAATGAATTTGAAATTGAAACAAAAAAAAAACCAAAACTAAAAGTTTTAAAAGTAGATAATAATAAAAGAAGTAGTCAAAAAGAAGTAGAAATAACCCAATTAAAATCAAATATATTAAATGCAAGTCGAAGTGAATTATTTCATTTTAAAAAAATTATTCCACAAAGAAAAAGTACAGATACTTTTTTATTAAAAACAATAAATAAATTAGATTCATTAACTGAAATGTATAAAACTAATCAAAATTTTTTTCGGGATAAACAAAAAAATAATTCATTAAATAAAAAAGAAGAAGGACAAGATATAAAATTAGAAAATGGATCATCTCCAGATTTTGAAAAAAAAAAAAAAAAAGAAAAAACTTTTCATCCAACTACTTCAATAAATATTGATGACATTAATGAAACTTTAGATAAAAAAAAGAATTTAAACAATAAAGAACAAATTGATAAATTAACAAAAGATTTGTCAGTTCGTAGAAGGAGTGTTTTTTCTAAGATAAATGTATCAGATACATCTAAACCTAATAATAACAATATTAAAGAGATCAAAACAGAAGTTGTAAAAAAACCTGATAAAGATAATTTAATAATAAATGAATTAGAACCAGAAAAAATAAATAATAATTCTATTTCAAATTCAGAAAATAAAAAAAAGAAAAGAAGAGGAGTTAATAGATATGATTTCATTGTATAAAAATTATATATTATCCTTCTCTAAAAAATAAAAATAAAATAATGTAAATAAAAATAATTATTAACTCTTATCCAATATAATGAAATCCAAAAAACCACAATATATAAAATATATATTATAAAAATAATAAATAAATAATTATAATAAATAAACAAATTCAAAAATAAACATAAATAACATATAATTAATAAATAAAAAACAATTCAAAAAAAACTACAAAAAAACTAAAAAATAAAAAAATGTCAATGCAAGGAATTCCTTTAGATCCAAATATCCAAGTATCTCAAGACATTCCATATGCAAAATCTTTCCCATCAAGATCTCAATCTCTCCCAGTAATAGCCCCAAGAGCACCTACCCCTCAAAATCCATTTGACGCTGCATACAACGAATCAAACTATGCTCAAAATTTAATCCAATCCCGTATAAATAAGTTAAACCAAGAAAAAAATATGTTACACCAAGTGAAAGAAACATACAACCCTTATATAGGTGACGTCGCCTCATTAGCAAATCTACGTACATTAGGGAATGCCAAGGGTCAACTAGCCAACCCTAATCTATACTCCCATACATTCATGGATCCAATCTACTATCCACTGGAAATGCCCATCTCTGCTGAGCCAGTAACATTACCTAAGATTGAGATGGGACATCCAATGGCTAAGAAGAAGAAGGATTGTTGTTTAGGTATTGAAGATCTTCTTGCTTTACTTGCTATGATGAGGAAGAATATCATTGTACCTCCTACTCAACAACCACAAATTGTCTATCAACCTCCTCCTGATATTGGTCCTGCGAAAAGACCTATTTATGATAGAGAATGGAAAAAAATTCCTAAATTTCCTACTCCAAAAAGACCAAAGAAGAAGGAACCTATGAGAATGAAAAGAGATTGGTGGAGACTTTGCAGAGATTTTGTTAATTTATATGTTTTCTTCTCTTCTGGAAGGAAGTATAGTCAATTTGCTAAAGTTAGAAATAATATGATTAGTAATAGAACTAAAGCTGTTGTCCAAGAACTTTCTGTTTTAAAAGAATGGATTATTTCAATTGAAGATTCTTTTTGGGAAGAATTTAAAGTTTTTAGAGATTTGGATGTTAGTTTTAAAAACATTGATTCTAAATTAAAAATACAAAGAGAATCTCAAAAAATTATTGCTTTTATTAAAAAATATTTAGAAAATTTAATTGGTAATTCTACCAAATTAACTGATATTCCTGAAAGAATTCAAAAAATTCTTTATGATTATATTAGGGAAAGAGCTTATTATCCTAAGAAATTTTTATCTACTTATCAAATTAATAGAATTGATTTTCATTTTTATGGTGGTTCTAAAAATATTAATGAAGATAGACAAGCTATGATTGTTGCTATATTATTAATTAGTTGTGCTTCTGTTCAACAAATTTTATTACATATGAAAGAAGTTTTTGTTGAATTTCAAAATTATCCTAATATTGATATTTCTGCTAAATATATTGGTTCAATTTTACATTATTTAGTTAGAGATACATTTAATAATAATCCAACTATGTTAAGAGAATTTTTAGCTTTGTTGAATTTTTATAGAAATTATCATATTTATAATGAACAAGTTGAAAAACAAGATGATGTCTTTAATAATAATATGGTTTTTATTGATAATGATGAATATGCTAAATCTTTAGTCCCTGAAAATAATATTACTAGATTTTGGGACTTAAATACTGAGGATTGTGAAAATTTTAAAAATTATATTTATTCTTGGGCTAATAGATTAGCTAAATTAATTAAATTAAAATTCCAGAAAAATGATCCTAATTTACAAATTAAAAGAAATCTCATTTATCCACAAGATAAAACCGTCTCTTATGAAATTAAACAAGGTCCATTGAAAAAAATTGGAGAAGAAGTTATTTATGATAGAGTAAGAGAAGGTTATGAATATGAATAAATTAATATTAAAATATATTTTTTATTATTTTATATAAGATATAATATATATTTATAGATTTAAATAAAATTAGAAAAATTTTTTCTTGGAAAAAAAATATAATAAAAAAAAATTTAAAAATAAATTAATTTAAAATTTAACTAAAAAATTATATATGTAACATAAAATTACTATTTTAAAATTTTGGAAATTTGACTAAGTAAATCATACCCTAAAATTTCATTAGAGCTTTTTTGACAAAGAGCAATATCTTTATCCAATAAAATTTCAAAAATTTTAAATTTTTTTTCATCTTCAATACTATCATCCTCAGCGAAATAATTAGTTAATTGATTAATTAATATTTTTAAATCATATCCAGAAGCAATAAAACTTTTCATAGAATCAACAATTCCATCAATTTTTTTTTTTTTACAATCAGAAACTAAATCATCAATAATATTATTAGGAATAATACCACAAATATCCATAACAATATCATTAGTAACTAAATTAGAATCTAATTGACTAATACTTTGTAATAAATTAATACTTCTTCTTAAATCACCATCAGAAACAATAATTAATAAATTTAATATATTATCACTAATAGAAACTTTTTCTTCATTAGCAATATATTTTAATCTTTGTAATTGACTTTCTTTAGTTAAAGAACCAAATCTAAATAGAGCACATCTGCTAGTAATAGGATCAATAATTTTAGAAGCATAATTACATATTATACAAAATCTAGTTTGTTCAGTGTAATCTTCTATTATTCTTCTTAAAGCACTTTGAGCATCATTTGTCATTGAATCTGCTTCATCTAATATTACAATTTGGAAATTTGCTTTTGTCTCATATGATATTTTAGTTATTTTTTTTTGAGAAAATTTCTTAACTTTATCTCTTATTACTTGAATTCCTCTTTCATCAGAAGCATTTAATTCTAATATTCTTTGTCTGTAATTTACTCCAAATAATTCTTTTGATAACTATTATTTTTTTTAAAATATTATATATAATTATTTTTTTATTTTTTACTGCTAATATTGTTGAAGTTTTTCCTGTCCCTGGAGGACCATAAAAAAGAAGATGTTGCATTTTTCCTGTTTCTTTTGTCCTTTTTAGCGCCTTTATAATATTTTCTTGATATACTATATCATCTAATTTATTGGGACGATATTTTTCCACCCATGGTTGTTCTCTTGTTTCTTCTTTTAATTCTTCTTGTTTTTTACTTTCTTGGGATCTTTTTAGAATTTTCTCATTCTCGGGGTTTAAGGATAAAAATTTGTCCATTATTTAGTTTTTTATTTTTTTTTTTGAATTAAATTATTTTTTTAAATGAATTAATTGTTTTTAGTTAAATTTTGTGGTTAAAATAAAAAGAAGAAATTGTGTTTTATAAACTTTATGAATAATTTGAAGAAAATATCCAAGGAAAATTGATTTATTAAAGAAAAAATTATATAAATAAGGAGTGAATTATTGTTTAATCAGGAAAATGAAATTATATTCAGGATTTAATTTTATTTTATTTAAATAATATATTATAATACCTTTTTAATTTGGAATTTAAATATAATTATCTATAAAAATATAAAAACCTGTTTCTTTGATTTTAATTTTTAATAAAAATTAAATCTTAAAAAAATATTCTATTCAAAGAAGTGTTTCAATATTTTTAATTGAATTGTTTAATGGATAGAAAATTATGATTTTTATAGTTTTTAAATATTTTTAAATTTAATAACAGAGAAATAGAATATATATTTTAAATTAATTATTTGTCGTTTGAACATTAATTTTTCTTCATATTTTTATTTTTTAAAAATTTGCAATTAAAAATAATAAATTAAAAATTAAGAAAAATTTATTAATTATTATTTTGAAATATTGAAATAAAATTATTTTTAATAATATGAGTAATAAAAGAAATAAAACAAATGATAAAATTAAAGAATTGGAAAATTTACCTAAAGTAAAACCACAATATTTAGCATTAGATGAAGATAGAATAAATATATTTATGTAAAATAACAAAATAATTTTAATTATAGAGAACTATTAAATTCAAAAATAAAAGAATTAACTGAAGAAAATAAATATGAAGAAGCCATAAAATTTCAAAATAAAATAAATGAATTGGAAATATTAAAAAAAGCAAAAAGAGTAGATATAATAGAAAGAAAGCTCAAAAAAGATTTAGGAAAATTAGAAAAAAAAAAAAAAAGAGAATTAATTGAATTTGAAGATGAAGCTAATAAAGAAAGAGAAGAATTATTTGGAAAAATAAAAGAAGAAGAAGCAAAAATTAATGAAAGACAACAAGAAGAAAAAAATAATTTTGAAGAAGAATTTGAAGAAAATTTTGCTAAATTAAACATTGGATCTTCACCTGAAATTTTAGATTTAGAAAGAAAAAAAGAATCAATTGTTAAACAAAAAAATTTTAAAGAAGCTCAAATTATACAAAATCAAATTGAAGAAATTAAGAATAAATTAGAAGAAAAATGGAACAAAGAAACAAAGGAAAAAAAAAAAACTAATGAATTAAATAAAATGAATAAAAAACATTTTAATGAAAAAAAAGCTTTAAAAGCAAAAAATGAAAATAGAAATATTGAATTGGAGAATAAAATTCAAAAGAAAAAAAATGAAATAGAACAAAAATATTTAAACAAAGAAAAGCAATTAAAAACTAATTTAATAAATCAAAAAATCCAAATATTAAAATATAACCAAGAAATTTAACATTTAAAAAAAGTAAAAAATTATTATATTAAATAATATAAAAATCAATATTACAATCCAAAAAAAAAATTTTTTTAAATTCATAATAGTTAATCAAAAAAAAAATAAAAAAAATAAAAAAAAAAAAAAATAAATTAAATTTCAAATAATATGTAAATAAAAATTTAATGGGGATAAATTGTACATCCTGTATGATATCCAAAATAACTCAAAAGGAGATTCCCCTTGATTTCAAAAATTTAGATTCATCATATACAAATTATATAATAAAAATTCAAAGTACATACCGTGGTCACAAATATCGTAAAAAGACATTATCATCTCATTTACAAAATTCATATTCAAAAAAGAGTTCATATGTAATATTAGAAAAATCAAACATATCTCAAAATCAATTAGATTTTCTATTTCAAAAATATCCTCCATTAAACGACAAAATTCAAGTAAAATTAATTCGTCTTTCTTTTCCAAATTTAGGTGAATATTCTGGTGAATGGAATCCTTCAAAGAAAGAAAGACATGGTAGAGGAATTCAATTATGGAATGATAATACAATATATATAGGTCAATGGAAAAATGATAAAATAAATGGTAAAGGAAAATTAACAAATCCAATTGGTGATTATTATGAAGGAGATTTTATTAATGATAATGCTGAAGGTTATGGTTCATATATTCATAAAGAAGGTTCTTCATATTTTGGTATGTGGAAAAATAATAGACAAGAAGGACAAGGAAAAGAAATTTGGCCTGATAAAACTGAATATGAAGGTGATTATAAAAATGGTGAAAAAAATGGAAAAGGTAAATTAAAATTAAATGATGGATCTTATTATATTGGAGATTTTTTTCATAATCAAATTCATGGGAAAGGTAAATATTATTGGTTTGATAAAAAAAAATATGAAGGAGATTGGAAAAATAATATGATGGATGGTGAAGGAGAGTTTCATTGGGCTGATGGAAAAGTTTATATTGGACATTATGTTAAAGATGAAAAAAATGGATTTGGGGAATTAAAATGGCCTTCTGGAAAAATTTATAAAGGAATGTGGAAAAATGGAAAACAACATGGTGAGGGAGAAGTTTTTAATCCTAAAGATAATTTGTGGAGAAAAGGTTTTTGGAATGAAGGAAAAAGAGTCAGGTGGAGTATTGAAAGTTAAGGTTTTTATTTTTTTGGGAAAAGGGTTCTCTTTATATTTTATTTTTTTTTTTTATTTTTTTTTTTCCTTTTTTTGAATGTGATGATCAAGCCTTTTTATTCTTATATTTTTTTGATAAATTCTTTTGGATTACTTAAATGGGGATATATATGGTTTTTTAGATAATATTAGAGATATATAAATACTTTAATATTATATATAATTATTTTTAAATTATATATTTTTTTATTTATTGATTTCAATTTTTATATTTTTATTTTTATGAATTATTTCTTTTTTATAGAGAAATAATTTAGTTTATGTAAATCATTCTTTTAAAAATATTTTTTCTAAAATAAATATATATATTTCTGTTCTTTAATATTCTTTTTTTGATTTTTAATAATAAAACAAATTTATAAAAAAGATTATAAAACAAATTTTGAATGTTTAGTATTAAATAATAGAAAATAAAATGATTTAAGAATTATATTTTAATAAATAGATAAATTTATTTAAAGGAAGTAATAGTGAATAAAATCCAAGAGTTTACAATTTAAACAAATATTATTTAAAATTTTTATTATCACTGAAAAAGAAGAAACCAATAAAAACATACATTTTTTCCCCTAAATGATAAATAAACTAATTTTATTTTTAATATATCTTCATTAATATTTTATTATATTTTAATAAATATCTTTTTAATGATTTTCTTCCAAAAGCAAAAAAATTAATTTTTTCTTTATTTTAATTTTCTTTTAATCAAAATTTATTATTTTTTATAATAATAATTAAAGAATTAAAATATACTTTCTTTATTTTTTAAATTTAAATATTTTATTTTATTAAAGATTCATTACTAACAAATTCCATTGTTATTTTAATATGACTAATTAACATTAATAAATAAATAATTTTCGCCTAATTATCATAATCTTAAAAAATCTTTTCCAAATAATTTCAATTTCAAGTAAAATCTCATCTCCTAAATTTCCTTAAAATAACCTTCAAAAAAAAACAAAAAAAATATCAAAAAATAATATAAAAAACCCAAAATAAAAAATATAAATATATAAAAATAAAAATGAAATCAATAATTTCATTATTCCTCCTTCTAACAGTATCATGTCAATTTAAAGGTAAATTATTTGATGTAGAACAATTCTTATCAAAAGACTTAAAAGACTTTAATGGATATCCAGTAAATTTAGAAATATGTGACGATCAATCGAATTTAAAAATATTACAAAATAAAGTAACACCTCCAGAAATAGAATTAGGACAAGATGTAACATTAAAATCTCAAGTATTAGCAATGAAAAAATTATCTATTCAAAAATTAAAATTAATTACTAAATATAATGGAAGTGATATTTTCACTGATGAAAGAGATTTTGTTAAAGAAGTTGAAGAATCTGAAAAATTTGTTTATACTTATACTGCTTCTGTTCCTAGTTTTACTCCTGCTGGAGAATGGGATATTTATTTACATTTAGTTGATGGTGATGGAAATAAACTATCTTGTTTAAAAGCTCATTTTACTACTTCATAAAGCTTATTTATTATGATTTTTATTTTTTATCTTTTTAATAAAATTGATTTGTAATCATCTTTTTTTTAATTTTTTTTCTTTTTTTTTTGGAAACTTTTTATTTTGTTTGAAATTTGAATTTCTTAGAAGTTTTATTTTTCTTTTTTTTTATTGGAGTTAATATTTATTTCGGGAATTACGTCATGGATTTTTTTTTTGTTTAATTTTTTTTATTTATTTTATTTCAATTTTTTTTTTATTATTATTAATAATGTTTAAATATTTTCAACCCCTATAAAAAAGGAAAAATAAATTAAAATATTATTATTATCATTATTTCTTCTATTGTTTATTCATTTCAATATTTTTGATTATACTTAATAATCCATTTCCAAGAATTTAAATATTAATTAAATTATACAATAGTTTTTTTTCATATTTAATGAAAGAAAAACAAGTTTTTTTATATAATTGTATTATCAATTTAATTTTAAATATATCATTTTTTCAAGTTTTTAAATGTTAAACCACATATGAATAATAAAATTAATACAAATTATAGAAAATAAATTAAATTACCTGGAATGATTTACCTATTTATTAATTATGTTGATTTTATTAATAAATTTTGTTTTATTTCAATCATAAATGTATTTCTTTATTAAAATCTCCTGCTCATTCAATTTATACATTTTTATTTAATGAATTATCTCAAATTAAAGAAAACAAAAAAAACTATAAAGGATATCATTGACATTATTTATTGCATATTTTATTTCTTATTATTATGAATAATATATTTATTTGCTTTCATAAGTAGACAATTCCAATAACTAGAATAAAATCTAGGAATTGAATTTAAATTAAAAATCTTTCTATAAATTTTTCAATTTTTTAAACACAAAAAATATCATTACTTTTTATTTAGGAAATAAAATTATATGAATTAAAAAATTATAAATATATTAAATAATAGTTAATAATTATATTTTTTTGTTATGATAAATAAATTTAATGAATTATTTTAAAATTAAATTAAAAATTCAATTACCTTTTTTATAAAAAATTCTTTCATGAATTTTTCAAAAAGCAATTGGTTGAATAATAAAATAATTTTAACCTATATATATATAAATTCTTACAAATTTATTATCATCTTATAATTCAAACATTAATTAAACACAAAATTCAATTTTAGATTGGAAAGAAACTTTCTTCTCTGTAATAGGATGATTATGTTTAACAGATTTATGTTTCAAAATAGATCTAATAGGTTTATTTGTATCATTTGAATTATTATTATTCACTGAATTTTGTTGAAAATAATTTTCACCTAAATTTTTATTTAATTCTTTAGAAATATCAGTTTTTGAACTTATAGAAGAAGCATCATAACTAAAAGTTCTTTTATGTTTTTTTAACATGAATAATTCTTCCCATTGCTTTTCTTCTTCAAATTTTTGTTGTATAGGTCTTCCTTTAATTTTTCTATAAATCATTTTAGGTGTAATAACATTATAAAAATTTCCATTATTATCATTAATAATAGAATATCTTGGATCTAATATATTTTCTCCATTAACTTTGAAAGTAATATAAATATGTTTTTTAAATAATTTTATTTTTTTAATTGGAAGATAATATGAATCAAGATATTTACTATATTTGAAATCTAAAATTAATTTCAGAGATTTGATTTGCATCGATAAATTAAGTTGATTATTTTTTGCCTTCTTTTTTATTTCTTCGTTTTGATTTGAAATCAAAAATAATTTATCTATTAAATCTAAGGGAAATTTATAGAAAAATAAAGCTTCATTTTCTAAAAGTTTTTTAAAATGTTTATGCATTAAAAATGTTTTAAAATGAGATTGAATTAATGATATATATTTATTTCTTTTCTCAAGGAAATTTTTAATCAAAATAAATTTCTTATATTTTTTATATATGAGATATTTCCTTATATGACTTTGAATTTTTAATATATTTTTTTTTCTTTCATATAAAATTTTTTCCAAAAAAAAAATTTTTCTTTCAAGTTTTTCTTTTTCAATATTGAGCGGGATTAAATTTTGTTTCTTTGTTCTTTTAAACCTTGCAAATTTCTTCACTAAACTCAAAGAAACCCTTCTTCTTTTAATTAGACTTGATGAATAAGGATAAATTTCATTAAAAAATATATCAAGTAACATTATTAAATAAAAATAATAAGATTAAATATAATTAAAATATATTTTTGTTTCACATTTTCATTATTCAAGAATTATATTTACAAATTTAAAATAAAAATTTTATGAGATAGTTTTAATTTATTTAATAATATATATATTTTATTTTAAAACGATAAATTGTTTAATAAAATAATTAAATAAATGAAAAAAAAGTTTATTTTATAACGTAAAATTCTAATTTATTTTACTCTAAAAAATAAAATATAAAAAACAAAAGAACTATAAAATAAAAAAATAATTTCTCAAATAAAAGCAAATAAATATTAAATAAAATAATAAAAAAGGATATTTAATAAGATTAAATGTTAAAAATTCCAAAACAAAAAATAGAATACGATGATTTAGGAGTAAAAAAAAGTCAAACATACACAAAATCAAAACAAATAAAACTCCATAAAAAATCGCATGATCTTTCAGATAAAAAAAATAATACAGATGTAAAACCATTTACAATAAGAAAACCAAGACAATTAAATACAACTCAATTTGATATTAAATCTTTAAAATTCAGTCATGTTATAAATGAAAATTCACCAACAAATTCTTCTGAAATTGAAACAAAAGAAAAAAAACATAAAGGAAGTGAATATTCAATTAAAGATTTAAATAATTTTAATGTCGAATTTTCATATAAAGAAGATAGAAATAGAATATTTAAAGAGAAAATGGAAGATATGGGAAAAAGTGTTGTAAATTTTAATGATAAAACAAATACTATTTTATTAACTTTATTTGACGGTCATGGAGGTGATTTAGTAAGTTCTTTTTTAGCACATAATTTTGATAAATTTTTAAAAAAAAATTTATTAGATGACAAAAATGAAATAAAAGAATCAATATTAAAAACTTTTACAGATTTAGATGATAAAATAAAAGAAAACTCTTTAAATGGAGGTTCAACAGGAACAATGTTATACATTACTGAAGAAGATAATAAAAAAATATTATATTGTGCAAATGTAGGAGATACAAGATGTACTTTATATACTGATAAAAAATATGAAAAATTATCATATGATCATAGAGCAAATGATCCTAGCGAAAAAAATAGAATAATTAATTCAGGAGGAAATTTAAGAAATGGAAGAGTAAATGGTAAATTAATGTTAAGTAGAGTTTTTGGTGATTTTGAATTAAGAGATTTTGGTGTTAACTGTGAACCTTATATAATTAGAAAAGAAATTGATATTAATATTAAAAATCAATTTATTATCCTTGCTTCAGATGGTATTTGGGATCATATAGAAGATAATGATATTCAAAATTTTATTTATGAGACTTTCAATAAATGTAATAAAGAAGATATTGTGACTAAAAAAATTTGTGAAAGATTAGTTCAAGAATGCTTTAATTTTGGAAGCTCGGATAATATTAGTGTTTTTGTTATAAAAATTACATGAATTATATAAATTGTTTAAAAGCAATTTTTAATAATATGATGATAAAAAATATACATATTGGTAATTATTATGATTAAAATTTGAAAATAAATTTTCATTTAACTGTTAAAAGATGTTATTGTAGATAATAAAATTTAAATTAATGTAAATTTTAATTTTAAAATACATTTATATAAAAAATAAAAATTTTATTTATTTTTTGTTTTAATTTTTTTAAAAGATGATAGAGCCTGATTTAGTAAAATGGCTTGATTTAGGAGATAGTATGCAAAAAGCAGATATTTATCTTAAAGGAAGTTTTCTTATTCTTTTTAGATTTTTTAGAGTAATGCTTCAACATAAAACTGGTAATATTGTTCTAGTTATTATATTAAAATTTGTTTTTTTTCTTCAAATAATGATGATTGCTATTATTAATAATCCTTCTAAAGATAGTAATCAAGATACTTTAATTCAATTTTTACATTATATTAAACAAATTATTTTTATTCAGGATTTAATTGCCAAAAAGTCTGATTATATTATTTTTCTTACTATTGGCTTTGTTTTAATTTTAATTATTTATATTTTGATTTTTTATATTTTGGCTAATTCTAAAGGAAAAATACAAGAAACTCCAGTTAAACTTTTAAATATATTAAGTTTATTTCTTCAAAATTATTTGTTGTGTCCAATTGTTAATGTATTTATGCTTTCTGTTAAATGTGAAAATTCAAGACATATTTTTTTTAATTTTAAATGTTTTGATGATTATAGACATTTAATTATTGTTTGTTTTTCTTTATTTAGTTTAGCATCTTTTTTGATTTATTCTTTTCTCTTATCTTTATTTTATTATCAAGTTGGAGGGATAAAAACCCAAGATTTATTAAAAAGAGTAAATTGTAATTTTGAATTTTATGTAAATTTTTTTTCAATGATATATTATTTTATCAGTTTTTATCTTCAATATTATACAAAAGAATCACAATCCTTATATCATTTATATAATAGAATTTTTTTTTTTGTGATAACTAATTTTTTATTTTTATATATGTACTTTAAAGTTTTTTACTATGATAAAAGAGTTAATGCATTAAATTTATATGGATGGGGTTTTTTATGGTGGTATTCAGTAGGTTTATTATTAAAAAAAGCTTTTAAAATTAAAGATATTTCAATTTTTGTTATTGTAGGAAGTATATGTTTATGCTTTATATTGTTTTTCTTGGAAGGATATAATACTGAAAATTATTTAATTCAAGCAAATATTTTAGAAGCTTCTTCAATAAAACAAATAGAAAAATTTACTTATAATTTATTAGATATTGTTTCACATAATACTATTAAATCAAAAACTTTAGTAAGTGGTATTATAAATTCAATTGAAGAATTTTTTGAATCTCAACCTGAAATATATGAAAAATATGAAAATTTTTTAAACAATAAAATAATGATAAATAAATTAGGTGGGAAATCAAATACCTTATTTAATATCTATAATATAATTTATGTTGTATATGATTTTTATTTAGAAAAAGCAGAAATGAAAGAAAATATAATGATTTTAATATGTTATTTCCTTATGAACAATTTGAAAAATCCAACTTATGCTGCATTTTTAACAGCAACAATAAAAGTTAATGGAATAAGAATATTATATTTAAAATTTTTATTAGTAGAAGATATCAAAGATTTTTTAATTTCAAAATTAATAAAAAATTCATCAAATAAAGAATCTATAAAACATATAGAAATAGGTAGTGTGATAGTATATGATAATTATATTGATAGTTTTAAAATGAAAATTTATGATGCAGCATGTAATCAAGTTGATTATTTTGATATATTAAAAAATAATACTCTTTCATCAAAAGCAACGAAAAATTTTTTGAAAGTTGGAGACTCAATTTTACGTTTAAGAAAAGAAATAAATAGTTTATGGAATAAAATAATAAAATTAAATCCATTTAGTGATGAAATAGAAAAAGATTATATGTTATATTTAAGGACTATAATTCAAGATGAAGATTTAGCACAAAAAGAAGAAAAAAGATATTATCATATAAAAATGTCAAAATTAAGTGAAAAGCATAATATATATCATTCTTTATTTGACAAAGATGTAAGTTCAGTTATATTAGTTGATGGATGTGGTTTAATAGGGAAAATTATTTATGTAACTCCAAATTTTGGAATAATATATAATTTTCTTCCAAAAGAATTAGTCAATATTATGATTACAGATTTACAACCTTCTTATATTGCACAATTTCATAAAGATATTATGGTTGAAACTCTAAAATATTCTAATTTAAATTATATTTTTCCAAATTTGAAAAATCTTGTTATGAAAGTTAAGGGGAATTGTATTTTTAATATTAATGCTTATATTAAATGTCTTCCTAATTTTGATTATGGGTTAATTTATATTTTAGCAATTGAAAAAGTTAAAGATAATCAATTTATTGTTTTATTAGATCATAATTTTAATATTATTGCAATGACAAATCCTTATGGAAGTTTTAGTGGGAGTTTTAATGCATTAAATAATATTAATAATTATAATTTAAGTAATAGTATTGTTGGATATCATTGTTCGATTATTATCCCAGATATATTAAAATTAATTAAATTTAATGAAGATAAATTTATTTTGATGAAGAGTGATATTGATTTAAAAGGTATTTTATATCCTAATACAGAACGTTGTAATGAATTTACAAGTTTAATTAATTGTGTTTTAGATAGAATTAAACAAACAGGACAATTAATTTACGATGAAAATATTGCTCCTTCAAAACATACTTTAATTAATCAATATTCAAGTCAAAATTCAGTTAAATTAAGAAAAGAACAAAACTTACAAGAATTCCATGAATTAGTAAATCATATTAAAGAAATATGTGAAAATAAAAGTTATAGCATTTTTTATAGAATAACAGCAAAAAGTTTTTTAAATGATAAGTATAATTATTATAAAGTTTTTATTACAAATGATTTAATGAATGCCAATGATTATAATGTAAATAGTTCAATTTCAAAATTTAATGTTTCTGAAAAATCAAAAGCTGCTTCAAAAACTTCAATTGGGAATAATATTCCTTCTCATCATCAATTAAGAGGAATTAGAATTAAAGTAACAGAAGATGATAATCATAAAAATGAAAAAACTCAAAAAAAAAAAATGAAAAATGAAAATGAAGAAAATAATCAAATTGAAAGACAATTATCTCAAAATTCATTAACTACAAAATCTTCAGTTGATAGTGCAAGTTTTAACAAATTAAAAAGTAAAATTTTAGAAAAAAATGAACCTAATATAATAACATATATGAAATTATCTGCATTATTTTTTTTAATTATGACAATTGTTTTAATATACTTAAACAATGATAATGCAAAAGATAAATTGAAATTTTTAGAGGAATATCTTGATCAAAATTTTTATTTTAATCATACTAAAATAACAACAATATGTGTTTATGCCACAGGAGTAAATTTAAAATTTTTAAGATATAAGATTTTAAATGATACAATTTGTATTACTTCAAGTGGATGTAAAACATTATATGTTGAATTACTTTCAAGATGTTTAAATGATATTAAAAATGAAACTGCAAAAGTTGCTTATTTTAATGAAGATTATAAACAAATTATGGGAATTGGAAATAATATTTCTATTTATATTTATAATTTAACTTCTCAAACTAATATTAGTTTAGATGGCCCTAATTTATTAAATTTTATTTTATCTAATGGATTGAGATTTAAAAATAATATTAATGATTACCTTAATAACACTGATTCAGAATTTCAAATTTACGGAGAAAATATTATTGAACAAGGTTATTATTACATGAACAATGATTTAATTGAAGGTTTTAATAGAAATACTTTAATTAAAAAAATTACTGAAAAAAGGTTTTCAACTAATTATATTTATGTAATTTTAAATTGTATTGTTTTTGGTATTACAATGAGTATTTTAATTTATATGACAGTTAAATTATATCATATTCAAAAATATTTTATTAGTAAATTAGTAAAATTTCATTCAGTTAATTTTGAAAGTTATATAAAATATTTAGAAGATTTAAAAAAAAAATTAAGAAATGATTCAGGAGAAGAAGAAGATAAAAATGAAGGTGAAAATTTATCAAATAATCTTAACAACAATGAAAAACAAAATACACAAAGTGATGAAAAAGAAAAGAAAAAAAAATCATCAGGAAAAAGAGAATCTTCAATTTTAAGAGATACAAATAAACAAAAAAGATTTAGTACCAGAAAAAAAATGCAAGGAAAAATGTCAAAAATACAACAACAAAAACAAGAAAAAATAAATATAATGTGCAAATATATTTTTCGATTTAATTTAATTTTAGCTTTTAAAATGTGTTCATTATTAATACTATCAATGTTATATTATGTTATTGTTTATATATTATATTTCCAAAAAAGAAGAGAATATTTAAATTTCGATGATATAATAAATAATATTTATGGAATTTATAAAGAATGTAACATTATATTTGCAAACTTACTTCATGAAGCAAGTGAATATCTAAATTTTATGATTAAAAGAGATGATATAATTTCAATGTTTGAAGATGGTTCAATAACATCAATAAAATATAATGAAAAGTATTATTCAAATAATAATTATACTTTAATGAAAAATTTAAAACACAATATGGATGTTCCTTCTTCATCAAATATTTCAATACCAACTGTAAATAATATTTTATTACCAATAATTTCAAATGTTAAAATGAATAAAAAATCTACAAAAGCAAAATTAGCACAATTATTTAATGGAGATATATGTGAAATAATTTTTGAAAAAAATGTTACTCAATATCATATTTGTGCAAAATTTTGGTCTTCAATATTAAAACAAGGTTTAACTCAATGTATTACTCAAATGACTGTTGAAATTAATACTATCTTAGATGAAATGGTAGATTTAAATCAAGGAATAATTACTTTTAAAGAATTTATTAATAAAAGTACTTTTACTCAATTAGAAACTTTTGTAAATTATTATTTTTTAGAAAGTTTTAGAAAAAATGAGGAATTTTTTAATATTATGAGAGGAGAGAAATTAAATCTTTTACATAAAATTTTAAATATTTTATTATTCCTATTTTTCATTGCTTTAATTGCTTTATTTATAATCTTATTTTTAATAATTTATTCTGCCAAAAGTATGTTTTCTTCTTTTTTAGGTTTTATTGGAATAATTCCTATACAATATCTTTTTGAAGATGAAAATTTCTATAAAGATGTTTTAAAAATTGAAGATGAACTTTTTGATTAATTATACTTTTTTAATTATAAATATTTCTTTTAATATAAATTTAAAAAAAAAATTTACTCAAAAAATTTTAATAATTATTTAAATAATAATATTTAAATAATGTCAGACCCTGAAAAAAGAAAAAGACTTGAAGCAATTCGTCAGAAAAAGGAACAATTAAAAAAAGAATTAGAAGCATCAAAATTAAAAAAAGAACAACCAAATCAAAAAGAAAAATCAATAGATATTATAGCAAAAGAAGCATTAGAAGCATCAAAAGTAATTTCAACACCTTTTGACAAAACAAATGTGGAAGAATCTAAAAAAATAATTGCAGAAATGAATAAAAGAAAAATTCTTCAATCTTTATCTATTCAATCTCAACATCAATTTTATAATAATTCAAAACCAGATTATTATGATGAAGGAACACAATATTATGAACAAAAAGATAATATTGATGATCAAGAAAATTCAGATAATGAAGAAATTGAAAAAATACAAAAAAAACCTCATATACCATTAATTTTACATAAAGCAATATTAAAAGAAGAAAACGATGATACTTTTGATTTTAGAGAAAAAACTTATGGTTTAATTCCAAAAGAACAAAAAAAAGAAATTTTAGAAAAAAGAAGTGAAGAATTATCAAATTTCCTTCAAAAACAAAAGAAAATCACAGAAAAATCAATAAATGAAGACAACATATATAATATATTATTAAAAGGAGATTCAATATTTGATAATAATCCATCAGAAAAAACAAAAGAATTAATAACATTCTTTGATAGTAATTGTGTAAATAGAACAATAAATTCATTACAATGGTCATTAAAATATAATGAATTATTATTATCATCATATACAAAACCAAAAGAAATATTAACAGAAAAAAATGGTTTAATAAATTTATGGTCATTAGCTTTAAGAGATTATCCTGAATTTACATTAACATGTCAAGCAGAAATAACAAGTTCAATTTTTCATACATATACACCAAAATTAATTATAGGAGGAACATTTACAGGTCAAGTTCTTCTTTGGGACACAAGAGGTAATGAAAATCCTATAATGAAAACTCCTCTTGGTATTATTGAAAATATTCATAATAGTCCAATTGTAGGTTTAGGTGTTGTTGGAACTACAATTTCTAATCAAATTATTTCTGTTAGTAATGGAATGATTTGCCTTTGGTCTTTATCAAATTTAAATAAACCAATCAAGAAAATAGAATTAAATAGCAATGAAGAAAATATTCAAGTTAAAGAAATCGGTGTTTTATGTATGGGAATGCAAAATTTTGAAAATAATAATTTATTAGTAGGAAGTGATGATTATAATATATATCAAATAAGTTTACATGCTTCAGAAAATGAAGATAATAATAAAAATTTAGTAGCATCATTCAAAGGACATGAAGGACCAATATATTCTGTAACTCCTCATCCAGGAGATCCTTTTAATACATATAATTTTTCAAGTTTATTTTTATCTTCTTCAGCTGATTGGACAACTAGATTATGGACTAAAAATCAAGATAATTCACCTTTAATTACAATAGATAATAATGAAGATAGTATTTATTGTTCTAAATGGTGTCCTACTAATGCTTCTGTTTTCTCTTGTAGTGATGGAAGAGGAAACATTGATTTTTATAATTTAAATAAAGATTTAGAAGTTCCTATTTATAAAATGAATATTGGAGAAGATGTTATTAATAATTTAAGCTGGAGTTATGATGGTAAAAGAATTGCTACAGGAGATTCTGGAGGAAAAGTTAAAGTTTTTGAAATTTCTAAAGATATTTATAGAGGAACTCAAGAAGATTCTATGAAATTTGATAAAATTATTTCTTCAATTAAACTTAATAAATAAAAGAGTTTTTCTTTTTTTATTTGGATAAAAAATTTTTTTCAGGAATATATTTATATGATATTAATTAAAAAATATTTTTAATTTTATTTATTTATATATCTTTTTAATTTTTTTTATCCTGAGATATTTGCAATATTTTAGTATTAGATTTTTTTATTTAATTATTATTTTATCTTTGAGATAAATTTCTAGATTTTATTATTTTATTTTTAAATAATTCATTTTCAATTT
>JAEEGK010005176.1_pt1 | contig 31559 bp, 31 predicted proteins | sample 8958771 | NCBI WGS metagenome assembly JAEEGK01 (sample SAMN16246547, study PRJNA631951) | gut metagenome | biome: gut microbiome; feature: rumen; material: SC-attached | host: Bos | place: Iran: Karaj | collected 2018-10
CGCCTCAGCCCCGCAGCCCTGGAGGTGCTGGCCATCGCCGCCTATTTCCAGCCGGTGACGAGGACCTATATCGAGCAGATCCGGGGCGTGGACAGCAGCTATACTGTGGGCCTTCTGGTGGACAAGGGCTTCCTGGAGCCCTGCGGGCGGCTGGACGCCCCGGGCAGGCCCATGCAGTTCCAGACTACGGCTGCCTTCCTGCGGGTCTTCGGCCTGGAGAGCCTGGAGGAGCTGCCCGCCTACGGGGATGCTTCCCCGGCGGAGGACCCGGACGCGAGGGAGCTGGCGGAGAGCCTGCCGGAGGTCCGGGAGTGAGAGTGCTCATCTGGATCGCGGCCGTTCTCGTGCTGCTGATCCTCCTGCTTTTCCTCCTGCGGCTCCGCCTCACCGCCGTCTACGGGGAGGAGGGGGCAAGCCTCACGGCGGCCATTGGCGCCCTGCCGGTCTTCCGGCTGCCCAGACCGTCCGGCCCGGACAAGGCAGGAAAAGAAAAAAAGCCGAAACCGAAAAAGAAAAACAAGAAAAATGAGGAAGCGGAGGAAAAACCGAAAGGCGGCTCCGTGCCCGGCTTTAAGCAGCTGATGCCGATAATCTCCGACGCTCTGGGCAAACTAAAGCGCAGGCTCAGCATCGATGAGATGACTCTCTGGTATCAAAGCGCTTCGGAGGACCCGGCGGCAGCGGCCCTTGCTTTCGGCGGCGCAAGCGCGGCGGCGGGGGCGCTGGTCCGGCCGATGCAGGAGATGTTCCGCATCCGGGATCTGGATATCCGCACGGCGGTCAGCTTTACGGAAACGAAACCGAAGGTCTATGCGCGCCTCAAAATGTCCGTCTCCTTTGGCGTGCTGCTCTGGATCGGCCTCCGGGCCTATGGAAAGTTCAGGCGGGCAGGGAAGACCCGGCCCGAATCATAGGGAGGAATCATCATGGAAAAGAACTCGATCGGAGAATTGATGGATAAGACCATGGCCCGCATCCGGGAAATGGTGGATGTGAATACCATCGTCGGCTCGCCCATCACCACGGCCGACGGGATCACCCTGATCCCCGTCAGCAAGGTGAGCTTCGGCTTCGCTGCGGGCGGCTCGGAATTCCAGACGAAGAACGGCAAGGAGGGCCAGCCCGACCCCTTCGGCGGCGGCAGCGGCGCCGGCGTGAAGATCGAGCCCGTCTCCTTCCTGGTCATCCGGGACGGCAGCGTGCGCATGATCAGCGCCAACGCCCAGCAGCAGACCTCCGTGGAAAAATTTGTGGATGCTATGCCTGAGATCATCGACAAGGTCAAGGAGGTCCTACCGAAAAAGAAGGATGAGGAAACGGATACCGAGGTATAGCATAGCCCTTCTTCTGATCCTGCGCCTGCTGCCCCTGAGCGCGGGGGCGGCGGAGGAAGCGCCCGAGGTCTCCGCCAGGGCGGCGGTGGTCGCGGAGCTGGAGACGGGGCGCATCCTGTTTGAAAAGAATCCCGATCTGCCCATGAAGGCGGCCAGCACCGTGAAGATCCTCACGGGCCTGCTGGCCCTGGAAAGGCTGGACATGGGGGAGAAGATCACCGTCCGTCCGGAGTGGACGGGCCTGGAGGGAAGCTCCATGTACCTTCGCCCCGGCGGGGAATACACGGTGTCGGAGCTGCTCTACGGGCTGCTCCTGGTCTCCGGCAACGACGCCGCCATGACCCTGGCCTGCGCCGTCTCCGGCAGCGAGGAGGCCTTCGTGGAGCTGATGAACGAGCGGGCCGAAGCGCTGGGCATGACGGGGAGCGTATTCGTGGACGCCAGCGGGCTCCGGGCCGAGGGCCATCATGTGACGGCCCGGGATATGGCAGCCCTGGGCTGCGCAGCCATGAAAAATGCTCTTTTCCGCGCCATCGTTTCCACCAAAAGCGCGGAGGTGGCGGGTAAGACCCTGCAAAACCACAACAAGCTCCTCTGGCGCTGCGAAGGGGCCGTGGGCGTCAAGACCGGCTACACCAAGGCCGCCGGGCGGACCCTGGTTTCCTGCGCGGAACGGGACGGGCTCGCCCTTGTCTGCGTGACCCTGGACGACCCGGAGGACTGGGCCGACCATGAGGCGCTGCTGGACTGGGCCTTCGGGCTCTATACTCCGGCAGACCCGGGGGAAATGGAATGGCGCCTGAGCGTGGTGAGCGGCCTAGAGCCGGAAGTCCCCGTGCGCCCCGCCCGGGGCGGGCGGCTGCTCCTGCCGCGGGAAGCCCGGTGGGAAGCGGAGCTGCCCCCCTTCGTCTATGCGCCGGTGCGCGCCGGGGAGCGGGCGGGCGTCCTCCGCTGCCTGGACGGGGAGGGGGTCCTCCTCTGGGAAGCGCCCCTGGTCTATGGGGAGGACGCGGACCTGGACCCGACGCAAAAGCTGGATTTTTGGGAGAAGCTCCGCTGGGCCTGGCTCTTTGCCTGCCGCCACAGCGCCAGTTATCCCCAATATGTGTTTTATTGACGAGGAAGAAATGGAAGAACGTTTGCAGAAGATCTTGTCCCGGCACGGCGTCGCCTCCCGGCGGGAGGCGGAGGAGCTGATCCAGGCCGGCCGCGTCACCGTCAACGGACGGGTTTCCCAGCTGGGCATGAAGGCCGACGAGGACAGGGACGAGATCCTGGTGGACGGAAACCCGCTTGCCCAGACGCAGCAGCGGGTTTACATAATGCTGAACAAGCCCCGGGGCTGCCTCTGCACCCGCCGGGACGAAAAGGGCCGGAAGACCGTGCTGGACTATCTCACCGGCTGCCGGGCCCGGGTCTGGCCCGTGGGGCGGCTGGACCTGAACAGCGAAGGCCTGCTCCTGCTCACCGACGACGGGGAGCTGACCAACGCCCTGACCCATCCCTCCCATGAGGTGGAGAAGGTCTACACCGTCCGGGTGGCGGGGGCGGACATCCCCGGCGCCGTCCGGCTGCTGAAGGGCCCCCTGGAGCTGGAGGACGGTCCCGCCCAGGCAAAGCGGGTGCGCGTGAGCAGGGACGACGGGGACCGGGCCATCCTGGAGATCACGGTGACGGAGGGGCGCAAGCATCTGGTGCGCAATCTCTGCGCCGAAGCCGGTCTGGAGGTCAAGCGCCTCATCCGCATGTCCGAGGGCGGGCTGGAGCTGGGGGACCTGCGCACGGGCTGCTGGCGGTATCTGGAGGAAGGGGAGGTCCGAGCGCTTCGCCGCGCTGCGGGTCTCAAATAGGCATACGAATCGTTAACAGTTTGTTTATTGAATTACTGCGTCAAAGATACTAATATATCCACATACTGAGGGACTTGCGTCCCGGAGGAAGGATGCACATGGAAAAAGACATCATTTCCATCATCCAGGAGAAACAGCGGGGCTTTTCCAAGGGGCAGAACCGGATCGCCCGCTATATCACGGACAATGCGGACAAGGCCGCCTTCATGACCGCGGCCAAGCTGGGGCAGAAGGTGGGCGTCAGCGAATCCACCGTGGTGCGCTTTGCCCTGGAGCTGGGCTTCGAGGGCTATCCCGAGATGCGCAAGGCCCTCCAGGAGATGATCCGCAACCGGCTCACCAGCGTCCAGCGCATCGAGGTGGCCAAGACGGTCATCGGCAGCAGGGACACCCTTTCGGCCATCCTCAACAGCGACATGGAGAACATCCTGCGCACCCAGACTGCCCTGGACCGCAAATGCTTCGACGCGGCGGTGGAGGCCCTGCTGAAAGCCAGGCACATCTACATCCTGGGCACGCGGACCAGCGCGGCCCTGAGCATGTTCATGGGCTTCTACTTCAATATGCTCTTCGAGAATGTGAAGGTGCTCTATGAGAACACCGCCGGGGAGGTCTTTGAGCAGATCATGCGCATCGGACCCGGGGACGTGTTCGTGGGCATCAGCTATCCCCGCTATTCCAAGCGGACGGTGAAGGCCGTGCGCTTTGCCAAGGAGCGGGGGGCCACGGTGCTGGCCATGACGGACGCGGAGACTTCGCCCATCGCTTCCGGCGCGGACATCTGCCTCCTGGCAAGGAGCGACATGGTCTCCTTCGTGGACAGCCTGGTTGCGCCTCTCAGCCTCATCAACGCCCTGATCGTGGCCGTCAGCGACCGGAAGCCCGGCGTGGCCGCCACCTTCATGGAGCTGGAAGAGGTCTGGAACGAATACGACGTCTATGAGAAGAATCCGGACTGAAGTCTGCGTCGTGGGCGGCGGCGCGGCGGGGCTCATGGCGGCCCTGGCCGCCGCGGAGGCGGGGGCGGAGACCCTGGTGCTGGAAGGGCAGGAGCGCCCGGCGCGGAAGCTGCGCATCACCGGCAAGGGCCGCTGCAACCTCACGAACAACTGCCCGCCGGAGGACGTGCTGAAAAACGTCAACCGCAACGCCCGCTTTCTCAACAGCGCCGTCCGCGCTTTCCCGCCGGAGGAGGTCATGGCCTTTTTCGAGGGCCTGGGCGTCCCCTTGAAAACGGAGCGGGGGAATCGGGTTTTTCCCGTCTCCGACAAGGCGGGGGACGTGGCGGACGCCCTGGCGGGCGCGGTGGAGCGCTCTGCGAAATTCCTGCGCCTCCGGGCCCGGGAGATCGTCACGGAAAAGGGCGCCGTCGCCGGCGTCCGCGGGGGCGATACCCTGGTGGAATGCCGCAGCCTCATCCTCTGCACCGGGGGCCTCAGCTATCCCAAGACCGGCTCCACCGGCGACGGGTATGAGATGGCCCGCGCCCTGGGCCACCGGATCGAACCCCTGTCACCCTCCCTGGTCCCCCTTACCTCCCCGGACGGGGACTGCGGGGAAATGCAGGGCCTCAGCCTGCGCAACGTGACCCTGACCCTGCGGGAAGCGGGGGAGGGGAAAAAGAAGCTGTGGAGCGAGCTGGGGGAAATGCAGTTTGCCCACTTCGGCCTCACGGGGCCGCTGGTGCTCTCCGCCTCCGCCCATATGGAAGCGGGGAAAAAGTATGTGGCGGAGCTGGACCTGAAGCCCGGCCTGACGGAGGAAAAGCTGGACGCAAGGCTGCTGCGCATGTTCTCGGAGAACCGCAACCGGGATTTCCGCAACAGCCTGGACGACCTGCTGCCCCGCAGCCTGATCCCGGTGGTGATCCGCCGCAGCGGTATCCCGCCGGAGACGAAGGTACATGACATCACCCGCGCCCAGCGGCTGGGGCTGCTGGCGCTTTTGAAGCATTTCCGGGTGGAGATCGACGGCATGCGCCCCGTGGAGGAAGCGGTGATCACCCGGGGCGGGGTATCCGTCCGGGAGGTGGACCCCAGGACCATGGGCTCCAAGCTGGTCCCGGGCCTGTTTTTTGCCGGGGAGATCCTGGATCTGGATGCTTATACCGGCGGCTTCAACCTGCAGATCGCCTGGTCCACGGGCCGGGCGGCGGGGAAGGCCGCTGCCGCCTATGCCGAAAGGAGCAAGGAAGCTATGAAGAACATACAGGTCGCCATCGACGGTCCCGGCGGTGCGGGCAAGAGCACCATGGCGAAGGCCCTGGCAAAGGAATGCGGCCTGAATTATGTGGATACCGGCGCCATGTACCGCACGGTCGGCCTGGCGGTCCTCCGCGCGGGGCTGGACCCCGCCGACAGCGAGGGCGTGCCGAAGCTGCTGCCCTCCCTCCGCCTGGGCATCCGCTACCTGGAGGGGGAACAGCATATGTACCTGGGGGAAGAGGACGTGACGCCCTTCATCCGCACCCCGGAGGTCAGCGCCGCCGCCTCCGCCGTCAGCGCCCAGCCCCCCGTCCGGGCCTTTCTGCTGAAGACCCAGCAGGACCTGGCGGAGGCGTGCAGCGTGGTCATGGACGGGCGGGACATCGGCACCGTGGTGCTGCCCAAGGCGGACCTCAAGGTATTCCTCACCGCCACGGCGGAGGAGAGGGCCCGCCGCCGCTTCCTGGAGCTGCAGGAGCGGGGCACCCCCCAGCCCTATGAGCAGGTGCTTCGGGAGATGAACGAGCGGGACGAGCGGGACACCAGACGCGCCGCCGCGCCGCTTAAGGCGGCGGAGGACGCGGTGCTGCTGGATACCACGGAGCTGACGCCGGAGGAAGTGCTGGCGAAGCTGCGGCAGCTTGTGCGGGAAAGGCGGGAAGGATGAACAGCCTTTATCGTCATTTCCGCATCGCCTACTGCTTCATCATCCCCATCGTCCGGATGCTGTTCCCCCTGCGCATCCACCATGCCGAGCGGCTGCCCGACGGGCCCATGGTGGTCTGCGCGCCCCATTCCGCCCTGGTGGACCCCATCCTCATCATGGCGGTGCTGACCATCCGCCGCTATCCCCGCTACCTGGCGAAGAAGGAGCTGTTTTCCATCCCCGTGGTGGGGGCCTTCCTCCGCTGGATCGGCATGATCCCCGTGGACAGGGGCAACGCGGACATTTCCTCCATCAAGGCTGCCCTGAAGGTGCTCAAGGAAAAGGGCATCATCGGCATCTTCCCGGAGGGGACCCGGGTGCGGGAGGAGCAGGCTTCCGAGGCCAAGACCGGGGCGGTCATGCTGGCTTCCCGCACGGGGGTCCCGCTGCTGCCGGTGTGGATGCCCCGGAAAAAGCGCCTGTTCCATAAGGTGGACGTGGTGGTGGGCGAAGCCTACACCCTGCCGGTGCTGCGGGGCAGCGGGGAATACAAGTCCTATGCGGAGGAGCTGATGCGGCGCATCGGCCTGCTGGAGAAAGAGGCGGCGCCGTGTATCTGAGGATCGCGCGGACAGCGGGCTTCTGCTACGGGGTCCGGCGGGCGATCTCCATCGCGGAGCAGGAGGCGCCCGGGGGCTGCTGGGTCCTGGGGGAGCTGATCCACAACCGCATGGAGATGGACCGGCTGCGCAGCCTGGGCCTTCGCAGCGCAGGCAGCGTGGAGGAGATCCCGGAAGGATCGACGGTGCTCATCCGCTCCCATGGGGAGCCGGAGGCGACGTATCGGGCCCTGGAAGCCCGGGGCTGCCGGGTGGTGGACGCCACCTGCCCCAATGTGAGCCGCATCCACCGCATCGTCCGGGAAGCCGCCCGGAAGGGGAGGCTGCCCATCGTCATCGGGGACCGGGACCACCCGGAAGTGCGGGGCATTGCCGGCAGCGCGCCGGGAGTGGTGGTCCTGCGGGACGAGGCGGAGACGGAAAAATGGCTCCGGGAAGAGGCGCCCGATCCCGAAACGCCCATAACTGTCGTGTTCCAAACTACGGAAATACGGGAACATGTGAAAAAATGCGCCGAATCCCTAAAAAAAGTGTTTACGAATCAGGAAAAGTTTGATACAATATGCGATGCCACGTTTAGTCGCCAAAAGGAGGCGACCGGGCTATCCGCCATATGCGATGCCATGCTTGTGGTAGGAGACAGGAGCAGTGCAAACACGAGACGGCTGGCTGAAATTTGTGCCGACCGTTGCACCACGGTGATTTTTGCGGAAACAGCCTCTGAGCTACACCTGTCAGACCTGAAAGATGTCAGAACATTGGGGGTGACCGCTGGGGCCTCGACCCCGGCGTGGATAATTAAGGAGGTTTGTGCAAAGATGACCGAAGAACTGAAGATCGAAGAAATCAAAGAAGAAGCGGCCGAAGCCGTCGAAGCGGCTGTGGAGACCGCCCCTGCCGCTCCCGCTCCTCAGGAGACGGAGAATGTGCCCGAATCCTTCGACGAAATGCTGGAAAAGAGCTTCAAGACTTTAAATAATGGGGATAAGGTCACGGGTATCGTCGCCTCCATCGGCACTACCGAGATCACGGTGGATCTGGGCACCAAGCATTCCGGCTACATCCCCATATCCGAGCTGACCGACGATCCCGACGTCAAGCCCGAGGACATCGTCCAGGTGGGCCAGGAGATCGAGACCTTCGTTATCCGCGTCAACGACGTGGAGGGCACCGTGCAGCTTTCTAAGAAGCGCCTGGATGCCGTGAAGAACTGGGACAGCATCGAGGCTGCCCGGGAAGAGCGCATCCCCGTGGAAGGCATCGTCACCGAGGAGAACAAGGGCGGCATCGTGGTCAATGTCAAGGGCATCCGCGTTTTCGTCCCCGCCTCTCAGACCGGCCTGCCCAAGGACGCGCCCATGTCCAGCCTGCTGAAGACCAAGGTCCAGCTGCGCATCACCGAGGTGAACCATGCCCGGCGGCGCGTGGTTGGCTCCATCCGCGCCGTGCAGTACGAGGCCCGCAAGGCCGCTGCCGAGAAGACCTGGGCCGAGATCGAGGAAGGCAAGAAGTATAAGGGCGTCGTCAAGTCCCTGACCAGCTACGGCGCTTTCGTGGACATCGGCGGCGTGGACGGCATGGTCCATGTCTCCGAGCTGAGCTGGAAGCGCATCCACAATCCCGCCGAGGTCCTGAAGGTGGGCGACGAGATCGAAGTCTACGTCATCTCCTTCGACAAGGAAAAGAAGAAGATCTCCCTGGGCTACCGCAAGGCCGAGGATAACCCCTGGGTGAAGTTCACCAGCCAGTATCAGATCGGCTCCGTGGCCACCGTGAAGATCGTCAAGCTCATGGACTTCGGCGCCTTCGCGGAGATCGTCCCCGGCGTGGACGGCCTGATCCATGTCTCCCAGATCACCAACGAGCGGCGCATCGGCAAGCCCAGCGAGGTGCTGACCGAGGGCCAGGAAGTGGATGTGAAGATCACCAACATCGACGAGGAGAACAAGAAGGTCTCCCTGAGCATCCGCGCCCTGATGGACGAACAGCGCGCCCCTGTCCAGGAAGAGTCCGCCGACGAGGACGCGGTGGTCTACGACACCGAGGCTCCCACCGATTACCAGGGCGAGTAAATCCCCTCACAGCTGAATAAGACCGCTCTCTCCGAAGCGCAGGCTTCGGAGAGAGCTTTTTTCTTCCTTCCCCGCCGTGCCATACCGAAAAACCGGGGGAGAGGAAGCGGATTTTTCGTCAGAATACAGGTGGAAATCCGCGGAACAATATGATACACTGTGTAGCATGAGTAACTATGACCGAACAAGAGAGAGGGAGGTTAACCGCCATGCATGATTCCCACAGCGCACACGAGCATACCCACAGCCATGACCATGCCCACGACCACAGCCATGAGCACAGCCACGGCGGGTTCGACAGCATCGAGCAGGCCGTCGCATTGATGACCTATATGCTGGATCACAACAAGCACCATGCCGAGGAGCTCCACGACGTCTGCCACAAGCTGGAGGACATGGGCAAGGCAGCGGCTGCCGAAAAGCTGGGGCAGGCGCTCCACGAATACTACCACGGCAACGAGCACCTGGCCGAAGCCCTGGCAGCCTTGAAGGAGGCGGAATAATGTGCCTTTCCACCGTATATGAAGTCTCCCCCGAAGGGCGGGACAAGGTCTGCGAATATGTGTCCACCGTCCGGGCCGAGGACGGGAAAGTGGTCCTGGTGGACATCATGGGCGTGGAGACGGTGCTGCGGGGGAGCATCCGCTCCCTGGACCTGGTGAACAACGAGATCCTGATAGAGAAGGGAGCCTGAAGCCTATGCCCTATACCATCGCCGTGGCCGGAAAGGGCGGAACGGGAAAGACGACCCTTTGCGGCATCCTGATCGACTGGCTCATCAAATCCGGCCGGAAACCCGTGCTGGCCGTGGACGCGGACGCCAACTCCAACCTTAATGAGGTCCTGGGGGTGGAGGCCCCCGTTTCCCTGGGGGACATCCGGGAGGAGATCGCCCACGCGGAGGCCACCGGGTCCGTCCCCAGCGGCATGAGCAAGCAGGACTATATGGAGTTCCGCTTCAACGCCGCCCTGGACGAGGAGGACGATTTCGACATGCTGGTCATGGGGCGGACCCAGGGCAAGGGCTGCTACTGCTTCGTCAACGGCCTTCTCCAGTCCCAGCTGCAAAAGTTCTCCGGCAATTACAAGTATGTCGTGGTGGACAACGAGGCGGGCATGGAGCATATCAGCCGCGGGCTGCTGCCTGCGGTGGACGTGCTGCTGCTGGTGTCCGACTGCAGCCGCCGGGGCATCCAGGCCGTGGGCCGGATCGCAGAGCTGGCCGGGGAGATCGGCCTCAAGCCCAAGTATATGAAGCTGATCGTCAACCGGGCCCCCTCCGCCGAGCTGGCGAGCGGCATCCGGGAGGAGATCGAGAAGCAGGGCCTGGACCTGCTGGGCGTGGTGCCCCAGGACCCCAATATCTTCGAGTTCGACTCCGAGGGCAAGCCCACCAGCGCCCTGCCTTCGGATTCCCCCGCCAGGGCCGCCTTCGAGCCCCTGCTGGAAGGGCTTTTCGCTTGATACTATTCTTCGATTAAAACAAGACAGTCTTTGCGGTCTGATTTCCGCCATGCTTCGTTGTCGGACTTGACGGGCGACAGCCCGCCTGCGTCCTCCGCCTCGCCTGACAAAAATCATCCTCGCAAATCCTTGTCTGCTTTCAAAGGAAGAATAGTATAAACCCTGATTTGCAAGCAACCATTATTTGACATAAAAGGAGATCGGAACAATGGCAAAATTTATCGTTATCGGTGAGCGCATCCACTGTATCTCTCCCACCATCCGTCAGGCGATGGAGACCATGACGCCCGAACCCATCCTCAAGCGCGCCAAGGAGCAGCTGGATGCCGGCGCCACCTATCTGGACGTGAACATCGGACCTGCCGAGAAGAACGGCCCCGAGCTGATGCAGTGGGCGGTCAAGCTCCTCCAGGAGAACTTCGACAACGTGCCTCTCTGCCTGGACACCGCCAACCGCAAGGCCATCGAGGCCGGCATCCAGGTCTACAACCGGGCCAAGGGCAAGCCCATCGTCAACTCCGCCGACGCCGGTGATCGCATCGAGAACATCGACCTGGCCGCCGCCAACGACGCCATCTGCATCGCCCTCTGCTCCAAGGCGGGCGTGCCCTCCGACAACGACGAGCGCATGGCCTACTGCCAGGAGATGCTGGAGCGGGGCATGGGCCTGGGCATGGAGGCGGAGGACCTGTGGTTCGATCCCCTGTTCCTGGTCATCAAGGGCATGCAGGACAAGCAGATGGACGTGCTGAGCTTCATCAAGGATCTGAGCGACATGGGCTTCAACTCCACCGGCGGCCTTTCCAACGTCTCCAACATGACCCCCAAGCATATCCGGCCCATCCTGGACAGCGCCACAGTGGCCATGGCCATGTACTGCGGCCTGACCAGCTGCATCGCCAACCCCTGCGACCTGCGCCTGATGGAGACCATCAAGTCCTGCGACATCATCAAGAACAACACCCTCTACGCCGACTCCTACCTGCAGATCTGATCCGGCAGGGGACCGGCCGGTCCCGTCTGCCCGGAACCGGCCGAAAAAACTGAATAGGAAAGTGAAGAAACATTATGAGCGTTTTGACTGATCTGATTTACGGCGGAGCCAACGCCGTAGCCGGCCTGACGGAAGGGGCCGTCAACGATGCCATCGCCAAATACGGCGCGGACAAGAAGGCCGCTTTTCCCGATACCGCTTATTTCTGCCCCACCATCTACGCCGCCACCGGCGTGAAGGTGAAGACGCTGGGCGATCTGCCTGCCTGCGTCGGGGTGCTGAAAAGCCTCATCACGAACCAGGAGGACCTGGGCCAGGCGCTGAACGCCGGCCTGGCCACCGCCGTGGGCGCGGAGATCCTGGAGCTGCTGAAATACGTGGCGGAAGAGAAGCCCTATGAGAACGACAGCGGCATCGGCTTCGTGCCCGATCCCGTGATCCGCAGCCTGGGCGTGCCTCTGGTCACCGGGGACATCCCCGGCGTGGCCGTGGTGCTGGGCAAGGCGGACAAGGCCGAGGACGCGGCGAGTGTGGTCCGGGACTACCAGGACAAGGGCATCATGTCCTTCCTGATCGGCGATGTGATCGAGCAGGTCGCCCAGCAGGGCGTGAAGATGGGCCTGGAATTCCGCGTGGTGCCCCTGGGCCATGACGTGACCGCCGTCATCCATGTGGTGACCGTGGCCATCCGCGCCGCCCTCATTTTCGGCAATGTGCAGCCCGGCGATCTGGCCGGCCTCCTGAAATACACCAAGGAGCGCGTGCCCGCCTTCGTGAATACCTTCGGCGCCATCGACAACGTAGTGGTGTCCGCCGGGGCCGGGGCCATCGCCCTGGGCTTCCCCGTGGTGGTGGACATCGACCTGGGCGAAAACCAGGTGCCCGGCGCGCTGGTGTCCGTCTGCGACCACAGCGAGACCGTGAAGACCAGCCTGGAGCTCAGGAGCATCAAGGTCAAGGCCAAGGCCGTGCAGCTGCCCGTGGGCTTCGCCGCCGCCTTCGAAGGGGAGATCATCCGCAAGAAGGAGTGCTATGTGGAGTTCGACTCCGACCATAACCCCACCTGCGAGCTGGTCACCATGCTGGAGCCCGACGAGATCGAGGACCATCAGATCCTCATCGAAGGGCCCGCGGTGCCGGAGGACGCCCAGGAGCTGGTGCGCCTGCCTCTGGCCACCATGGTCTATGTGGGCGGCAAGAAGATGCAGAAGGATTTCGAGCCCGTCATCGAGCGGAAGATCCACGCCTGGTTCAACTATATGGAAGGCGTCATGCATACCGGCCAGCGGAACCTGTTCCGCATCCGCATCAGCAAGGAGAGCTTTGAGCGGGGCCTGCGGCTGAAGGACTTCGGAGAAGTGCTTTACAGCATGATCATGGACGAGTTCGGCAGCGTGGTGGACAAGTGCTGCGTGAAGTTCATCACCGACAAGGCCACCGTGGAGAAGACCCTGGAGGAAGTCGCCATGCCGCGCTACCGCTTCCGCGACGACCGCCTGGCCGCCATGACCGACGAGAGCGTGGACACCTTCTACACCTGCATCCTCTGCCAGAGCTTCGCCCCCGCCCACTGCTGCGTGGTCACTCCCGAGCGGCTGGGCCTCTGCGGCGCCGTCAGCTGGCTGGACGCCAAGGCGACTTATCAGCTGGCCCCCACCGGCCCCAACCAGCCCATCCCCAAGGAGGGCCTCATCGACGAGCGCCTGGGCGCTTACACCGAGGTCAACAAGGCCGTGGCCGAGGCGACCCACGGGGCCGTCACCGACGTCACCCTGTACTCCCTGGTGGAGAACCCCATGACCTCCTGCGGCTGCTTCGAGTGCATCTGCGGCATCATGCCGGAGGCCAACGGCGTCGTGGTGGTCAACCGGGAATACGCGGGCATGACCCCCACGGGCATGACCTTCGGCGAGCTGGCCAGCATGACCGGCGGCGGCGTGCAGACCCCCGGCTTCATGGGCCATGGCCGCCATTTCATCTCTTCCAAGAAGTTCATCTATGCCGAGGGCGGCGTGGAGCGCATCGTCTGGATGCCCAAGGAGCTGAAGGACGACGTGGCCGACCGCCTGAACAAGACCGCCAAGGAGATGGCGGGCATCGACAATTTCACCGATATGATCTGTGACGAGACCATCGCCACCGACAGCGAAGGCGTCCTCGCCTTCCTGACGGAGAAGGGCCATCCCGCCCTGGCTATGGACCCCGTCATGTAAACCCGAGCTGCGAATAAGCCAGAACTGCACCGGGCCGGAGCATGTCCCCGGCCCGGCGCAGAGCGTTTCCCCGGGCTTTTCCGGATCTTGCCCGCGGCTCAGTACGTGAATGGAAAGAGGATCGAGCCTTGTTTACTGTCGTTTTCAAGATCCCCAACAGCGCGGACGTGAAGGTCGCCGCCGACGCGGGCGACAACATCCTGGAGCTGGCTCAGAAGGCCGGCGTGAAGATCGACGCGCCCTGCAGCGGCAACGGCGTCTGCGGCAAATGCCGCCTGCGCCTCATCGCCGGGGCGGTGGAGCATCCGGACAACAGCCGCCACCTCACGGGCGAGGAATATGCGGAGGGCTGGCGCCTGGCCTGCCAGAGCAAGGTGATGGGCAACGCCACCTTCATCGTGCCCACGGAGGCGGGAGCCTTCGCCAGCGATATCCGCACGGCGGACCTCTCCTCCCGGGAGGAGATCGAGCGCTATGAAAAGGCCCTGGAGGGCATTTTCAGCACCGGCCTCCGCCGGGGCACCGCGGCGGAGGGCATCGGCGTGGCCGTGGACATCGGCACCACCACCGTCACCGCCGCCATGCTGGACCTGGCTACCGGCCACATCCTGGCCAAGGCCAGCGCGGGCAACAATCAGATCCGCTACGGGGCCGACGTCATCAACCGCATCATCCAGTCCGCCAAGGAAGGCGGGCGGGAAAAGCTGCGGCATGCCGTGCGGGAGGAGACCCTGATCCCCCTGCTGGATTCCCTGTGTGCTTCTTCGGGCCATTCCGCCGGGGAGATCAGCCGCTTCGTCATCGCGGGCAACACCACCATGGAGCATCTCCTGGTGGGGGCCGACGCCCAGACCATCCGCATGGAGCCTTACGAGCCGGAATTCCTGGAGCTCCACGGCAAAACGGCCTCCGACCTGGGCATCCCCGGCAAGGCGGACGCCCCCGTGATCCTGGCCCCCAACGTGGGGTCCTATGTGGGCGGCGACATCACCGCCGGCGTCCTCACCACCCTCCTCTGGAACCAGGACGACCTGACCCTGTTCATCGACCTGGGCACCAACGGCGAGCTGGTGCTGGGCAACCGGGATTATATGCTCACCTGCGCCTGCTCCGCCGGGCCTGCCTTCGAGGGCGGCGAGATCAGCTGCGGCATGCGGGCCACCACCGGGGCCGTCCAGGGCGTGACCATCGACCCGGAGACCCTGGACCCCACCTACGACGTGGTGGGGGAGCCGGGGGAGAAGCCCATCGGCCTCTGCGGCAGCGGCCTCATCGACATCATCGCCGAGCTGTTCAACTGCGGGGCCATCAGCCCCAAGGGCCGCTTCATCCGGGAGAACCGGCGCATCGGCCATGACGCCTACGGCATCGGCTACTATGTGGTGGCCTTTGCCGAGGAGAGCGGCACCGGCTATGAGATCACCCTCAACGAGGGGGACATCGACAATTTCATCAAGGCCAAGGGCGCCATCTTCTCCGCCACCCGCGCCATGCTGGACGGGGCGGGACTGACGGTGGACGACCTGCAGCACATGATGATCGCCGGAGGGATCGGCAGCGGCATCGACATCGAAAAGGCCATCACCATCGGCATGCTGCCCAAGCTGCCCCTGGAGGAATTCAGCTACATCGGCAACTCTTCCCTCACCGGAGCCTGCGCCATGCTCCTCTCCGACGAGGCCACGGAAAAGGTGTTCGACCTGGCCCACAACATGACCTATATGGAGCTGTCCACCCATCCGGGCTATATGGAGGAGTTCGTGGCTTCCTGCTTCATCCCCCATACGGACGCCACCCTGTTCGACTGATATGGAAGTAAAGGACAACAAGAACGAGCAGCCCCTGCTGCACTACCGGGCGATGCTGGCCGGGATGGACCCGGCGGCGGTCTCCGGGCGGACGGGGGTCCCTTACATGGACGGCTGCTTCCGCACCCGGCTCCTGGACCGGGAGGTGCTGGTCTCCTGGCCGGAAGGGGAGGCCCGCTGGGCTTCTTCCGGCGCAGCGCTGCGGCCCAATGCCTGCATCCTACTGCTGCGGCTGCTGACGGGGGGCGCTCTGGCCCCGGCCACGGGGAAGATGCTCTCCTATGCGGAGCTGCCCTGGGGGGAGACCTACCTCACCCAGTTCCGGGGCCGCTGCATCAGCCGCCTGGCCTTCTCCTTCGGAAATTCGCCGGAGAAGTTCAGCGAGGCCTGCCGGAGCATCGGGGGCAGGGAAGTCCCCGCGGGGAGCGGCGTCAGCTACGACATCCCCTTCCTGCCGGAGCTCACCGTCCGCCTGACGGTGTGGCCGGGGGAGGAGGAATTTCCCCCCTCCGCCCAGTTCCTCTTTTCCAGCAATATCTCCCTGGCCTTCAGCGCGGAGGACCTGGCCTACTGCGGCGACGTGATCCTGGACGCCATGAAGGGAAGATTCTGAATCCATTCCTTTTCGCCCCCTCTTTGAGGGGGCTCCCGCGAAGGGGGCGGGGCTGTCAGGTTTCTCCCTTCAGGCCCGTCATGAAGCCGTCCAGGGCCGTGGATTGTATGTCGCCGGCTATGACCGTCTGCCCGCAGACGACCAGGTCGGCGACGATGCTGTCCGCCCCGCTGGGGTGGTTCAGCACCTTGAAGGAATAGCGCCGGGCTTCCATGCCGCCGTATTCCGTCAGGGGATAGCCCTGCTTCGTCTGGAGCGCGGCGTAATCGGCGTAGACGCCGCTGAAGCTGCGGGGGATCACCAGGTCCCGGACCTCCAGAGGCTGGGGCTCCACCTGCCAGCCCAGCCCGGCCAGATAGCGGGCCGCGTCGGAGGCGTCGGTGATGCCGGTCTTTTCCGGCGCGGGCTTGCCGCCGCCGATGCTGTGCAGGCTTACCAGCAGGATCACGGCGATCAGCAGCAGCGCCGCGACCACCACGGCGGCGACGGCGCTCTTTCGATTCAGTTTTGCGGTAAAGACAAACATGCTTTCCTCCATTTCCTGCCGTCAGCGGCTTGCGTGCGCGCCGGAACAGCGCGGCGCTGCCTTCCCCGGGCGGCGGTTCATCGGAAGATTCATATGAACGGAAGGGAAAAACTATGCCTGTCATGCGCTTGGACAAGTTGATCGCCGGAGCGGGGCTCTGCACCCGCAGCGAGGCCAAGAAGGTCATCCGCGCCGGGCGCGTCACGGTGGAGGGAAAGGCCGTGACGGACCCGGCGGCGCACTGCGACAGCGATTCCGACGTCCGCCTGGACGGGGAAAGGGCCAGCTGGCAGGAATACCTCTATCTGATGATGAACAAGCCCGCGGGCTATCTCAGCGTCACGGAGGACCCCAGGGCCCCCACGGTGCTGGCGCTGCTGCCCCCGGAGCTGCGGCGGCGGAACCTCTCTCCGGCGGGGCGGCTGGATAAGGACAGCGAGGGCCTGCTCCTCCTCACCAGCGACGGGGATTTCTGCCACCGGGTCATTTCCCCCAAGAGCGGCATCGAGAAGGAATACTACATCGAGGTGGACCGGCCCTTCCCGGAAGGGGCGGAAACGCTGTTTTCCGCCGGCGCGGTGCTGGAGGACGGGGAAGTCTGCCTCCCGGCCCGGCTTGTCCCGGCGCCGGACCGCATGAGCGCCCGGGTGTTCCTCCGGGAAGGGAAATACCACCAGGTCAAGCGCATGTCCATCGCCGCCGGGACGAAGGTGAAGTATTTGAAGCGCCTGTCCGTGGGGGGCGTGGAGCTGGACCCAAAGCTGGCTCCGGGGCAGTTCCGGGCCCTGACGGAGGAGGAACGCCGGAGAATTTGTGAAGAATCGGACAAATTGCACAAATAAACGAATTGAGCTTTGTCAGATAGAGAAATTGCGCAATGCGGACAAATATGCTATCATTATCCTAAAATTCAAGAGAGTCTTGAAAAATAGTTGGAGGTTAATTGTATGTCTAGCGTTACCATGAAGGGCATCTATAAGAAGTATGCCGGCGGCGTCACCGCAGTCTCCGATTTCAACCTGGATGTCGAGGACAAAGAGTTTATCATCCTGGTCGGTCCTTCCGGCTGCGGCAAGTCCACCACCCTGCGTATGATCGCCGGTCTGGAAGAGATCACCCTCGGTGAGCTGTACATCGACGGCAAGCTGGTCAACGACGTTGCGCCGAAAGAGCGCGACATCGCCATGGTGTTCCAGAACTACGCCCTCTATCCCCATATGACCGTTTTCGAGAACATGGCCTTCGGCCTGAAGCTGCGCAAGATGCCCAAGGACGAGATCAAGCGCCGCGTCGCCGAGGCTGCCCAGATCCTGGAGATCGAGCACCTGCTGGACCGCAAGCCCGCCGCTCTGTCCGGCGGCCAGCGCCAGCGTGTCGCCCTGGGCCGCGCCATCGTGCGTAACCCCAAGGTCTTCCTCCTGGACGAGCCTCTCTCCAACCTGGACGCCAAGCTGCGTACCGCGATGCGCAGCGAGCTGGCCAAGCTCCACAAGAAGCTGGCCACCACCTTCATCTACGTCACCCATGACCAGACCGAGGCCATGACCATGGGCACCCGGATCGTCGTCATGAAGGACGGCTTCATCCAGCAGGTGGCCGCTCCTCAGACCCTGTACGAATCTCCCGCCAACCTCTTCGTCGCCACCTTCATCGGCACTCCCCAGATGAACACCGGCGAGGGCGAGATCGTGGACGAGAACGGCGTCACCTACCTGACCTTCGGTGAGAACTGCAAGATCGCCCTGCCCGAGGAGAAGGGCCGGAAGCCCGAGGTCCTGGCTTATGCCGGCAAGAAGGTCATCTTCGGCATCCGCCCCAACGACATCCATGCCGACGAGGAGCTGATGGCCAAGTATCCCAACCGGGTCATCGAGGCCGAGGTGGATATGACCGAGCTGCTGGGCGCCGACACCAACCTGTACCTGACCAACGGCGACATCAGCATGACCGCCGTCGTCACCACCGGCACCACCAACTGCAAGATGGGCGATAAGGTCCGCCTCTGCGTGGATACCACCCGCGTCCACCTGTTCGACTACGACACCGAGAAGACCATCACCAACTGATCCGGTCCTAATTCCCTTCGCTGCGGCTTTTCCGCAGAATCGGTAAACAGCGGAAGGCTGAGAAGCAGCGATGCTTTTCAGCCTTCCTTTGCATTTGCGGCCCGGCCGTGCCCCGCCGCGACGGAAAATCAGAAAAGGAGAGACAGAGATGGCATTCTGCCCGAATTGCGGAACCCAACTGGAAGATGGAAAGCGCTTCTGCCCCAACTGCGGCACTCAGATCGAGGCGCCCGCCGCGCCTCCCGCCCCCAGCTTTGACGACGGACCTGTGCAGGCGGCTCCCGCCCCCGAATATGAAGCCCAGGCTGCGCCGCAGCAGCAGCCCGCTCCCGCCCCCGCGCCTGCGGAGGATTTGGGCAGCAAGGTGGCCCAGCTCAATGAGACGCCGGACACCACCAGCTCCTTTGACACGGACGATGTGAACAACAACAAGGGCATGTCGATCCTGGCGTATCTGGGCATCCTGGTGCTGATCCCCATCTTCGCCCGGAAGGATTCCCCCTTCGCCCGCTACCACTCCAACCAGGGCCTGATCCTGCTGATCTGCTGGGTGATCGTCGCCATCCTGCGGCGCATCTGGTGGCTGCTGGGTACTGTCGGCGGGCTGATCGGGTTCATCCTCATGATCATCGGCATCGTCAACGCGGCCAACGGCCGTGCCAAGGAACTGCCTGTGGTGGGCAAGTTCCGCCTCCTGAAATAAGCATATACGAAAGCGCAACACCGGGGACGGGATCTGCCGTCTCCGGTGTTTTTTGGCGCTTTGTGGAAATTCACAAATATTTTTCTCTTTCCGCCGGGGGCCAGCTATTGAAATATACGACAAAAACAGGTATTATCATATAATAAGGATAAAAAGACCTGTTCCCGGCGGCGGCGGAAGCCCTGGATTCGTCAAAACGCCGAAGCGCCCGGACAGACAGAGAAATACAGCCGTGCCTTACAGCCGGCACATGGGGAGGATTCCGTATGTCAGCCAGAATCTTTCAGAGCGTGATCGTGCAGATGAAGGAAGTCACGGACAAGGTGATCGGCATCATCGACGCCGATGGGAGCGTGCAGGCCTGCAGCGCCCTTAACCTGGTGGGTTCCGAGCTGGAGGGGGCCAGCATGGCCATCCTCGCCAGCGGGAAGCCCGTCACCGTCCACGACGGCAGGACCTTCTGCGTCCTGGGCGGGCAGAATGCCCGCTTTGACTATGCGGTCTTTGTGGAAGGGGAGGACGGCGATTCCCAGGTGATCTGCCGCCTGGCCGCCATCGCCTTCAACGAGGCCAAGCTGAACTATGAGGAGAAATTCGACAAGTCGGTCTATATCAAGAACATCATCTCCGACAATACCCTGCTGGTGGATATGTACTCCCGGGCCAAGGAGCTGCACATCGACGTGACGGCGCCCCGGGGCGTGCTGCTCATCCGCCTGCCGGAAAAGGTGGACAGCGCCACGGTGGAAGTCCTGCAGAACCTTTTCCCGGACCGGCAGAAGGACTTTATTTTCAGCGTCAACGACACGGATGTGGTGCTCATCAAGGAGCTGACCGCCGGAAGCGACGGGCGGGAGCTGGATAAGTATGCCCAGCAGATCGAGGACACCCTGACCTCCGAGCTGTTCATCAAGCCCGTCATCGGCGTGGGCAGCGTCTCGGGCCATCTCAGGCAGCTGGCGGAGCGCTACAAGGAAGCCCAGGTCGCCATCGAGGTGGGCAAGGTCTTCGACGACGACAAAATGATCATCCATTATGATAACCTGGGCATCGGGCGCATCATCTACAAGCTGCCCCGGACCCTCTGCGAGATGTTCCTGGGCGAAGTATTCAAGAAAAGCCCCATCGACGCCCTGGACCAGGAGACCCTGGAGACCATCAACCGCTTCTTCGAGAACAACCTGAATGTGTCCGAGACCTCCCGCAAGCTGTTCGTCCACCGCAATACCCTGGTCTACCGGCTGGAGAAGATCAAGAAGCTGACGGGGCTGGACCTGCGGGAATTCGACCATGCCATCGTCTTCAAGGTGGCGCTGATGGTGAAAAAATACCTGAACTCCCAGGAACAGAAATAAGCGGAGGCTAATTTAACGGCATGATCAGTTTAGAGCACGTCTATAAATCCTATGAAAACGGCACGCCCGCCATCGAGGACGTCTCCTTTGCCATGGACGACGGGGAATTCGCCTTCCTGGTGGGGCCCTCCGGCAGCGGGAAGACCACCATCATCAAGCTCCTCACCGGCGAGATCGCCAGCACCGAGGGCCGCGTGGTGGTCAACGGTTATGATATGGGCACCATCTCCCGGCGGCGTCTGCCCGCCCTGCGGCGGACCCTGGGGGTCATCTTCCAGGACTTCCGCCTGATCGACAACCGAAACGTCTATGAGAATGTGGCCCTGGCCATGCACGTCTACGGCGCGCGGAACAGCGAGATCAAGAAGCGCGTCCCCTATGTGCTGGGGCTGGTGGGCCTGGAGGGGCGCATGCGGGATATGCCCAAGGAGCTCTCCGGCGGCGAACAGCAGCGGGTGGCCATCGCCCGGGCCCTGGCCAACAACCCCCGCACCATCATCGCGGACGAGCCCACCGGCAACATCGACCCGGAGCTGAGCGCCGAGCTGATGAAGCTCCTCAGCAAGATCAGCGAGCAGGGGACCACCATGCTGGTGGTGACCCATGAGCACGACCTGGTGAATCAATTCGCCAAACGGGTCATCCGCATCGTCAACGGGCGTCTCGCCAGCGACAGCAAGGGGTGGTATCAGGCATGAACAGGATCGGTTATTATATCCGGGAGGGCGTGGACAGCATCTTCAACCACGGCCTTATCTCCTTCACCACCATCTGCGTCATCCTGGCCTGCCTGCTCATCATGGGCTCCTTTGCTTCCGTGGCCGTGAACGTCAACCATATCATCGGCAACCTGGAGGATCAGGTGTCCATCCTGGCCTTTGTGGACGAGAAATGGACGGAGCAGGAGGCCCGGAGCCTGGAAAAGGAGATCATGGCCATCGACAACGTGGCCGCCGTCACCTTCGTCACCAGATCCCAGGCCCTGGATGAATTCCTGCAGCAGCAGGAGGACAGCCCCCTCTTCGACGAGGTGGAGCCCACCATCCTGCGGGACCGGTATCTGGTCTATCTGAAGGACGTGGGCCTCATGGCCGGGACGCAGAACCGGCTGAGCGAGATCCCCGGGATCGCCAGCGTCAACGCCCACCTGGGCATCGCCCAGGGCATGGTCGCCGTGCGGCGCATCGTCAACGTGGTGAGCGTCGTCATGATCGCCCTGCTCATGGTGGTTTCCGTCTTTATCATGGCAAATACCCTCCGCCTGGCGGCCTTTACCCGCAGAAACGAGGTGGCCATCGTGCGGATGATCGGCGCGACGAACAGCTTCATCCGCGGCCCCTTCAACGTGGAGGGCATGATCCTGGGCCTCACCGGTTCCCTGATCGCCTACCTGGCCCAGTGGCTCATCTATATCACCGTCACCGGGCGGATCGCCGCCTCCAGCCTCAGCTTTCTGGAGATCGTGCCCTTCTCGGTGCTGGCGCTGCCCATGCTGGCCTGCTTTTTGGCCATCGGTCTGCTGGTGGCCATCTTCGGCAGCCGCATCGCCATCCGCAACTACATGCGGATCTGAGGTCGTGATAGTATGAAAAAAAGAAAACTCTGGTTCAAGATCATCGCCATCATCCTGGCCATCCTGCTCCTGGGCAGCCTGGGCCTCACCATCATCTCCTCCCTCATCAGCACCGTCCATGCCAGCGAGGAGCTGGACGAGCTGCAGGAACAGCAGCAGGCCAACAAGGAGGAGCGGGAGGCCCTGGAATCCGAGCGGAACGATCTGGCGGCGCAGAAATATGCCCTCCAGAACACCATTGCCAACCTGGACAAGTCCATCGAGACCATCCAGGCGGAAAAGGAAGCCTACGACGAAATGATCCGCCTCACCGAGCTGGAGCTGGACAACCTGGCCGAGCAGGTGCGGCTCCTGGAGGTGCAGATCGACTACAAGCGCATCGAATATGAGGCCGCCGTGGCGGAGGAAGAGAAGCAATGGGACATCTTCAAGCTGAAATTCCGCGCCATGGAGGAGCGGGGGAACATCTCCTATTTCGAGATCCTCTTTGACGACCTGACGGATTTCAGCGACCTGCTGACCCGGATGGACATGATCGACGAGATCGTGGCCGCGGACGCCGGGGTCATCGAGACCATGGAGATGGCCAAGCAGGAGGTCGTCCTGGCCCAGCAGGCCCTCTACGACGCCAAGGAGGAGTGCGAGGCCAAGGAGCAGGTCCAGCGGGACAAGCAGGCCGAGCTGGAACAGCTGATCCGGGAAGCCACCGCCAGGATCGCGGAGCTGGAGGATGAAAAGGCCGCCCAGGAAGCCTCCGCCGCCGAGCTGCAGGAGAAGATCGCGGCCCTGGAGCAGCAGATCCAGCTGGAAAAGGCAGAAGACGCCCGCATCGCCGCGAGGATCGAGGAGCTGGAGCGGCTGGAACTCCTGAAGAACGCGGGAGTCACCGCCACCGGCACCTACCTCTGGCCCAGCGCCGACAGCTATTACGTCACCAGCACCTTCGGCATGCGCCTCCATCCCATCCTGGGCTATACCCGCATGCACTACGGCATCGACATCGGCGCCAGCTACGGCACCAAGATCTACGCCTCCGACGGCGGCGTCGTCATCACCTCCGAGGAGAGCTATTCCTACGGCAACTACGTCATGATCGCCCACGGCAACGGGCGCTATACCCTCTACGCCCACATGAGCCAGCGCCTGGTGAGCGTGGACGACGTGGTCGCCCAGGGCGACGTGATCGGCTATGTGGGCGCCACCGGCTATGCCACGGGCCCCCACATCCACTTTGAGATCTATGAGAACGACGAGCGGGTGGACCCGCTGCAGTTCTTCTCCAACTACACCATCCTGGATTGAGTTATGAAGAAGATCAGCATCCCCGCCTGCCTCTGCGCCTGCCTGCTGACCCTGTGCCTGACCCTGACGGCGGTCTTTATCTGGCAGCGCATCCTGCCCCGCCATGACCGGGGGGACTACACCGCCGAGGACAAGCTGGCGGAGGCGGCGGACATCATCCGCGAAAACTATATCGGGGAATATGAGGAGAGCGAGCTGACCGACCGGGCCATCGACGCCATGGTCGCCAGCCTGAATGACCGCTGGTCCTATTACATGACCGCGGAGGAAGTGGCCGCCTACGAGATGAGCAGCCGCAACAGCTACGGCGGCATCGGCATCGTGGTGCAGGACAGCGAGGATAACGTGGCCCGCGTGCTGAAGGTCTATGAACACTCCCCGGCGGGGGAAGCCGGCGTATTTCCCGGCAGCCTTTTCCTGGCCGTGGACGGGCAGGACGTCTCGGGAATGGACAAGGACAGCGTGGTGGACCTGGTGCGCAGCGCCATTGCCCGGGGGCAGGTGGTCCTGCGCTTCCTCTGCCCCGACGGGGCAGAGCGGGAGTATTCCCTGACCCCCGGCGACGTGTATACCGAGCCGGTGCGTTTTCAGGCGCTGCCCAGCGGCCTGGGCTATGTCCGGGTGGAGAATTTCGAGGGCCGCAGCGCCGAGAGCGCCATCGCCGCCGTGGAGAGCCTCCGGGCCCGGCAGGTGCCCGGCATCATCTTCGACGTGCGGGAGAACCCCGGCGGCCAGCTCAGCGAGCTGCTGAAGCTGCTGGACTATATCCTGCCGGAGGGGAAGCTGTTCATCAGCCGGAACATCGACGGCAGCGAGGACATTGATTATTCCCAGCCCTCCTGTGTCGAGCTGCCCATGGTGGTGCTCATCAACGAGGACAGTTACAGCGCGGCGGAGTTCTTCGCCGCCGCCCTGCGGGAATACGACTGGGCCGAGCTGGTGGGCGCACAGACCAGCGGCAAGGGCTATGCCCAGATCACCGTCCCCATGACGGACGGCAGCGCCATCCACATCTCCCATATCGCCTATTTCACCCCCAAGGGCGTCTGCCTGGCGGGGGTGGGCCTGACCCCGGACCTAAGCGTGGAGCTGGGGGAGGAGGAGCGGACCCTGCTGTACTACGACATGCTGCCCCTGGAGGAGGACCCCCAGCTGGCGGCTGCGGAGCAGCTTTTGTTGGAGCGGGCGTCCGTTTCGCCTTGACAGTGACAAAAAAACGATTATAATAGCCAAAATACGATTTGACATCACCGTAAGGGAGTTATCGCCATGAAGAACAAGTATAAGCTATCCCAGGCCCGCCTGGACCAGCTGAAGGAAGAACTGAACTATCTGCAGACCGTCCGGGAAAAGGAAGTGGCGGAGCAGATCCGGGAGGCCCGCAGCTTCGGAGACTTGTCGGAGAACAGCGAGTATGACGAGGCAAAGACGGAGCAGGGCAAGCTATATTCCAAGATCGCAGAGATCCAGGAGCTGATCGACAACGCGGAGATCATCGAGATCACCAGCGACGGCGACGCCATCGGCATGGGCTATAAAGTCACCCTGGTGGAAGTGGGCGAGACGGAGAAAGAGGTATTCGAGATCGTGGGCTCCCAGGAGTCCGACCCCCGCATCGGCCGCATCTCCGAGGACAGCCCCATCGGCCGCGCCCTCATGGGCAAGCACGCCGGGGACGAGATCCTGGTGGAGGCTCCCGCCGGGGACCTGCATTTCCGCATCCTGTCGGCGGAACAGCGCTGAGGGGGGCGGAGCATGGCTGACGAGATCAGAAGCGAAAACCCGGAACAGGAGCTTTCCGAGATCCTGCAGGTCCGGCGCGACAAGCTGAAGGCCTTGCAGGAGGCCGGGCGCGACCCCTTCCAGATCACCAAGTTCACCCGCAGCGCCTGGAGCCGGGACATCCTGGAGCATTACGAGGATTACGAGGGCAAGACCGTGGCCGTGTCCGGGCGCATGATGTCCAAGCGGGGCATGGGCAAGGCCGCCTTCTGCCACATCAAGGACGACAAGGGCCAGATCCAGCTCTATGTCCGCTCCGACTCCATGAGCGAGCAGGAATTTGCCGATTTCCGCAAGGACGACATCGGGGATATCCTGGGGGCGGAGGGCTATGTCTTCAAGACCAAGACGGGGGAGATCAGCATCCATGTGGAGAAGCTGACCCTCCTGGCCAAGTCCCTGCGGCCCCTGCCGGAGAAGTTCCACGGCATGACCAACACGGAACTGAAATACCGGCAGCGCTATGTGGACCTCATCATGTCCGACGAGAGCCGCCGCAATTTCGAGATCCGCTCCCGCTTCATCAGCTACATCCGCCGCTTCCTGGATGCCCGGGGCTACATGGAAGTGGAGACCCCGGTGCTGAACACCATCTCCGGCGGCGCCACGGCCCGGCCCTTCATCACCCACCACAACACCCTGGACCTGGACATGTACCTGCGCATCGCCACGGAGCTGAACCTGAAGCGGCTCATCGTGGGCGGCATCGAGCGGGTGTATGAGATCGGGCGCATCTTCCGCAACGAGGGCATGGACACCCGGCATAACCCCGAGTTCACCTCCGTGGAGCTCTACGAGAGCTACGCGGACTTCAACGATATGATGGACCTCTTTGAAGAACTGCTCTCCGGCGCGGCCAAGGAGCTGCTGGGCACCTACGACGTGACCTGGCAGGGGGAGCGGGTCTCCCTGGCTCCGCCCTTCCGGAGAATGACCATGGCGGAGGCGGTGAAGGAATATCTGGGCGTGGACTTCATGGCCATCTCCTCCGACGAGGAGGCTGTGCAGGCGGCCAAGTCCGTGGGCGTGGACATGGAGAAGGTGGAGCCCACCTGGGGCCATGCCCTCTATGAGTGCTACGACCAGAAGGTGGAGGAGAAGATGATCCAGCCCACCTTCATCACCATGCATCCCGTGGACGTGTCCCCCCTGGCCAAGCGCAGCCCCAAGGACCCCCGGCTCACGGAGCGCTTCGAGCTCTTCATCTGCCGCAGCGAGATGGGCAACGCCTTTAGCGAGCTGAACGACCCCATCGACCAGGAGCAGCGCTTCCTGAAGCAGATGGAGCTGCGGGCCAAGGGCGACGAGGAAGCCGGCATGATGGACACGGATTTCATCAACGCCCTGGAATACGGCATGCCTCCCACCGGCGGCCTGGGCATCGGCATCGACCGCTGCGTCATGCTGCTCACGGGCTGCGACTCCATCCGGGACGTGATCCTGTTCCCGACAATGAAGCCTTTGGATATGCCGAAGGCAGAAAACAAGCCTGCTGAGAAACCCGTTGAGGCCCCTGTTGAGGGTCCTGTTTTGGAGGAAAAGATCGACTTTTCCAACGTGGTGATCGAGCCGCTGTTCGCCGATCAGGTCGATTTTGAGACCTTCTCCAAGAGCGATTTCCGGGCCGTGAAGGTGCTGGATTGCCAAGCGGTGAAGAAGTCCAAGAAGCTTCTGCAGTTCACCCTAGATGACGGTTCCGGCGAAACCAGGACGATTTTGAGCGGAATCCACGCCTTTTATGAGCCGGAAGAGCTGATCGGGAAGACCTGCATCGCCATCACGAATCTGCCTCCCAGAGCCATGATGGGCATCGATTCCTGCGGCATGCTCCTCAGCGCCGTTCACAAAGAAGGGGAGGAAGAAAAGCTCCATCTTCTGATGGTCGATCCTCACATCCCCGCAGGTGCGAAGCTGTATTAAACAAACGGGCAAAATGTCATTGGGGACGGTCCTCGCCGACGCCTTGCCTGCCGAATGGTGTCAATGAGAACCGTCCCCACTGTCACGAGAACGCATTACCTTTGTAATGAGGCTTATTGGTATCTGCTTGAAAAGTATTGTGGAAGAGCGGCTCTGATACATATACCGTCGATAAAGCATTATTCCAATATAGCACCGCTTTGTGGAGGCAATTATGATTTTTTATGATATAAACGAAGAAGACATGGAACTGATAAACGTAGCTTTATCGAAGTTAGAAAGCAACTATGATGAAGAAAAGTACAATCATACGGTAGGTGCCGCAGTTAAGTGTAAAAACGGCAACATATATTCCGGTGTGAACTGCGATGGAATACATGGCTCTTGTGCAGAATATATTACAATGGGTATTGCGGTATCTGAGGGAGAAAGGGAATTTGACACTATTGTGGCGGTTCATAAAGATTTCCCCAACAAAGTAATTGCACCGTGCGGTAATTGCAGACAAATGCTGATAGAGTATTGCCCGGATATTAAGGTTATTCTCAATGATTATGAGAATAATTTGGTTAAGGTAGGAATAAGAGATTTGCTACCGTTTGCATGTTTATAGTATCGATAACTTACAGTATCACAGTTGAATTTTATCGTTCAAAAGGAGTGTTATGGGATACGCAATTGTAGGGTATTTTGATGAGGCAACAGATAAAAAAATAAGTGGATTATGGGAACAGCTGGCAATTGAAGGAATAGATGATTATCTAATCAATTCTGCAAATAATCCGCACATTAAATTTATGATGTACGAGGATATCGAGAAAGATAAACTGATAGAGAGCATTAGTGAAATCGCTAAAAGTAGGGAAACGATCTTGTGATGGTCGATCCTCACATCCCGGCAGGGGCAAAGCTGTATTGATTCCAAAACTGAAAAAGAGACCCGCTATCGTTTCGGATAGCGGGTCTCATGATTTTCGGCTTTCAGTATTCCCGATCGGGAAAAATCATCCTTTGGTGAGCTCCAGAATGTCGCCGTCCAGGTTGAAGGTGATGACCCCGTCCTTGATGGTGCCGCTCAGATCCTCGCCCTGGGCGGTGAGGGTGAGCGTTTCGCCGCTGACCTTCCAGCTGACTTCCTCGGCCTCATCGTCGGTGAAGAAGGTGGCTTTGCCGCCGGACTTCAGCTCGACCCACATGGACTCCTTGGCTTCCTGCTCGGAGATGTCGAAGAGGTCGGCGTATTCCTTCGCGGTCCAGTCCGCGATCCGGCTCATGTAATACTTGCCCACATACTTGCTGTCGCCGCCGCTGCCGCCGCCGCAGGCCGTCAGAAGGGCCGCGAGGAGGAAAACTGCCAGAACGATTGCCAAAATTCTTTTCTTCATTTTCTGCTCCTTTTTGAATTGTTTTTCTGCGAGGGCTTTGCTGCTGCCATTATACGCTTTACACGCTTCTGCTGTCAACGTTCTGCCGGGCTCGGGCAGAAGGAAGGACCGGCGCGGGATCCCGGAAAGGGCCGCGCCGGTCCGTTTTGATTTTCCTTTTTACACAGGCGGCAGGGAATACCAGCGGTGGATCTGGTTGAAGAGCCTCGCCTTGTGATAGCCGAGATTGATGACCTCGAAGAACTTGTCGATGTTGGCAAGGGGGGTGGCGGCGGGGATGTCGCAGCCGGAGGAGATCATGAAGTTCTCGCAGACCATGCACTGACGCAGCAGGTTCTGGGTGTCGATGGCCATCTTGTCGGTGCTGTCGCACATGAACACGGCGGAGGGGCTGATGTTGCCCATGACGATCACGTCCTTGGGCAGGGTGTTCAGCAGCTCCCACATGTCGGCCTTGTCCCCGAAGTGATACATCTTCGCGCCGGTGTCGATGAGGGCGTCCACCTTTTTCTCGATGGCGTTGGAGCAGTTGTGATAGCAGAAAACGAAATCCCGGTCCTGGAGCTCGTCGATGATGCGGCGGACATACTTGGAGGAAAACTCCTTCATGGGACCGACGGACATGAGGCCCGCCAGAGGCTCCGCCATGATGACGCCGTTGGCGCCCAGCAGCTTCATGGACTTGATATATTTCAGAAGGAACTCCGTGCACTTCTCCAGTACGCTGTGCACAAGCTCCGGCTCCTCATAGGTCAGAAGGAGGATCTCATTGACGTCCATCAGGCGGCCCGCCATGGAGAAGGGGCCGGTGCAGTTGGCGAATACGGGGCGGTCGTTCACCAGGGTCAGGGTCTTGGCCAGGGCCCGGAGGACCTTGCCCGTCCGTCCCGCGCCGATCTCCGGGACCTGGAGGGCGTCGGCCTGCTCCTGGGTGGCGATCAGCTGCCCGGTGATGGTGGGGATGTCGTCAGTATGATAGGTGCATTTTGCGCCGAAGGCCTCAGCCTCCACGGAGAGATCCATATAGGTGGTGGCGAAGGGCATGTTGTACCGGTCTGCGATCAGGCGGACGCCCAGGGCCATTTCACTGGAGGAATTGACCAGCTGGTCAACGGTGATGAACAATTGCTGCACGGCCGGATAGGATAAGAGGGGCATGGCTTTTTTGTCCTGCGTTGCGATCTGTTCGCGGATCCATAGGTCCATGTTCATGGTCGTCATCTCCTTATGATAAAGTATTCTCTTATGGTTCCATTATATCAGAATGAAACAGGAATCCAATTGACGTTATTTCCAAAAAAAGGCGAGGGGGATCCTGCCGCCGGTGTTGATTCTGCCGTCGTCATTCCACCGTCAGCAGGTGCACGGCCCCGGCCATGCCCTGGGAGCCGATGACCTGGAGCTTGCCGGGGGCGTATTCCATCTCGTGATAGCCGTGGACATGGCCGCAGAGCACCGCCCTGACGGCGTCGCTCTCCTCACAGAGGGAGATGAAGGCTTTGCCGTTTTCGTCCGCCGTCTCCCAGTCGATGTAAAAGTAGTCCATGATCCGGCGCATCTCCTCCTGGCACATGCGCGTGGAGAGGGGGACGTGGCAGAGGACGATCATGGGGACGCCCTCGGCGCAGAGGGCTTTCAGCGCCGCCAGGTCTGCGTCGGAGACCGTCCGCCGGCTGTCGTCCACGGCGGCGATGCGGAAGCCCTCCAGCTCCAGGGTGCGCACCCCCGGCGCCCAGAGCTCGCCGCAGGCGGGGTCCTCGTGGTTGCCGGGGACGCAGAGGAAGCGCCCGCCGTACTCCGCCAGCTTCTTTTTCAGATACCGCTCACCGGCGGGGTGCATGTGGTCCAGGTTGTCCCCGGACAGGAGCAGCACTTCCGGCTTCAGCTCCCTTGCCAGGGCCAGCTGCTTTTCAAAGGCCTCCACGGTGCTGATTCTCTGCGCCTCCCCGTAGGGTTCGTCGTTCCCCTGGGAAAAGGGCAGCTTCCCCCGGGCAAACTTCTCCTTGAAATCAGCCCAAAGTGCTTCCTGCTTTTCACATTCGGCCTTTTCCTCCGGGGTGCTGTCCTCGTCGATGGCGCTGATGTGGGTGTCCGTGATGTGCATGAGGAGATGCTCGCCCTCCACGCCGGGGATCGTGAGCCGGTGTTTTTTGAACCAGAAGAAGCTGTCGTCTGTCATCATAGCGCGTCACCTTTCCATGTCAGTTTTTCTTTCAATATAGTTTTTGCAGCCATCCCTGTCAAGAAAAATCCTGCTTGCGCCGGAAGCGGCTTTCTTGTTATTATAAAATGAGGGGGGAAGGGAAATTGTCGCTGCTGCATCCGGGAGGACATCCATTCTCCCGGTTCCTCCGCAAGCCACAGCTTCGGCGGTACCTTCCTCCACGAGCTGCCCCGGGCCTTCTACCGGGTAAAGACGGCGCAGCAGGTGGCCGCAGGCTTCCGGACCGTCCTGGAGGATGCGATCCTGGAGGACGGGCGTCTGGCGGACTTCATCGCCAAGGCGAGGGAGAAGGACAAAACGCTCTTTTGGAGGAAGAACCGATGGTGATACGGATCGCTTTTTTGCAGCTTCTGCCGGAAGAGGATGTGGCCGGGCAGCTGAAAAAGGGCCTGGCGGCCTGCCGGGAGGCAAAGGACAGGGGGGCGGATATTGCCCTGTTCCCGGAGATGTGGAGCAGCGGATACCGTATCCCCCAGGACGCAGACGACTTGGAGGCCCTGGCTGTGGGCGCGGAGGGGGATTTCGTCTCCGCTTTCGGCGCGCTGGCGGCGGAGCTGGATATGGCCGTCGGCGTCACCTTCCTGGAAAAGCATGCGCCCAGGCCGAGAAACAGCCTGGTGCTGTTTGACCGTTTCGGGGATCCCAGGCTCCGCTATGCCAAGGTCCACACCTGCGCATTTGACGAGGAAAGGGTACTTGACCCCGGCGACGGCTTCTTCGTGACGGAGCTGGACATACGGGGGGAAAAAGTGAAGGTCGGCGCCATGATCTGCTTTGACCGGGAATTTCCCGAAAGCGCCCGCATCCTCATGCTCAAGGGTGCGGAGCTGATCCTGGCCCCCAACGCCTGCCCCATGGAGATAAACCGGCTGTCCGCGTTGCGGACCAGGGCTTATGAGAATATG
>JAEEGK010005179.1_pt1 | contig 31536 bp, 28 predicted proteins | sample 8958771 | NCBI WGS metagenome assembly JAEEGK01 (sample SAMN16246547, study PRJNA631951) | gut metagenome | biome: gut microbiome; feature: rumen; material: SC-attached | host: Bos | place: Iran: Karaj | collected 2018-10
ACACTTTGTAGCTGCCCTTGTCGAACTTACCGCCGGCGTGGAGTACGGTCATCACCACTTCGAGTGCGGACTTGTGCATCTTCTCGTGCTCATCGACGGGGATGCCGCGGCCGTTGTCCTGGACGGTGATGGAATTGTCCTCGTTGATGGTTACCTCTATATGGGTGCAATAGCCTGCCATGGCCTCGTCGATGGAGTTGTCGACTGTCTCGTTGACCAGATGGTGCAAGCCCTTTTCACTGATGTCTCCGATGTACATGGCCGGGCGCTTGCGCACGGCCTCAAGACCCTCGAGCACCTGGATGTTGCTCGCGGAATAATTTCCTTGTTCCTGCCCGGTGATTCCGGACATTTCGTTCTGTTCTTCAGTCATTTTCTCAAATTTTGTGCAAAGGTACAAAAAAAAGACTGAAGAGCAAAACGCTTTCTGCTAAAAAAGCACAAAATTAGACAGCCTTGTCGGTTTCAATGAGTTCCAGGAGACGGTCTACGGCTTCTTCCTCGGGAATGTTCTTCATGACGCATTCCTTGGCCTTGTAGAGGGAGATCCTGCCGCGTCCGGCACCGACATAGCCGTAATCGGCATCGGCCATCTCGCCGGGGCCGTTGACGATGCAGCCCATGATGCCGATCTTCAGGCCTACGAGGTGGCTGGTGGCGGCCTTGATGCGTGCTATGGTCTCCTGAAGGTTGTAGAGGGTGCGTCCGCAGCCTGGGCAGCTGATGTATTCTGTCTTGGTGAACTTGATGCGGGCTGCCTGGAGGATGGCGTCGGCTAACGTGACCAGCGGTTGCTGACCGGCGGGCATGCCTGCCACGGATGGGTGTTTGAGCTGCAGGACGAGCTGTGTGGCCTTGCGGTCGATGAGGAGGGCTCCTGCGGCCATGGCTGCCTTGAGCTGGAGGGTCTCCCAGTCGGGGGCGTCGAGGGTGAGGGTGATGGTGTGGTCCTTGACGGAGGCCTCGGCCTCGGCACGCAGACGGGTGCATTCGGGAATCAGCTCCACGAGCTTGCGGGCCACGGGTATCTCGCACTCGGGTTCCTCGCTCAGCGACACGCGGATGGTGTCGCCGATGCCTTCGGTGAGCAGGGCGCCGATGCCTACAGCGCTCTTGATGCGGCCGTCCTCGCCTTCGCCGGCCTCGGTCACGCCGAGATGGAGGGGATAGTGCATGTCTTCGGCATCCATGGTCCGGACAAGCAGGCGCACGGTTGTCACCATGACAACGGTGTTGGAGGCCTTGATGCTGATGACGACGTCGTCGAAATGCTCGCGGCGGAAGATGCGCAGGAACTCCATACAGCTTTCCACGATGCCCTCCGGGGTGTCGCCGTAGCGCGACATGATGCGGTCGGAGAGGGAGCCGTGGTTCACGCCGATGCGTACGGCGGTGTGGTGCTCCTTACAGATATTTATAAAAGGTATAAGCCTGGCTTCGATTTTCCTGAGTTCTTCGGCATATTCCTCGTCGGTATAGTCGAGATGCTTGAAGGTGCGTCCCGGGTCTACGTAGTTGCCGGGGTTGATGCGTACTTTCTCGCAGTACTGTGCGGCGACGTCGGCGGTGTGTGCGGTGAAGTGGACGTCGGCCACGAGGGGCTGCATGTAGCCGTCGGCCTTGAGGCGGGCGGAGATGTTCTTCATGTTCTCTGCCTCGCGGGTGCCTTGTGTGGTGAAGCGCACCAGTTCGCCTCCGGCATCGATGATGCGCTTGGCCTGTGCAACGCTGCCTTCGGTGTCGTTGGTGTCGGTGGTGGCCATGGACTGGATCCTGATGGGATTGTCGCCGCCAATGACGATGCTGCCCACATGGACGGGGGTTGATTTTCTTTTCATAGGTTTTTTAGGGTGATTAGGGTTATTAGGGGGATTAGGGTGATTAGGGGGGGGGGGAGGGACTAATTCGTCTTAAACTCATACTTCACCTCGGCTAAGGCCTTGTTGGCTTTTTCTATCTTCTCTCTCAAGCCGCTCTTGTAGGCAGAGAGACGGGCGGCAAGACCCTCGTCGCTCAGGGCGAGCATTTCGACAGCAAGGATGGCTGCGTTCTGGGCACCATTGACGCCGACAGTGGCCACGGGAATGCCCGGCGGCATCTGGATGATGGAGAGCAGGGCGTCGAGACCGTCCAGCATTCCCTTGATGGGCACGCCGATGACGGGTAAGGTGGTGCTGGCGGCAATGACGCCAGGCAGGGCGGCTGCCATGCCGGCACCGGCGATGATGACTTTCAGCCCACGCTCACGGGCACTTTTGGCAAACTGCTCGACAGCGTCGGGGGTGCGGTGGGCGCTGAGGGCATTGACTTCAAACGGTACCTGCAACTCGTCCAACAGCTTGCAGGCTTTTTCCATGACGGGCAGGTCGCTGGTGCTGCCCATGATAATGCTTACTAAAGGATTCATATGTTTTTTCTTTGTCTTTCGTATTTCTCTACAGATACAGGACGCCGAGGAAGGCGCAGATGATGCCGATGAGGAAACCGACAAGGACCTGCGGCAGGGTGTGCTGGCGCAGGATCATCCGGCTGGAACCCAGGATGCCTGCCACGATGAGCACCAGGCAGAACCACCAGACGGGGTTGAACATGAAGATGACGGAGAAGACGATGAGTGAGCCTGCCACTCCGCCGATGGCTGCAGAATGGGTGGAGATTTTCCACCAGACGTTGATGATGGCGCAGACAATCTGGATGAGCAGTGCCACAATGACGATGCTGGCCATGAAATGGGGGATGTGCATCAGCTCCATGAGGTAGACGCAGGTGAAATAGCACAGGATGGAGATGATGTAAGGCACCATGCGGCGCTCCTTCATGCCTAGGTCGATGAGCGACCATCCCTGGTATCGGCGGTACAGATGGATGAGCACCGTGGGCAGCAGGATGGTGAAGAAATAGACCACTGCCAGGACCTGGAACTTAAAAGAAGGGTCGTAGTAGCGCAGATAGCTCAGGAAGAACAGAGCTATGAGTCCCACTATCGGCAGGTAGAACGGCGTGAAGATCATGCTCATGATCCTGGCCGTAAGGATGATTTGCTTTTCTCGTGTCATCGTCTCGTTGTCTTCTTTCTCATTTTTTCCTCAGTCGCGCTACGGGCAGGCCTGACTGCTCGCGGTATTTGGCCACGGTACGCCGGGCAATGGGATAGCCTTTCTCTGCCAGCATGGCGGTGAGCGCCTCGTCGCTCAGCGGATGCTGCTTGTCCTCGTTGTCAATGATGTCGCGCAGGGTGGCCTTGATGCGACGGGTGGACATTTCCTCACCGCTTTCGGTGGTGTAGCTGTCGCTGAAGAAGTGGCGCAGGGGGAACGTTCCCCAGCGTGTCTGGGCGTATTTGGAGTTGCTCACTCGTGAGATGGTGGATGAGTCGAGCCCTGTCCTCTCAGCCACATCGCGCAAGACCATGGGCTGCAGGGAGGCCTCGTCGCCATCGACAAAGAACTGGTGCTGCATCTGGATGATGGCCCGCATAGTGAGGGTGAGCGTGCGCCGCCGCATGCGGATGGCATCGATGAAGCTTTGTGCGGAGTCTACCTTTTTCTTTATATAGAGGAGGGCCTCCTTGGCCTGCCTGCTCATGTGCTCGGGGTTCTGCTGGTATTCCTTCATGGAGTCGGCAAACGACTGCGACACTTTCAGCTCGGGAACGTCGCCCTGGTTGAGGGTGAAGGTGACTGTGCCATCGTCTTGCGTGTCGACGATGAAGTCGGGGGTTATCTGCTGCAGGCTCCGTCCCATGGCCTCGCCCATGGAGGCGCCGGGCTTGGGGTTCAGCTTGTGCAGCTCTTTCTGCAGCGCCTTGGCCTGCACGTCGTTCAGCTTCAAGGCAGCCTGGATCTTGTTCCAGTGCTTCTTGGTGAACTCGTCGAAGAAGTCGCGTATGACCCGTTCCATCAGGTCCCTTACATGGGAGGGGTCTTTCCGTCGTATCTGCAGAAGCAGGGATTCCTGCAGCGTGCGTGCGCCGATGCCCGGAGGGTCCATCTCCTGCAGCAGTCCCAGCACGTGGGACAGCTCGGGCATGGTGACGTCGATGTTGTGATAGATGGCCAGTTCGTCGCAGATGTTGTCGAGGCTCTTGTGCAGGAGGCCGTCATCGTCGAGTGAGCCCACGAGATACTCCATGATGTAGCGTTCGCGTTCGGTGAGCTGCATCAGCCCTATCTGCTCGTTCAGCTGGTCATAGAAGGAAAGGGTGTCTCCATAGACCATCTCCTCCCGCAGCCCGTCGTTCTGGGCACCGTTCTGATAGACCGGCAGCTCCTCGTCGTCGCGTCCTAAAGAAGCGAGGGCCTCGTCAAGCGCAGACTGACGGTCTTCCCGTTCGCGCGTGGTGTCGTAGTCCTCTTCCAGGGCAGCGGCCTCGTCGTCGTTGCTGCCGCCCCATTCGTCCTCGTCGTCATGCTGCATCACTTCCAAGGCGGGGTTGTCGTCCATTTCAGCATTGACCCGATCGGCCAGCTGCGTGACAGGCAGCTCCACGAGCTGGGCGTGGAGCAGCTGCTGCTGGGTGATGCTCTGGCTGAGCTTCTGCTCTAATTTCTGTTCTTGTATCTGACCTTGATTCTGAGCCATGTCTCTCTCAACTCTTGAAATACTCTTTCAGCTCTTTGGCTAACTGAGCGAGCTGTAAGGTGTCGCAATTGCCGTAGCGCTGCCAGATCTGCTGGCAAGGCAGCAGCAAGGGGCTTAGTGTGATGTCACGCCGGTTGAGGTAGGGGTCGCAATGCTGGAACACGTCCATCACGTCGGCCACTTCCTGGGGTTTCAGGCCGATGAGTTTGGCCAGCTCAGCCACCTCGGGCGTCTTCGCCACCATGGTGATGGGTGTCAGACGGAAATAGAGATCGAGTATCAGCGTGAGCATGACGGGTGTCAGTACCATCGGGTCGGTGATACAGGGCTTGAAGTCTTTCTCGAAGGTCTCGTTGACCTCCACACCGCTGTAGAACTCGTCGGCGTTTCCGAATCCTTTCATCTCGCGGAGCAGCCTGACAGCCCTGGACAGACGCCTCGGACTGTGGCCGTAGGTCTCCCAAACCCGTTCGATGCGAGGCGTGTCGATGCTGGCTAGCTGACACATCTTGCCAAACAGCACCTTGGGCGCTATGTGCAGTTCCATGCTCAGCTCCACCATGCCTCGGCTGTATAGGGGCTTCACCCCTACCGGCTGACACAGGTACAACTGCATCAGCAACAGCCAGTATTCATCCTGCCATTTCGGGTTTTTTGCCATGTCTTTTCTCTTTGATGGTGCAAAGTTACGAAAAGTCGAGAGCAAAACAAAAGAAATTGTTTCTTTTTTTGCCGAGACGGAGTAATTTCGTGGCATTAATGCCACAGAGTTACGAAAAGTCGAGAGCAAAACAAAAGAAATCATTCTTTTTTTTGCAATCATGAATCATTTTGTTACGATATTTGTTACATGAAAAAAAGTCGGATTTCAGAAATTGTCGTAACTTTGCACCATCATTTCATTACATTATCAACTAAAAACATGAAAAAGCAAGCAGTCATTTCCGCTGGTTTGTTCGCAGCGATGATCAGTCTTTGTCCCGTCAAGGTAAAGGCTCAGTTGTCTACCAATCCTGACAAGTTCCTGGGAAATATCACTACGGGCTATCAGGTGGATGCCGGTGGGGGAGTGGATCCGTTCTATAAACTCTGGAACCAGATAACCCCTGAGAACGAGACGAAATGGGATGCCATAGAAGGTGGCGGCAGAGGCAGCTTCTCCTTTGGCAACGCTGACCGTTCTGCCAACTATGCCAAGCAGCATAACTTCCCCTTCAAGTATCACACCCTGATCTGGGGTGCGCAGTATCCTAGCTGGGTGAACAACCTGTCGACGCAGGAGCAGACCAAAGCCATTGAGGAATATTTTGACGCTGTGAAGAAGCACTATCCTAATCTGGAGATCATTGACGTGGTGAACGAGGCAGTGGCAGGCCACCAGCCTGCTCCTTACCGTGCTGCTTTGGGCGGAGATGGAAAGACGGGTTACGACTGGATTATCAAGGCATTTGAGATGGCTCATGAGCGCTGGCCGAATGCCATCCTGGTGTATAATGACTATAACACCTTCCAGCATCAGACCGACCAGTACATTGACCTGGTACGCACTCTGCGCGATGCCGGAGCACCTATCGATGCCTATGGATGCCAGTCGCACGACTTGAACGACATGAGCAAGAGCTCGTTCCAGACGGTGATGAAAAAGATCCAGGACGCGCTGAAGATTCCGATGTACATCACCGAGTATGACATCAATCAGGAAAACGACAATACACAGTTGCAACGGTATAAGGACCAAGTGCCGGTGATGTGGGAAGCAGACTATTGTGCTGGCGTCACCATCTGGGGTTATATATATGGACGTACTTGGGTGGACCACTCCGGTCTTTTCAAGAACGGTCAGGAGCGTCCTGCCATGAAATGGCTACGTGAATACATGGCCAGCGACAAGGCCAAACAGGCAAAGAGCCCGTTCCCGGGCATGAAGAAAGAGGCTTCGGTCTATGTGAAGCCCGCCTCCCTTGCCGTTACCAAGGGCGAAGCCGTACCCATCACCGTACGTGCCAGCCTCAGGACAAAGACCATTGACCATGTGGACTTCTATGTCAAGGGAAAGTTCCACGGCCGGATGACGGAAGCCCCTTACGCCACAGAATACACACCGGAGGCCACGGGCAAATATGAGTTGAAAGCCATCGTCACGGCTACGGACAGTTCGAAGTTCGAACGCTTGTCGAGCTTCACCGCCTATAATCCCCGTACCACCTTCAAAGGCGAGATAGAACTGCCGGGCACACTGCAGGCAGAGAACTTCGACGTGGGTGCGGAAGGTATGGCCTACCACGACACCGACTCAAACGACGAAGGTAAGGTGAACTACCGCAGCAACGGCGGTGGCGTGGACATCGTCACGGGCAATGGCGGATATGCCATCGGCTATACCAGTTCGGGCGAGTGGCTGGAATACACTGTAAACGTCAAGGAAGCCGGCGTCTATTCCTTCGATGCCGCTGTCTCGTCGGGAGCAACCAATTCCTCTTTCAGTCTCGCGCTGAGCAAGGATGACGGGCTGGTGACACTGACGAACAGCATCGCCGTGCCCTGCGTACAGTCGAACAATTGGGATAACTACCGCACGGTTCACGGACGGCTGGCTGTGCCGCTGGAGGCAGGCAAGCAAGTCATCCGTATCAACATCACCGGCAGTAGCTGCAACATCGACAAGATAGAATTCAAGCATGTTGACCTGGATGAAAGCATGAAGATTGCGCTTACTTCCGATCCGAACACCGGTACCGTCAGCGAGAATACGACGGTGAAGGTTGATGCGTCTTCTGCCACCAGCACCATTAAGGAGGTTGCCGTGTATGTGGACAATGTGTTGCTGAAAAAGCTCACCTCCGCGCCCTTCGAGGCAACCTACAAACCTGCGGCAAAGGGTTCCTACACCGTGACAGCCGAGGCCACTGATGCCAATGGCAAAATGTCGAAGATAGCCACCTACACGCTGAAGGTCAATAATAAGCGAGTGGCCCACAAGGGAGTCATCAGCATTCCCGGCATTATACAGGCAGAGAATTTCGACCGTGGCGGCGAAGGGTTCACCTATCATGACTCCGACTCGAACAATGAAGGTTCCACCAGCTACCGTTCCGACAGCGAGGGAGTTGACATTGTCAGCGGCAATGGCGGCTATGTCATAGGATATACAGCTGCCAACGAATGGCTGGAGTACAGTGTCGATGTCAAGGAAGCAGGTGAATACTCTTATGAGGCTACAGCCTCTTCGGGCAGCAGCAATTCTGCCTTCACCCTCGGCCTGGTGGGTGGCAACGGATCAGTGACCAGCCTCTGCAAGGTCAATGTCACTAATACCGGAGACTGGGATACCTATAAGGTGTTCAAGGGTAAGCTCAGCCGTAAGCTTGACCTTGGCCCACAGCTCTTCCGGATCACCATCAACGGTGCCTACGTCAATGTAGACAAGATAGAACTGAAGTGCACCAGTAGCGGCATCACCACTGTCGCCACTGCTCAGCCTGCAGGACAATCCTACAATATGAAGGGTCAGCAGGTGGACGCCAACTACCGCGGTATCGTTATCCGTAACGGACGCAAATACCTGCAAGGGAAATAGTCTATGGGTCGTGAAGCATATCAAAAACCATAAAACTGAAAATCATGAAGAAACTTCTGTGTATGTTGCCATTATTGGCACTGATGTGGGGATGTGCCTCGAATGATGAGGCCGATTGCCCCGTGCTGACTGTCGAAGGAGGACAGATTCAAGGTGTCCGGGCTGAGAATCCGGGTGTATTCGTCTTTCGTGGTATTCCTTATGCCGCAGCACCTATCGGTGAACTGCGCTGGAAGGAGCCGCAGCCTGTGGTGGCATGGGACTCCATCCGCCTGTGTGATCGATTCGGACATCCTGGCTATCAGGCTGTTCACTACCCTGGCGGCTATGCCACCGAGTGGGGCTACGGCGACGAGGCTCCTTATAGTGAGGACTGCCTGTATCTGAATGTATGGACGAAAGCTCCTGGACAGACAGGAAAGAAGCTACCCGTGGCGTTGTGGATTCACGGTGGCGGTTACCGTGAAGGCTGGGGCACCGAGCCGGAATTCGACGGACAGGAGTGGGCATCGAAGGATGTGGTGCTTGTTACCATCAACTACCGATTGGGTATCTTCGGTTTCATGACCTATCCTGAGCTTTCTGCCGAGAGTCCCAATCACGTCAGCGGTAACTATGGCATTCTGGATCAGATACAGTCGCTGAAATGGGTGAAAGCCAACATTGAACAGTTTGGCGGTGACCCCGACAACGTCACCATCTTCGGTCAGAGTGCAGGTGCCGGCAGCGTGCGTACATTGTGTGAGAGCCCGTTGGCCCGTGGCCTGTTCCAGAAGGCTGTCATCATGAGCGGAGGCGGTATCAACGTACCTGCCAAGGACGGCGAGGAAGCTAAGCCCGCCACCCCGATGAACCGTTTCTTCACCTACAACCCCACGCTTCAGGAAAGCGAGGCTGAAACAAAGAAGGTGATGGACTGGGCTGGGCTGACCGACCTGGAGAAACTGCGTGGTGCATCAACCGAGCTGCTCTACACCATTCCTACTTTATATAATATGGTCACTAAGAGCGATGTGTTCCTCATGCAGCGTCCCATCATCGACGGCTATGTCAGCTTGAAGAACTTCGACACCGCCACCCGTGAGGGCGCCATAGCCGACGTGCCCTACATGATAGGTTATACTCTGCATGACATGGGTTCGATGTCTGCAGGCATTGCGGAGTTCTGTAAGGTTCGCCAGGAGCAGGGAGGAAAGGCATGGGCCTATGAGTTCGCACGTCCGTTGCCTGATGATGGTACACATCCGGAGGTTACCGCCCGTCTGAAAGGAGCCTTCCACAGCAGCGACCTGTGGTTTGTATTCAAGAGCCTGAAGCACTGCTGGCGTCCCTGGACACCGGGTGACTGGGACTTGGCTGAGAAGATGCTCACGGCGTGGACCAACTTTGCCAAGTACAGCGACCCTAACGGTGAAGGTGAAGGTCTGGGATGGAAACCCTGCACTGCCGAAGCCCCGCAATTCATGCTCTTCAAACTTGATGAAAAGGATGCTGAGGCATCGGAGATGGGAAAGCCGATTATACCCGATCCCTCGGAAATGCCGGCATTCGGGCCTCCCGCACCCGCTGCAAAACCCGCACCTGCTAAGTAACTAAATTATTTGGAAATCAATGATAAAACGTATTCTCTTTTCAACACTCTTTATCTGTGCCGCAGTCATCGCTGCGGCACAGGGCGTAAAACCACTCCCCGCACTTCATGTGGACGGCAAGTGGCTTGTCGATACACATGGCAACCACGTTGTACTGCATGGTGTAATGGATACGCCCAACACCTATTTCAACAACAACCGCTGGCAGGGCTCTAAGGCTCAGGGCTGGTGGGATGACTACAATGATACTGGTGTCAAGAACTGTCAGCTGTATTTTGAGAAACTTTTCACAGGGTTGGAGAAAGCCAAGTGCAATGTGTTCCGCCTGCATATGGACCCTGCCTGGAGCAACGATCCTAACAAGCAGAGCGACGGCAAGGAGAGCGGTGAGGCGGACATCTCGCGTTTCAGCCAGGACCGCTATAAGAAGTTTCTGAAAGATCTCTTTGTGCCACTGGCCCAGAGAGCCATGCGACACGGAATGTATGTGGTAGTCCGTCCGCCAGGTGTCTGCCCCGGCAACTTGAAAGTGAACGACTATTATCAGAACTATCTGACGGAGGTATGGGATCTCTTTTCGAAGAACGATACCATCCGCAAGTATGCAGGACAGATCAGCATTGAGTTGGCCAACGAGCCGGTGAACCTGAGGAACGCTTCAGGCAACGATGATGCGAAGGCCATGCGTGACTACTTCCAGCCGATTATCAACCGTATCCGTGCCAATGGCTTTACAGGCATTATCTGGGTGCCTGGCACAGGATGGCAATCTCAGTATGCCAATTATAAGGCTTATCCTGTGAAAAGCTATAACATCGGCTATGCTGTTCACGACTACGACGGCTGGTACGGCTGTGAAGACAAGAAACTGACGACAGCCAACGTGGAGCAGGCCAAGAAAGACAAGATCAACCAGTTCCGCAGACAGGTGCCTGTGGTGGACACGAACCCCATCATCATCACCGAGATAGACTGGAGCCCGAAGAAACCCGGTTCCGGACACTATAACGAGCACAATGAGTGGGTGGAATCGAACTATGGCACTTGGGCCACAGGGCGTACGTCAATGTGGGGAACGGTGACCAAGGCCGTTCACGACCATTATGGCAATATCTCCATGACCCTCTCAGGAACGGCCTGCCTCATTGACGTTGATACCCTGATACACAAGAACGGCAAGGTGGTGCCTGCTTTCGGTGGCTTGGAGGAAGCCTGCGGAAAGGCCTGCATGGACTGGTATGCCGAATATTATGAGAAGAACTGGCCGCACGCCGACAACGAACCGTCAACAGAAGGACACCTCGTGGCTGAGCAGCTGAAGGCCGAAGCCGAGGAGCTGGAGATAATGGTCCATGGTTCTACCATGCCCAGGCTTGTGGCCACCTTCCGCGACGGTCATCAACGCGATGTTGCCATGGTGGCTTCGTACGAGACTGATGCCCCTGACGTGGTGGCCATTGACAAGGTAGGTAACCTGCGCGGACTTTCCGAGGGTGAGGCAAATATCACTGCCACTTATACCGACCCGCAGGGAGGTACTGTGAAGACCACCTTCAAAGTACGCTCCACCTTCTTCCCCCTGGACATGCAATACATCGACTTCACGATGGGGTCGCGCGGAAGCTATAACATCAACAACCATATCATCAGACCCGGCGAAGGAGGACAAGTGGGATGGGTGTATGATGCCTATACCGACTTTTCGGCCTACCGTTACCTTGTGGTGAAACTCAGGCAGAAGCAGACCTGCGACGCCCATTTGAATATCTATACTGCCACTTCTCTGGCGGGCAGCTGCTACTCTTCGGACAAGTTCGGCGACAACACGAAAATCGTCATCGACCTGCAAAATGCCAAATACACTCAAGGCAAGAAAGGAGCCGCCCTGGAACAGAATAAAGTGCGCAAGGTGACCTTCTGGGGGAAGGGCACTGGCATGATTGTGCTGGAGGATGTCTATCTGACCAACAACGATGATTACTCCAAGCCCGATCCTACAGCGATTGAACCTATCCTTGTGCAACCAGACACAAATGGTAGTCCAGCCTACAACCTTCGCGGTCAGCAGGTGGACGATAACTATCGCGGCATTGTCATCCGTAATGGAAAAAAGTATTTTAGGAAATAAATAAAAGATAGTAATATGAAGAAGATAGGAGCAGTTTTTGCTATTTGTCTGTTATCGGTTGGAGCTGCGTGGGCGCAGCCGAGTGTTTACACCAAAGAAAATACGGGTGCACACTTCCCTAAACCGGCACTTCCCCCTGCCAGCCAGCTGCCGGTTATCCGTGAGTTGCCAGACCCGTTGGAAGGCGTGTCAGGGTTCAAGGATTGGGAACGCCGTCGCAATGACATCTCTCACATGATCCAACACTATGGTATCGGTATTAAGCCCTCAGTTCCCGACGGAGCTGTCGTGGCCCATCTGCAAAAACCGGTGAAGGACGAAGGCTTGGGGGCACGTGGACCCATGGGTGGCATGCGTGGAGGCATGATGCAAGGGGATACCACCTTGGTGGTACATGTGACAGTGGGTGGTCACACCGTGACCCTCACCTCAGAGATACGCTACCCCAAAGTGGGCAAGCCTCCCTATGCGCTGATGATAGGTACCAGCATGATGTCGTTGCCCCGTCAGCTCTTCGACGACCGTCCCATAGCCATCATGACTTTCCACGAGAAACAGGTCAATGACTACGGACAGTTTGGTAAACACCACGAACGAGGCGAGCATCCCTTTGATGCACTCTACCCGGATCTTACACAGAACGGCGCTTACAGCGAGTGGGCGTGGGGGCTGAGCCGTCTGCTTGACGGCCTGCAGCAACTCGGTCCGAAGGTTACAAAGATCGATATGAAGCACATCGGCGTCACCGGCTGTTCATATGCAGGCAAGATGGCCCTTTACTGCGGTGCCTTCGACGAGCGTGTGGCCCTCGTCATAGCCCAGGAGCCTGGTGGCGGTGGTGCTGCCGCCTGGCGCAAGTCCCATGAGTTGACGTTGGCAGGTAAGAATCTGGAAGACATTGACAAGACCGATTACCACTGGTTCAAAGAGAGCCAGCGTGAAAACTTCCGTGGCGACAGCGTCTACCAGTTGCCCTACGATCAGCACGAGCTCTGCGCCATGGTCTGTCCGCGAGCCTTACTGCTGTTGGGTAATCCTGATTATGAGTGGCTTGCCGACGGCTCTATGCTTGCTTCTGCCAAGGCTGCCAAGAAAGTGTGGCAACAGTTTGGCATAGGAGACCGCATGGGGTGGAGCATCGTTGGCGGTCATGGTCACTGCCAGCTTCCCGAACGCCAGTTCCCTGAGGTGCAGGCATTCATCGATAAGTTCCTGCTTGACCGCAAGACTGATACCCGTGATATAAGCATTTGGCAGGATAAGTGAGCCCTGACAGCTGTTAACGCCGATAGCTGCGTTCTGTCCTGCCTGTGCTGGAAAGAACGCAGCTATCGGTTTTGAGTAATGGCTATCCGCTTCTCGACAATACCGCTATAGGTGTTGAGGGTCATGCAGACAGAGTCGGCATGGACTGCTTGGATAGGGATACTGAAGAAAGTCCGCTGTGAATAATACTCGGGTACTCCGCCTTGGTCGTGGTAGAGACGGAGATAATAGGTAGTGGTGTTGTCGGGGTTGTGCATGATGGTGTCACACACGATTCCAAGGGAGTGATTGGCCTTCTCGCTTGTCTCGCCTGTCATGAGTATCAGGCCGAGGTTGAGGTAGCGACGGTTTGTACTTGTCCAGATACTCTCGAAACCCAGGGGGTCGGTCTTGATGCCTTTCTTGAAGAAGTCGGGCTTGTGGATGGTGGCAGAGGGTATGCGGGCAAGGTTGATCAGTTCGGTTTCAGAGTCATTGGATTCCATGTTCAAATTGTAATAGATCAGCGCGCGATAGGTACTGTCGGGCGTAGTGAGCCACTTGGCGGTATAAGGTTCCTTAAGCACGAGCGAGTCGCCTTCGTCGGTAACGGCGTAGTGCACGGTCTTGGAGGCATCCGTACGGACAATGCAGAAGTCTGCCCGCATGAGCGAGTATTTGCCTTCGCCCTTTTCGTAGTAGTCTTGAGTGCATGATACAATGGTGAATGTACTGATAACAAGGTACAATGCACATAACATCATCCGCTTTCTTCGTTCTTTCATCTTCTCCGTCAGTTGCATTATTTCTTCAATTTGTTTCTTGCCGGATTGGCATACATGGTGAGCATGGTGGTGCGTAGGAATGCTTCGTCGCGATGGGGTAGGCAGACCTTGGATATCTGACCTTTCAGGTATTGGTCGAAACGTGTCTTGTCCGCTTCGGTATAGTGGCTGGAATAGTTGGCATTGCCTTCAAGTTCGTCCAGCGCAATGTAGTTGCACGGGAAGAGTTGGTAGCCATGGTGTATTTCCCTGTCCATGCGTTGGGACAAAGTGGCGAAATAGTCCTTGCGTGGAAGATCGGCAAGACTGTCGAGCCAGGTGTTTACCAGTGTGCCGCAATGGTAGTGTACACGTCCCTTGTATCCGAAGATGCCAATGCGCATGTTGTCGAGGTCATCCTGACGGCTTTTCTTGAACTGGGGGTTGTCGCGCCGCTGCTGCAGCTCCTGTGCCTTCAGGTAGTCACAGGGGTCGTACTCGTAGCTGATGGTCAGGGGTACGATGTTGAGCTCCTCCAGATTGCCGCCCATGGCCAGCATCTTCAACACCGACTCTTGGGTCCGGTCATCGCTGTCCTTGGCCCGTCCTTCACGCTGTGCCAGCCATACGTTTTCCTGCTTTTCTGTGACGGCGTGGTGAATGTAACGGCTCATGAGCTGGCTGGAGCGCAGCATTTCGTGGGGTGTGAGTCCCCGGCGCACGGTAAAAGCCTTGTTCATCCGTACAAGCCGTTTGATCCACGGGTAGATGAGCAGGTTGTCGCCGATGCCTATTTCGACAGTGGTAGGATGTCCGTGGTTGATAAGCATCACGTCGAGGAAGGCGGAGTCGAGCACAATATCCCGATGGTTTGAGACAAAGGTGTAGCGCTGGACTGATTTGTTGTATTCTGTTAATGCTGTATCGTCAAATGTGCAGCCGTCAGTGTGGCGATGAATAATGTACTTGACAATGGGTTTCATGAACCGTTTCTGAAAATCGAGCGGCGTCTTGACACCCTTGAAGGCTAAGCGTAGCAGCCCATTGCGCACAGACTTAGGCAGCCAGGGTGCAAGCCCCCTCATAACCACGTTGAACTGGCGGTCGTTGAGCAGGTCCTCGAAGGCCTGTTTCATCTCCTCCGGCTCATATGGCCTGATTTCGTCAAACTCCTTGATATCGTACTTCATAGCGGTAGCATCTCTCTCTTTCCTTAGAATTGGTTCTCAACAATGTCGGACAGTATGTCTTTCATGTCCAGTCCGGCAGCGCGCACCTGCTGGGGAATAAAACTGGTGGCAGTCATGCCTGGAGTGGTATTGATTTCGAGCATAGAAACCTTACCTTCCTTCGAGATGATGTAGTCAATGCGGATGATACCATTGCAATGCAGGATGTCGTAGATGTGAGATGTGATCTTTGACACGCGCTCAGCCACCTCTTCAGGTATGCGTGCAGGTGTGATTTCCTGCACCTGACCGTTGTATTTGGCATCGTAGTCGAAGAACTCATTCGATGTCACCACTTCTGTGATGGGCAGTAGAACGGCCTTCTGCCGGGTCTTGTAGCAGCCTTGGGTAATCTCCGTACCCTCGAGGAATGATTCCACCATCACCTCCGGGCTTTCCATCATGGCTTTGCGGATGGCTGGTGCCAACTGGTCGGCATTCTTCACTTTCGAAACGCCGAAGGAACTGCCATCGGCAGCGGGCTTCACGAAGCAGGGCATTCCTATGCGCTGCTCTATCTCCTCGTCGCTCACCAGTTGCTCGTAGCCTTTACGGATGAGCAGCGAGTCTGCTACAGCTACACCGTAGCCACGCAGATACTGGTTGAGCACAAATTTGTCGAATGTCATGGCCTCGACCAGCACTCCGCTGGTGGAGTAGGGCAGGCCTATCAGGTCGAAGTAGCCCTGTAGCAGGCCGTTTTCACCTGGAGTGCCGTGAATGGTGATATAGGCATAGTCGAACACCTTGGCCTTGCCTTCTTCGATGAACGAGAAATCGTTGCGGTCAATCTTTGCTGTTAAGCCATTGGGCAGCTCTACGTGCCAGTCCTGGCCTTTGATGTCGACAATATAGACATTGTAGCGCTCCTTGTCGAAAAAGGAGTAGATGCCCTGGGCAGAGCGGAGCGAGACGTCGTGCTCAGAGGAGTCGCCACCACAGACGATGGCAATAGTTCTCTTCAAATTCTTCATATTTAAGATGTTTCGATATTTCGATGTTTTGTTGTCTTGTCATGATGATGCTTCGTTGTTATGTAGCTTCGCTACCACGGATATATCTTCGCCACTTGTCGATGACGGCTTGCATGTCCTCCGGCCATTCGGAAGTGAAGTCCATCTGCCGACCTGTGACAGGATGCACGAACCCCAAGGTACGGGCATGTAGCACCTGCCGCGGACAGAGCCGGAAACAGTTCTGTATGAAGGCTTTATAGGTGGAGGACCGCTCGCCTCGGAGTATCTCTGTGCCACCATATCGCTCATCGCAGAACAGAGGGTGTCCAATGTGTTTCATGTGGGCGCGTATCTGGTGGGTACGGCCGGTCTCCAGGCGGCATTCCACAAGAGTCGTATAGCCGAAGCGCTCCATAACACGCCAGTGGGTGACGGCTGTTTTCCCCATCTCAGAGCCTGGTGGGAATACAGCCATGCGCTGCCTGTCGCGCAGGTCACGGCCGATGTTTCCTTCGATGCGTCCTTCGTCCTCGGCCAGGTGACCCCAGACAAGTGCATTGTAGCTGCGGTGGGTGTCGTGGTCAAAGAACTGTTTGCCCAGAGCCGATTTGGCCTCAGGTGTTTTTGCCACTACAAGCAGGCCACTGGTGTCCTTGTCAATGCGATGAACCAATCCCACCTGCGGGTCGTTGGGGTCATAGGAGGGCAGGTTTCTGAGATGCCAGGCAATGGCGTTGACCAGGGTTCCATGGAAATTGCCTACGCCTGGATGTACTACCATGCCCGCAGATTTATTGATGACCATCAGTTGGTCGTCCTCGTAAACCACATCCAAGGGAATCTCTTCAGGTTCGATGGTAGTGTCGTAGTGAGGACGGTCGAGCATGAGAGTGATGATGTCCCTCGCGCGTACCTTATAATTACTTTTAACAGGATGGGAGGCTTTCCCTTTCAGGCCGTCTTCTGCCGAAAGAACGTGGATGAACCCGGCATCGGCAGCCTGTTGTATGCGGTTGCGTGTGGTGTGTGGCATGTGCTCGGCCAGATACTTGTCTATGCGTAGCGGTTCTTGTCCGTTGTCCACCTCCATGCGGAAGTGTTCGTATAGCTCCTGACCCTCTGCCTGCTCCTCCAGCAGTAAGTCCTGTTCCTCCAGCTCTATGTCGTCAATCTCCGTCACTTGTCTTCTCATCAAAGTCCTAGTACAGCCTTCAGGTCGGGAACCTCTTCGAATTCGTCCTCTTCACTTTCGTCGTCGTCGTCATTCACGCCACCGAACCCTGGCTCCATATACTCTATATCGACTGAATCCTCATCGTATGTACCGTTGCCCACGATGAGGGTCAGAGGGGTCTCTACCGACACCACATCACCTGCCGATACATGGCGTCCGCGGCTCAATATCCCATAAACCCAGTCCTGCTCGCCATTGATATATTTTGGCTCCAGCAGTTTGAACCCCAATGCTGTCAGTTTTGCCTCTGCCTCGCGGAAACTGCAGTTGTCGACAATGTCGGGCAGTGCAAACGAGGGAGAAGAGGGTGAGTTGACAGATACGTAGATGATGTGTCCTTCCTTGACATAAGTACCTGCTCCTGGCGTCTGCGCGAGGATGCAGTCCGCCGGCAGCCGCTTGTTATATCCGGAATCACTTACCAGAATCTGAAGATTGTCGCTCTCGAGAAGGGCTCGGGCTTCCTGGAACTTCATGTTCTTCAGGTCAGGCACCTTCACGCCTTCGCCATGATGGGTATAGATCTCCAGTCCATATTTCACGCAAAAGCACAGCGCTACCACCACAAGAGTCATAGCAAACAGGTTTCCCCATAGGTAGCCGCTCAGCAGTTTACCGAAAAAATCCTTCGTATTCATGAGCTTATTGCTTTTCTTTTCAGCTGCAAAGATACGAATAATTAAGTGCAAAACAAAGAAACTTGTTTCTTTTTTTTGCTGAAACGGTTTTTTTTCGCCTTCTTTATTGGCAAAACAGTATAAAAAAACAGAAAGAAGCAAAGATTCTCCCTACTTCTTTCTGTTTTAACCAAAAATACCTATGTAATGTTGGTTTACTTTCCGTGATGCTCGTCAGAAACGGTCAACTTCTTGCGGCCCTTTGCGCGGCGTGAAGCCAACACGCGGCGTCCATTCTTTGTGGCCATTCTCTCACGGAAACCGTGCTTGTTTACGCGACGGCGATTGTGCGGCTGGAATGTTCTTTTCATTGCTTTTAATCGTTATTTATTACTATGATTTATCGTTTTGGGCTGCAAAATTACTGATTTCTTTTGAATTACGCAAGTTTAAAGCGAAATTTTTCACTTTTCACTTTTCACTTTTCACTTTTTTTCGTACCTTTGCACCCAAATTCCAACAAATACATTTTAAAAAGGTATGATTAACTCACAAGACATTAAGAAAGGAACAGCTATCCGCATGGACGGTGGCATTTGGGTATGTATTGATTTTCAGCACCGCAAGCCGGGTAAGGGTAACACCATCATGAACATCAAGTTGAAGAACGTCAGCGACGGTCGTGTTTTGGAGCGTCGTTACAATATCGGTGAGAAACTGGAAGATGTGATTATTGAGCGTCGTCCCTACCAGTACCTCTATGAGGATCAGTCCGGACGTATTTTCATGAATCAGGAGACCTTCGAGCAGATCCCCATCGACAACGAGCTGGTGATTGGCCATGAGTTCATGAAGGAGAGCGACATCGTGGAGGTGGTCAGCGATACTACCGATGGTACTATCCTCTATGCTGAAATGCCGGTGAAGACCATTCTTCGTGTTACTCATTCTGAGCCTGGCATCAAGGGCGATACCGCTACCAACACTCTCAAGCCTGCTACGCTGGAGACTGGTGTGGAGATACGCGTTCCTCTGTTCATCAACGAGGGCGATCTGATACAAGTGGATACCCGCGACGGTTCTTACCTGCAGCGCGCCAAGGAGTAATTTATTCAGTTCATAGTTCTTTGCTGGGCAAAACGGCAGAGCCGAGTGCGTAGTCCCTGGTTCATGATCGTACCATCCAGTCCAATGCCTGATGGGAAAAAACTATGAACTATGAACTATGAATTATGAACTATGAACTATGAACTATAGCATAATTGTTCCCGTCTTCAATCGTCCTGACGAAGTGGGCGAATTGCTGGAAAGCCTCGCGCAACAGACGTTCAAGGATTTCGAAGTGATCATTGTAGAAGACGGTTCTCAAAGGACTTGTAAGGATGTCTGTGACCAGTTCGCAGGCATCCTTCCTTTACATTATTATTATAAAGAGAACAGTGGCCCTGGACAAAGCCGCAACTATGGGGCAGAACGCGCAAACGGTGAGTGGCTGATAGTGCTCGATTCCGACGTGGTGCTACCTCCCGACTATTTGCGGAACGTGGAAACGGGGAGGAAGGAAGCAGGGTTTGCAGCCTTCGGCGGGCCAGATGCTGCCCATCCTTCATTTACCCCTGTCCAGAAAGCCATCAGTTACTCTATGACCTCTTTCTTCACCACTGGCGGTATCAGAGGCGGTAAGGCAAAACTTGACAAGTTCTATCCCCGTTCATTTAATATGGGTATACGTCGCGAGGTCTACCGGGAGCTTGGTGGTTTCTCGAAGATGCGTTTTGGTGAGGATATCGACTTTTCCTATCGCATTGTGGAGGCGGGCCATAAGACACGCCTGTTGCCCGATGCCTGGGTATGGCACAAGCGTCGAACCGATTTCCGCAAGTTCTTCCGTCAGGTCTACAACAGTGGTATTGCCCGTATTAATCTCGAGAAGCGTCACCCGGGCACTTTGAAGCTGGTTCATCTGCTGCCTATGGTTTTCACTGTTGGTGTTATCGGGCTTTTGCTGCTGTTCTGTGTCGGTGTGTGTCTATACGGCTACGGAGAGTGGCTCGATGGCAATGGTCTTCGTCCTACTGACAATATGCACCAAGGTGTAGGCCTGATGCTCTGTGTCCTGGCGATTCTGCCCCTTCTGCTTTATAGCACCGTCATCTTTTTCGACTCCTCCATCCGTAACCGCAGCCTATGGGTGGGCTTGCTCTCCGTTCCTGCCGCCTTCGTTCAGCTCATGGGTTATGGACTGGGATTCATTGAGTCGTGGTGGAAGCGTTGCATCTTGAAGCAAGATGAGTTCACGGCCTTCGAAAAGAATTTCTATCAATGAGTGGGAAACTGACTATTGCACACTGGTCAGAGGATGACCAGCCCCGTGAGAAACTTCGCGACAAAGGGGCTCAGCAGCTTAGCAATGCCGAATTGCTGGCCATCCTCATTGGTTCTGGAACACCTGGCGTGAGTGCTGTGGAACTGATGCAGAAAGTATTGGACGACTGCAATAAAAGCCTTAATACCTTGGGCAAACTCACCATCCGCCAGTTGATGGGTTACAAAGGCATCGGTGAAGCGAAGGCCATCACTATCCTTGCTGCCTGTGAGCTCGGTAAGCGCCGCCAGCAGGAGACCCCCGAGGAACGTCCGGACCTGGGTACTGCCTCGCGCATCTACAAACACATGCACCCCGTGATGCAGGACTTAGACGTGGAGGAGTTCTGGATCCTGCTGATGAACCAGAACTACCGCCTCATCCGCAAGTTGTGCATATCCCATGGAGGAATCACTGAGGTGTCTGTCGATATCCGCATCATCATGCGTGAAGCCGTGTTGGCCAATACTACCATCCTGGCAGTCTGTCATAACCACCCCTCAGGCAGTATCACCCCCAGCAGGTACGACGACCAACTGACAATATCGCTGAAAAAAGCGTGTGATGTCATGCGCATCCATTTCCTCGACCATGTTATTGTGGCAGACGGATGCTACTATTCGTACCGTGAGGAAGGGAAGGTGTAAAAATAAAAAATTCAAATTAATTTGTTTTTTTGCTCATTTATTCGTACCTTTGCAGGCCAAGATGACTCAAGAAGAAAAGAATAAATTAGAAGAGAGGATTGTTGATGTGCTGAAGACCGTCTACGATCCTGAGATTCCCGTCAATATCTACGACCTGGGAATGATTTACAAGATAGACGTGCAGGATAATGCCACGGTGGAGCTGGAGATGACCTTCACCGCGCCCAATTGTCCGGCTGCCGACTATATCTTGGAAGATGTACGTACGAAGGTGGAGAGTGTCGAGGGTATCAGCGGCGCTAATGTGAACCTTGTGTTTGAACCGGCCTGGGATCAGTCGATGATGTCGGAGGAAGCCCGCCTTGAATTAGGATTCGACTGATTTTAATGATCAATAGCCAATAGTCTGTCAACGATGAAACCTGTTTATTTTCTGAGCGATGCCCATCTCGGGTCTTTGGCCATTCCTCATCAGCGTATGCAGGAGCGGCGGCTTGTACGATTTCTTGACTCCATCAAGGACAAGGCTGCTGCTGTCTACCTGCTGGGTGACATGTTCGACTTCTGGTATGAGTACCGTTATGTGGTTCCCAAGGGGTACACCCGTTTTCTCGGCAAGTTGTCTGAACTTACCGATTTGGGTGTGGAGGTACATTATTTTACGGGTAATCACGACATTTGGGCTTATGACTATCTGGAGAAGGAATGTGGCGTGATCCTTCATAAGAAACCGCTCACCACCGAGATTTACGGCAAGATATTCTTTTTGGCTCATGGTGATGGGCTGGGTGATCCTGACAAGAAGTTCAAGCTCATTAGGTTTCTCTTCCATAACCGTGCCTGCCAATGGGCTTTCTCTGCAGTTCATCCCCGCTGGGGTATGTGGTTCGGTCTCAACTGGGCCAAGTACAGCCGCATGAAGCGTCCTGGAGGCGAAGAGCCTCCCTACCAGGGTGACAACAAGGAGCATCTGGTGCTCTTTACCAAGAAGTATATACAGTATCATCCCAACGTGGATTTCTTTATCTTTGGTCATCGCCATATTGAGGTGGACCTGCAACTGACGAAAAGAGCGCGTCTGATCATCCTGGGCGACTGGATTAGCCATTTCAGCTATGTGATGTTTGACGGTGTCCATCTCTTTGTCTCACAGTATATTGAGGGCGAAAGCAAACTCTGAGAGAGGGGCAGCCAAAAACTCTTGAATCAAAGGTAGGAAACTTTTTCCGTATGATTGTTTGTATAGCAGAGAAGCCCAGTGTGGCACGTGACATTGCCCGTATCATAGGTGCCACCAGCAGTCATGATGGCTATATGGAAGGGAATGGCTACCAGGTGACGTGGACTTTTGGCCACCTGTGCGAACTGAAGATGCCTGAAGACTATACTCCCATGTGGAAGTCATGGAACCTCTCATCGTTGCCAATGATTCCTCCACGCTTTGGCATCCGTCTGAAGGAAGACGAAGGTGTGAAGAAACAGTTTGCAGTCATTGAACGGCTCATGCAGGCTGCCGACAGCATCATCAATTGTGGCGATGCCGGGCAGGAAGGTGAGCTCATCCAGCGGTGGGTCATGCAGAAAGCTGGGGCTAGGTGTCCTGTCAGCCGCCTGTGGATCTCGTCCATGACTGATGAAGCCATTCGCGAGGGCTTTGCTTCACTGAAAGACCAGTCTGAGTACCAGTCTCTCTATATTGCCGGTCTCTCCAGGGCTGTCGGCGACTGGCTTCTCGGCATCAATGCCACACGGCTTTACACCATTAAGTACGGCCAGAATCGTCAGGTTCTTTCCATTGGACGTGTCCAGACCCCCACGCTGGCACTCATCGTAGGTAGGCAGAAGGAGATTGACAACTTCAAACCCGAGCCCTACTGGGTGTTGGCTACCGTCTATCGCGACACAACCTTTACAGCCACCAAAGGCCGTTTCACCTCCAAGGAAGAGGGTGAAAAAGCCTTTGCTACGATTGCCGATAAGCCCTTTGAGGTGACGAATGTCGAGAAGAAGAACGGTCGCGAGACCCCACCTTCCCTCTATGACCTCACCTCCCTGCAGGTAGACTGTAACAAAAAGTACGGATTCTCTGCAGAGATGACGCTGAACCTCATTCAGGGATTGTACGAACAGAAACTTACTACCTATCCGCGTGTAGATACCACTTTCCTTTCCGACGATGTCTATGCCAGGTGTCCGCAGACCATGAATGGGTTGTTCCAGACGCGTTTCGCAGGTATAGCCCCCTATGCCGATCTGATCAGACCCCTTGGTGGCAAGCCTCTGCCAAAGTCAAAGAAAGTGTTTGACTCATCCAAAGTCACTGACCACCATGCCATCATCCCTACAGGCATCATCCCTCAGAACCTCAGCGATGCCCAGCGCTATGTCTATGACTTGGTAGCACGCCGTTTCATTGCCGTGTTCTATCCGGACTGCAAATTCGCCCAGACCACAGTGCTGGGCAAGGTGGAAGACGTGGAGTTCAAAGTCACAGGAAAGACCATCCTTGAGCCAGGCTGGCGCGCCGTCTATGCCAAGGACAAACAGAGTGAGAATGACGAGGAGGAGGCAAAGAAACGCGATGAAGAACGCACCCTGCCTGTCTTCCAGAAAGGTGAGAGCGGTCCTCACGTTCCTACGCTCACCGAAAAGCAGACCACGCCGCCGCCTTACTATACTGAAGCCACCCTGCTGCGTGCCATGGAGACTGCTGGAAAACTTGTCGACGATGAAGAACTGCGTGCTGCCCTGAAGGAAAACGGCATAGGACGCCCCTCTACCCGTGCCGCCATCATCGAGACACTCTTCAAGCGTCATTATATCCGCCGTGAGCGCAAGCGCCTGGTGGCTACGCCAACGGGTATAGAACTGATAGACCTGATACGTGAAGACCTGCTGAAGAGCGCTGAACTGACAGGTATATGGGAGAAGAAACTGCGTGACATAGAGCGCGACAAGACAGGTTATCAGCAAGATGCTCTCGAGTTTATTGATGGTTTGAAGCACCAGGTCACCGACATCGTCCATCAGGTGTTGACAGATTCCAGTAATCGCCGCGTTACTGTAAGCAAATAAGCCTTTGACATAAAATGTCTTTTGTATCATACTAAACAGTCTTTGGTGTCATACTAGATGTCTTTTGGTGTCATACTAAACAGTCTTTAGTATCATACTAAACAGCCTTTTGTATCATACTAAACAGTCTTTGGTAAGATAATAGATGTCTTTTGGTGTCATATTAAGACTTTTTTCCCTCAAAGTGTACGTTGGGGAAACCAGAAATTCTGATACGAGAGGCAATAAAGACGCTTCCCCTGCGTTATTAATAAGGTATGCAAAGACTTGCAGACATAGTGTGTGTTGTTGTGTGCGCCGTGCTCCTGATGGGCTGCGGAGCAGACATGGCTATGAAGAAGGGCGACAAGTTCTTCTCCATGGGTGAGTATTATGACGCGGCAACACAGTATAAAAAGGCTTACGCACAGACCCCTGCCAAGGAGCGGCAACTGAGAGGGCAGCGGGCAATGAAGATGGCAGAGTGCTATCGACGTATCAATTATGCGCAGCGGGCTATTGCCGCCTATAACAACGCTATCCGCTACAAACAGCAGGATTCGCTGACTTATCTGCGTTTGGCACAGCAGCTCATGAAAAACGGTAATTACAAGGAGGCGGAAAAGAATTTCCAGATAGCACTTGACAGCCTGTATGGCCAGGACAACAAGGATCTGACAGCCTTGGCAAGGACGGGGTTGGAATCAGCCAGAAATGCTTCTGAGTGGAAGAAACAAGGATCGAAGTATACGGTGAAACGCATGGATATCTTCAACTCCCGCCGTGCCGACTACTCCCCGATGCTGGTGGGCGATCAGAACGACCAGCTGTTCTTTACATCTACACGCAACCAGGCGCAGGGCGACGAGCTGAGCGGCATCACCGGTACTAAGAACGGAGACATCTTCTTTTCACAGAAGGACGACAAGGGCAAATGGGGACGTCCGGAAACCATCGACTCTGAGCTGAACTCCGCATTGGATGAGGGCGCCTGCTGTTTCACGCCCGACGGAAAGACCATGTATCTCACCCAGTGTCAGACCGATCCCAGCTATCCACGTTATGCACGTATCATGGTGTCACAGCGCAGTGATGCCTCATGGGCAAAGCCCACAGAACTGAACGTGACCCGAGACACGCTTGCTACCATTGCCCATCCGGCAGTGTCACCTGATGGCGAGTGGCTTTACTTCGTCAGCGACATGGGTGGCAGCTTGGGTGGCTACGACATCTGGCGTGTCCAGCTGACGGGGGGCGGTAACGGCGTGGGGGTGATAGAGAACCTTGGAGCGCCCATCAATACTCCTGGCGATGAGCTTTTCCCTACCTTCCGTCCTAACGGTGATCTCTATTTCTCTTCGGACGGACATCCTGGTATGGGTGGTTTGGACATTTTCATAGCCAAGGAACGCGAAGGTGATAATCGGCTGACGATAGAGCATCCAGGGTTTCCGCTTAATTCCCAGGGCGACGACTTCGGCATGACCTTTGAGGGACTGAGCAACCGGGGTTACTTCTGCAGCAACCGCGGCGATGCAAGGGGATGGGACCATATTTACTCTTTTGAGAAATCGGAGGTGACGCAGACTGTCAAGGGGTGGGTCTATGAGCAGGAAGGCTATGAACTGCCTGCAGCACAGGTTTATATGGTGGGCAACGACGGCACCAACCTTAAACTCAGTGTCAAAGGTGATGGCTCTTTCGAACAGGAGATAGAACCGGGTGTGAGCTATGTGTTCCTTGGCACCTGCAAGGGTTTCCTTAATCATAAGGAGGAACTTCAAGTGGAGCCTGTGACGGAGTCTGAACAGTACACCTTGCAATTCCCCTTGGCAAACATCTCGGCACCTGTGCTTATTGAGAACATATTCTATGATTTCGACAAGGCTACTCTTCGTCCGGAGTCGGCTACGGCCTTGGATCAGTTGGTGAAGCTGTTGGAGGAGAATCCCAATGTCACCATTGAACTTTCTGCACATACCGACTATAAGGGTTCTGACCAGTACAATGAACGTCTGTCGCAGCAGCGTGCAGAGACAGTGGTGAACTATCTGATAGACCACGGAATAGCCGCCGACCGTCTGACACCGAAGGGATATGGTGAGAGCCGTCCGAAGACAATCAAACGGAAAGTGGCTGAGCGCTATCCTTTCCTGAAGGAGGGCGATGTGCTGACAGAGGAATTTGTGCTGGGTCTGAAGGAAGCCGAGCAGCAGGAACAGTGCAACCAGTTAAACCGCCGCACGGAGTTCCTGGTGCTCCGTACCACCTATGGCTTGTTTGACGAGAAGGGTCAGCTGAAAGCACCCGTCAAACCCCGGCAGACGGATGAACCTGCCGAAGAGAAATCCGAAGACTTGTTCTGATAGATAAAGAAGACTTGACGCTCTTTGTGAGCAGTATTCATGCTCTTTGTGAGCAGTATTCTCGCCCGTTGTAAGCAGTATTCTAGCTCTTTGTGAGCAGTACTCTAGCTCTTTGTGAGCAGTATTCATGCTCTTTGTGAGCAGTATTCATGCTCTTTGTGAGCAGTATTCATGCTTTGAGTGAGGGGTGATACTCAGCACTTTAGGGGAAATACTCGGTACTTTGGCATGATGACCGATTCGGGTTTAACTATAGTTTCCCATCCTTATAACAGCTGTTTTCATCATAACGCAAACGACCGATTCGGGTTAAATAGGACTGAACCGTTCCCTCCTGACCACTTCGGTGAGGGCTAATACTGCTGGCACGCTGACGGCAATGATCAGCATCAGTAGGCTGTTAAGGGTGGGGGGTGTGGTGAGCAGGTCGTAAATGGCCTGGCCTATGGTGATCCATCCGCGCATCAGTATGAACAGCACCACGGCTACAGCGATGCAGAAGGCTGTCCACAGGTGTGTGAGCCTCTCAGTGCGGTGTGATGCCTGGACTTCCGTTGACGTAGCCAGCTGCTGCATGACACGATCGCTGAATCCGTTGTCTTCTATCTTCATTTCGCGCATGGGGCGAAACAGTTGTTCCAGTAATTCGTTATCTGTCATATCCGTTTTCTCTTAAATAGTTTGCCAATTTTTCCTTGCCGCGCCTCAGGTGCGACTTTACCGTATTCTGCGTCATGCCTGTAATGTCTGAAATCTCGTTGATGGCATAGCCCTCAATGAGCTGCAGGGTGATGCATGTCCGCTCTTCTTCGCGCAGGACGGAAAGTGCTTGGTGAAGGTCGGTGCTGAGTGAAGAATGCTGTGTGTAGAGTGAAGAGCTTACTGCTGTCATGCCACCTTCGGAAAGGCCTCGGTTGTGCATCGGGCTGTCGGGCATGACAGCAGAAAAATCGTCACCTTGTATTTTCCGCTTTTCACTTCTTCTATAGTCGTAGTGTACGTTGTAAGCAATGCGTGTAAGCCATGTAAGGAAGCTTGACGTGCCATGAAACTGCGAGATGCTGGTGTACGCCTTGATAAAGGTCTCTTGTGCCAGGTCATCGCTCAGCTGGCTGTCCCCGCCTGTCTGTGTGAGGAAGAAACGGCGTATAGGTGACTGGTATTCCCGTACAAGCTGATCGAAAGCCCGTTTGTTGTGGAATACCGCCACCTGTGTAACGAGAGCAATGTCGTTAAGCCGTCCCATCTGTCCTCTTGGTCTACATGCGACTCTTGTCTGGCATCACAATCCACAGCACTATGTAGAGCAGCAGGCCGCTGAAAGCTGTGAAAAGAGTGAGGAATGCGTAGGCTACGCGTACCAATACGGGGTCGAAGTCAAAGTATTCGGCAAGTCCGCCGCAGACACCTGCTAATACACGGTCGTCTGATTTCATGAGTTTCTTGTTCATAGTTGTATCCTTTTTAAAGTTTTTGACAATATTTTGTTGGTTCACTCTGAATGCTTATGGTTGCTGCTGCTTGTTGGTCTTTGCAATGACCACCTTGCCCAGTCCGATGAAAAACACCAAGGCTCCGATACCGAATCCTATCTCACCGGCGCTGTAGCCGAGGAAAACCATGAGGCCAATGCCGAGGAAGACCTGTCGCAATCCTGATTGGTAGGAGTCTTTGTCGTTGACGTTGCTCTCCACCAGCAATTGGTCGGGTATGGGCTGTCCGTTCTCTACGGCCATCTGTGCCAGCTTCAGCTTCTGCTTGCGGTTCTTGTTGATGAAGTAGAACAGCACGATGAGGATGGCTACGGGGCAGAGTACGAAGATGATGAGCAGAATGGCCAGTATGATACCGCCTGCTGTTGCTATCTTGCCTATTTCGCCGGCTCCTATGTCATCGATGCCTAGATGGAAGTTGCCGTTGGTGCTTCCTATGCGGTGGGGACCGCTTACCACGGTTGAGTCGTAGGCTATGTCGGTGGTGTCGCTGTAGGCTTCCAGCGCATCGGTAGTAGTCGAGTCTACTAGTTCTGTAGGCTCCTCCTTGACATCTTGCTTGTCTTGTGCTGCTAGGGGTAACGAGAGCCCGAGGGTGAGCAGCAATGCCATTGTTATCAGATTCTTTTTCATATTCGTATAGCTTTTTTTATTGTTTCTACACTCGTTTGACGCAAGAAAGCTGGAATAAGTTGCAAAGTTCGGAAAAAAATCGTAATTTTGCACCGGAAACCTTGAAAAAGTGATGCAACTGCCTGAAGAATTTGTGGAAAGAACACGGACGACGATGGGTGAACGGCTGTTCGCGCAGTTCCTTCAAGGACTGGACGAGGAGCCTCCTGTCACCATCCGTCTGAATCCTTTGAAATGCTACTACATGCCGTTTGACTTTGAGCGGCGTGTACCGTGGTGCAATACGGGCTTCTATCTCAACACACGTCCGCAGTTCACTTTCGACCCGCTGTTTCATGCCGGATTGTACTATGTGCAGGAAGCCTCCTCCATGTTCGTCCACGAGGTGTTGCGGCAATTGGTTCCTGAACCCGTATTGATGCTTGATCTCTGTGCCGCTCCAGGGGGTAAGTCCACTGTTGCCCGTACGTGTCTGCCCCACGGCAGTGTGCTCGTCTGTAACGAACCTGTAGGCCGCCGGGCACAGGTATTGGCGGAGAATATGCAGAAGTTCGGCCATCGTGAAGTATTTGTGACAAACAATATGCCGCGTGACTTCCGGAAGTCCAAGCTGATGTTCGATGTAGTGCTCTGCGATGTACCTTGTTCTGGTGAGGGCATGTTCCGCAAGGACGAGGATGCTATCCGTGAGTGGAGCCCACGCCACGTGGAGAAATGCTGGCGGCTGCAGCGCGAAATTGTCAGCGACATCTGGTCTCAGCTGCGTGATGGTGGACTGCTTATTTATAGTACGTGTACCTTTAATATATTGGAAAACGAGGAGAACGTACGTTGGATTTGCCAAGAACTTGGTGCTACGATGGTATCAGTGGAGACAAAGCCCGAGTGGAACATCTCGGGTTCGTTGCTTCCTGGTTTCGTGGGTCCTGTCTATCGTTTTATTCCTGGGAAAAGCCGTGGTGAGGGACTCTTTGTGGCGGTGATGAGAAAGGGAAGCCATCCCATTGAAGACCGTATTGCTGAGGGTACTCATGTTCACATCCCCAAAAGGCAGAAACTGCGTTTGCAGGATTTACGTGCGCTGAAGGTGCTGCATGCGGGTGTTACTGTGGATGCGGCGCAAGACCCTAAAACTGTCCCTTCGCCCGCATTGGCGATGCTGGCTGCTTTGGACAAGGATGCTTATCCACGCGTGGAGCTGAACTGGCAGGATGCTATACGCTACCTGCGCGGTGAGTCACTCACACTGCCTGCCGACACCCCAAGGGGCTTTGTCGTCGTCACCTACTATCATGTCGCCCTGGGTTTTGTCAAGAACATCGGCTCTCGTGCCAATAACCTCTATCCTGATGCCTGGCGAATCCGTTCCACCCATATTCCGCAGGAGCCACCAGTGGTGCTCGACCTGCCAAATTCTCATTGACCTCATTACATATTTCATATTCCTCATTCCACCAAAATGAAACAATATCTCGATATTCTAGACCGCATTCTCCGTGAGGGAGCCCAGAAGGGCGACCGCACCGGTACTGGCACGCTAAGCATCTTCGGCACCCAGTCACGTTACAACCTGAGCGACGGTTTCCCCCTGCTCACCACCAAGAAACTCCATCTGAAGAGCATCATCTACGAACTGCTGTGGTTCCTTAATGGCGATACTAACGTAAGGTACCTGCAGGAACATGGCGTGAGGATTTGGAACGAGTGGGCAGACGAACAAGGTGAGCTCGGCCCCGTCTATGGGCATCAGTGGCGTTCCTGGCCTGACTACAAGGGAGGCACCATTGACCAGATACAGATGGTGGTGGACCAGCTGAACAATAACCCCAACTCTCGTCGCATGATTGTCTCTGCGTGGAACGTGGCAGAGGTTAATGATATGGCGTTACCACCCTGCCACACCATTTTCCAGTTCTATACCTGCCCTGCTACCCAGGATTCTGACAAGAAAGGGCGTCTGTCGCTGCAACTCTATCAGCGCAGTGCCGATACCTTCCTCGGCGTTCCTTTCAATATTGCCAGCTATGCACTCCTCTTGCAGATGATGGCCCAGGTGACAGGATATGAACCTGGTGACTTTATCCACACTACTGGCGATACCCATCTCTATCTGAACCATCTGGACCAGGCACGGCTGCAGCTTACCCGTAGTCCGCGTCCACTCCCACTCATGAAGATCAATCCTGATGTCAAGTCCATCTTCGACTTCCATTATGAAGACTTCGAACTCATCGGCTACGAACCTTGGCCCCACATCAAGGCCGAGGTCAGCGTTTAGCATTCCTTATTTCACACTTTTCATTCCACACTCCATATGATTAGCATGATTGCAGCCGTGGCCCGGAACCGCGCTATAGGCTATAAGAACAAACTTATCTACTGGTTGCCCAACGACCTGAAGCGTTTCAAGACACTCACCACTGGCCACACCATCCTTATGGGGCGCCGTACCTTTGAGAGCCTGCCCAAGGGAGCACTGCCCAACCGTCGTAACTGCGTGCTCACCCATGGGCGCAGGCAACTGCCAGGATGCGAGTGCTTCGCCTCGTGGGACGAGTTCCTCGTTACATGCCTTCCCGACGAGGAGGTGTTCATCATTGGTGGAGCCACCCTCTATCGCGACCTCCTTCCTGTCACCGACCGCCTCTGCCTTACTGAGATTGACGACATACCTGCTGAGGCCGATACCTTCTTCCCTCCTTACGATGATTGGCAGGAGACAGCGCGTGAGGACCATCCCGTCGACGAACGCCATGCCTATGCCTATTCCTTTGTTGACTACGAGCGGAGAAAGTAAGATAAGCAGAACTGCCTTTGTCGAGAGGAATTGAGTCGTTACCTTAAATCTTGAATTCCATTATTATTAAATAATGTTAATTCTTGGCCTGTTTGTTTGCATTTTTTGTAAAATAGTTGTATATTTGTGGCACTAAAAACCTATTCTAGTACAGATATTATGGACTCAACCTGTGCTGGATGTATGTTTAACCCAATGAGTTCCGGCAAAAAGATTATGAAAAAACTGTATTTTCAGAGCTTGGCGGTAGCATTCATG
>JAEEGK010005180.1_pt1 | contig 31530 bp, 32 predicted proteins | sample 8958771 | NCBI WGS metagenome assembly JAEEGK01 (sample SAMN16246547, study PRJNA631951) | gut metagenome | biome: gut microbiome; feature: rumen; material: SC-attached | host: Bos | place: Iran: Karaj | collected 2018-10
CGATGTCTATAAGCAGATCTCCGTCCTCTCAGGCGGTGAGCGCTCCCGGCTGTTCCTGTGCTGTCTTCTCGAAGAAAAGCCGGAACTTCTCTTTCTCGATGAGCCGACGAACCACCTGGATATCGAGTCTCGGGAAGTTCTCGAGGATGCACTTGCCGAGTATAACGGCGCGATCCTGGCGGTCAGTCATGACCGTTACTTCATCGAGAAGTGCCAAAGCCGCATTCTCGGCTTTTTCGGCTCCCGCGTGGAGCTTCTGGATAAGTACGAGCACTACAGAAAGAAGTACAGAGCTTTCTCCGAAGAGGAAGATGAAAAGCGCGCCGCCATCGCCTCTGAGAAACGCCAGGCGGAGAAAGAGCGCCGCGAAGCGGAAAAGGCCGCTTCCGCTGATACGGTTTCTGCCAAGCCGGTCATCAACCGCGCCAAAGAGCGAAAGGAGATCGCGAAGAGAAAAGAGCGCATTCGTTATCTTGAGAAGACGATCGCCGAACTTGAAGAAGAACAGAAAACGCTTGAGGCTTCTTTCGGCAAAGACACCTCTCCGGAAGACTACGAGAAATACAGTAAGAACAGTGAACAGCTCGAAGCGATGTATGCCGAGTATATGGAGCTCGAAAACACCTGATCTGTTTGCGGCTGCTACACCTCTCCTCTGACATGTACTATTGATATTTCAATATCGATGATATACTCATATTAGGATAGGCAAACAAAGGGGGGAGTAGGTATTTATGTCAATGAATATGCAGCAAAGACGCGAGGAGGAAAAGGCCCGGGTCATTCTGGAGAGCAAAACGACTGCAGGTGCAATAAGCACACGACTCTTCATTTTATTCGGCATCTATATTTTAAACATTATCATCTCCATATCAAAAAACGGAGCTTCATCTCCGACTAATTATTTGTCTTCTTCATGGTTTTCAATTCTTGTAAGCTTAGCGATCGCTATTGTAACCTTAACGATCCCGGACTACGATGGCGCCTGCAAACGCGCCGGCAACTGCTACCTGGGTACAATGGGTCTGTCATTGATCATGATTCTCGCATTTAATAGGGAAACAAGTACCGGCTTACTCCTTCTTTTTCTGGTCGCTGAAGTTGTTCTCATCATCATCTATTATTCGAGTTTCTGCTTTGAAATGCGGGATCGGCTCTCTTCGATCAGCGACGGGATCGGCTTTGTATGGAAAGCAGTCGGCATCACGACCGTGATAGCCTATATCGGTCTGATCTGCCTTCTGTTCTATGGACTGACAACAGAAGATATAACCTACAGCGGAGCAGAAACATATCTTAATATTTTTAAGTTCGATGTATATGCTTTAATGTTTTCTCAGATCGGATTTATCATCATGTTGCTGGTAACAGCTATTCTTTTAAAACAATACGCGGACGAGCCCATAACAGGTTCCTCGAAACCCGAAAACTAATTGAAATACAAAAAGGGCTGCACAATGTGCAGCCCTTCCCATTGATTTCAGATTTACACCATTAATAGGATTTCTTTCCGAAGAAATACTTATTACTGGAATACTCGTAACGCACGCCGTAGATCGGGCCTCCCGGATAGGCTTCTACCGCATCTGTCCAGCCCTGCTTGCGAGCCTCATCGATTCCGATCTTATCAGAAGTTGCCTCCAGAAGCTGCGTAACGGTAACAAATACATAGCCCTTGTCTTTCAGTCCCTGAATCATTTCGTCGAGCGATTCTACCGTAGACTTATGGGAGTCATGGAGAAGAACGCAGTCATAGCTGCTGGCGTTATCGATAACATGCTGGGCAGTGTAATGGGCATCTCCCATCGCCGGTTTTTGCCAGTCCGCCGGACAGCTGATATCATTCCAGTTAATGCAGAACTCGCGGTTTTCCAGTGCGTATTTCAAAAGACCGGGATTTGCAAGACCCGCGCCTTGCGGCGGACGGATGACAGTCGCTTTCTGTCCGATCTTATCCATGAGTGCCTGATCGCACTTCTGAAGCTCTTCGTATGCCTTATTCTCATCTACCTTGGAAAGGACCGTATGGCTCCATGTATGGTTTCCGATCTCGCATTTCAGATCGAGCATACGCTGCAGTAATTGCGGATCTGTACCGGTAACATTCTGTCCCAGCAGGAAGAACGTTGCCGGGATTCCGTGTTTTTCCAGAGTATCCAGCACTTGCGGCGTAAATTCACAAGGACCATCGTCAAAGGTAAGGGCAATCAGCTTTGTGCCTTCCGGATAGGAAGCGTGGGTGCCTTCCGGCTGCGTCGGCTCAGGAGTCGTTTCCGGGACAGTGGTGTCTGTCGCTACTGTATCTGACGTCGCTTCTTCCGTAAGAGCTGCGGTAGTTGTAGTCACTGTCGTGTCATCGCTGCTCTTTGCGGATTTCTTATTGATTGCTGTAACCATCCAGACGAAAGCTACCAGAAGAACCATAAAGACTGTAGCCATAATAGCTACGGTATTTCCCAGCGCACGAAGCTGCGCGGTCATGGTTCTTTTGGGATTGCCGCCAGACGGTCTTGGAGACTTTGCAGGCATATAACTCATACTCAGGTCTCTCCTCCTGTTAATTAATCATATATACACAGAATAAATTATAGCATATATCCGGAAAAGCAAGTCCTAAGTTTTCTCTCATATTCTCTTCCTTGGAACCTGTCATTCAAAACAAAAAAGGCTGTACCGGAAATCCGATACAGCCTTTGAAAATACTATTACGATATAGGAATTAAGCCTTACCGTCAGATCCGAGAACATACTGGATCTTATGAGCAACCATATCCTTAACCGCCTGACGGGCCGGCTTGAGGTACTGGCGCGGATCGAAGTGATCCGGGTGCTCTGCGAAGTACTTACGGATGTTACCTGTCATTGCAAGACGGATATCGGAGTCGATGTTGATCTTGCATACAGCGAGTGTAGCTGCCTTACGGAGCTGCTCCTCAGGGATACCGACTGCGTCAGGCATGTTTCCGCCGTACTGGTTAACCATCTTAACGAATTCCTGAGGTACGGAAGAAGAACCGTGAAGAACGATCGGGAAACCGGGAAGTCTCTTGATGCACTCTTCAAGAACGTCGAAACGGAGCGGCGGAGGTACAAGGATGCCGTCAGCATTTCTTGTGCACTGAGCTGCTGTGAACTTGTAAGCGCCGTGAGATGTACCGATAGCGATTGCGAGGGAGTCGCAGCCTGTTCTGGAAACGAATTCCTCAACCTCTTCAGGTCTTGTGTAGCTCTCGTGGCCTGCCTCTACGACTACTTCGTCCTCGATGCCTGCTAATGTACCGAGCTCAGCCTCAACAACTACGCCGTGATCGTGAGCGTACTCAACAACCTGCTTTGTGAGGGCGATGTTCTCTTCGAAAGACTTGGAAGAAGCGTCGATCATGACGGATGTGAAGCCGCCGTCGATGCATGACTTACAAAGCTCGAATGTATCGCCGTGGTCAAGGTGAAGTGCGATCGGGATCTCAGGGTTCTCGATGACAGCTGCCTCAACGAGCTTTACGAGATATGTGTGGTTTGCATAAGCTCTTGCGCCCTTGGAAACCTGAAGGATAACAGGGCTCTTGAGCTCGCCTGCTGCCTCTGTGATTCCCTGAACGATTTCCATGTTGTTAACGTTGAAAGCACCAACAGCATAACCGCCGTCATAAGCCTTCTTGAACATTTCGGTCGTTGTTACCAATGCCATATATATGTCCTCCTGGATATTTTTTATAACGTACTTATCTTACAATCTTTTCGCCAAAACTCAACCGCCAAATAGGTGAAAGTCTGAGTAATTAACAGAAGATTTCCATATAAAAGGGGGCTTTTTTGCCAAATGATTTTCGCTAGGGCAAAAAACGGGTTAATTAAGGCTAACTTTGCCCGCAAAAAAACAAGACCGCCCTGTGTGAAGGGCGGCCTTTGGTCTGTTCTTTGGAATTTTTAAGCGAAAAGGCTTATTTCATAAGCTTCTCGCCGCACTTGAGGCAGAACACTGCTTCCGGGTCCTTGATGTCGGCACCGCACTTGGGGCACTTTGTGATCGTACCGGTCTCTACGACGTCTGCTTCCTTCATATCAGGCTTCTTGCCTTCATCGTCGTCTCTGTCGGCCCACTCATTGGCCTCTTTGAAAGCGTAGTTGCTTGTCTTAACGATGGACTTGCCGAACTGCTTGAAAGCGCCGCCCATGTCCTTGCCTGTCTTCTTCCAAGAATCTTTAAGACTGTCACTCATAATCTATTCCTCCAATCTCTCATTTCGAGATTTACACCAAAAGAATAGTCAAGACAATTGACAAAATCAAGCCTTCCGCCGATAACGCAACTGTTTTTGAGCATCAGTTGACGGTGGTAGACAAAAAACGTACACTTTTAAGGTATTCGCGTATTATTTGCGCTTTATGGAGGTAATGGAAATGGAAAATCAGATCTCACCGCTTGACGTAAACGAAGGCAGAAAAGTAGTCCCTTACGACAAGGACCGCAAGACTATCACCTTCTACGACACTTTCGTGGACATGAACGGGGACGTAGTTAAGTACGATGACATCGCGGTAGTACAGTCAGCTGCCCTGAATTCTTCGTCGATGATCTACTTTTATTTCAGCAACTCTTTCACATACAACTTCTGCTTCACGACATACGACGGCGTTAAGCACAACTTCAAGCGCCACGGCTACCAGGCTTACGGCATCGGCAATTACAGACGCATCAAGAAGGAGTTCGACGTCGTTGCACAGCCTATGTATGACATCGTCTTCAAAAAAGTCGCAGACCGCCTCCTCGACAGGATCGTAAACGGCGCCACAGTCAACATCTGCGGACTTCAGATTTCCAGAGAGCATGTGATTTTTGAGAAGAAAAAAGAGATGATCGTCATCGACAGAAGCAACTTCGATCACGCCGATGTCAGCAACGGATACGGAGTCAGCTTTGCCCAGATTTTCTTAAAGGAAGTAAAGAAGCCCATCTTCAGCGGCAACCTTAATCTCGACAACGCGAGACTCATCGTGCCGATCGTAAACTGCTTATTTGGGAACTGATTATTTGTTTCAGTAACAGGTCATGACGGACTAAAACGCGGATTTTGGTAATTTAGTCCGTCGTGCGGCTTTCTCATAAAATCACCTCGGCAGATACGTCTCCTCAGGATTCCCGTTCTTCTTTTTGTTCTTGGCAGAAGACACAAAGCAGACCGTGATACCGAGGATCGGGATCATCATGACGGCGCAGACGAGGGCGATGGTGCCGCCGCGCGTGCTCGTGCAGTCCAAAAGCGTATAGCGGATGGTATATCCGTCAGCTGCGGTAATGCCCCAGTCATTGAGCTCGCTGTTGTAGTAGGCCAGAGCTTCTGAGGGCTGTGACTTAACCTGTCCGATAAAAGTCTTGGAATCCATATTGATGTATTCGGTCTTGCCATCGAGATAGTCGAACGTGGCATCGGTCAGCTTATCGAGATATTCCTTGTCCTCTTTCTTGGAAACGCACATGGGCATGACTGAGCCGTCGTACATCCAGATCATGTAATAGTATTCGTGGCCTGTGGTGATGAAGTAATCGGTCTTCTCGCACTCGGCGTACTCGCCGAGGCAAGCCATGACTTCGTATGAGATCCACTTATCCCTGTACTGGTCCTGCTGGAGCGCGGCCTCTTCATATGTGGCTGCGACGCCTCCGAAAATAAGGTCTCTCATGAAGAAAACCACTGTGCCGAATAAAACGAATGCCAGTATGGATATGACCAACAATCTCTTGTTCATAACAATAATTGTCCCCCACGCATGAATTGCTGTCCGATATTTTAACATACGAACGCTTTTCGCGCGTGAGGGTGCAATTGCCCATCCTATTCCTACTATCTTTTCGGGGTCTGCTATGATAGCGAGGTGCCGCTCCGGCTTGGGTCACCGGCCTTGGAACATGCGGCTATTTTTTGCTTATTTTGGCTTCGAAGACTCCGCCTTCCAGCTTCGTCTTGAGCTTCAGGTTGTGCTGCTCGATGATCCTTCCGGCGATCGCGATTCCGGTGCCGGGCGTGAAATTGTCGAGCTCTGTATTATTTGTGACTGTGATCTCTTTCTTATCGATCTTGACGTCGATCTTAGAGTCTTCGGTCTTGTACTTATTTGCGTTGTCGACGAGGCAGAAGACAGCGTGTTTGAAGTATTCCTTGTCCATCGGAAGCTCGGTGTCGCCTTCGATATTGATCTCGGCGCCGGCCTTCTTTGCCTGCTGCTCAAAGACTTCCTTTACAGAGGTCTTTTCCAGGACAATGTTTGTCTTATCAGCTGACTTTAAGATCGCCTCGATGTCCTTGTTCATCTCGGACGTTTTGGCAAGGATGTCGTCAGCATACGCGCCCGTCTCATCGTCTTTGCTGACGTCCTTCAAGTTCTCTGCGTAACCTCCGAGGATCATCAGAGGGGTCTTGAGATTGTGCGCCAGAGTATCAATGAGATTGTTCTTGAAAAGATTGTTCTCGTAAGCCTTCTTGTACTGTGAATAAGGTCTGATCGCTGTAAGGCATGCGATGCCGACACACAGGACAAAGAGAACGATGGCGTAGATGATAATGAACGGCTTGAAGTAATCGACGAAAGATGTCGTGGTCAGGACGTACTCTATCAGGTACTTGTTGCCGTTGATATCAACGATCTTAAAGACGCCCTGGGTCTTTAATCCGTCGTGTTCGTACTCTGCGCCGTACCAGTCACCGTAATCGTAGAATTCCTTGAACTTGGGATTGCTCATGTCGCGTATGTCGTTCAGATTGGTCGCGGCGAAAATGCTTCCCTCCTGCTTGAAGAACTCAGTGGGATAAACATTGTTGCCGAATACCTGAAGACTGTAAACGATCACGTTATCTTCGCTGGACATATAAAGATCTGATGCGCCGGGATTAGTGAAGTCATATCTCTTATCGTTGGAGATGACTTCTCCCAAGTGCAGTTTGTTATCATCTTTATAATATGATTTGACTTCAGTCGTCGGATATCTGTCCCGGGCTATTGCCTCAGCGATAATATAGAACGGATCTGCATCATAACCAAGCGTTTCGCTCGACCAAAGGGCATTGTAAGCATTCTGGAAATACGGATCGTTCACATAATCGACATCCGAGATCTCATCACTTGCGAGATATTCAATGGTAAAGCCTTCTACTATGGATTCAACAGTCACTGAATCATCGTTTGACGTTATAATCGTAGGATCATCAGCGGTAATACTAATGCTGGTACCTGCCGGTAATTCACCTTCTATAAAGCCATTTCCTTCATCAATGATATACACCCATCTGTGCATATCCATCTCAACAGGAACCGTGCTGTAGCTTGTCTCATAGATCGTCTGGAAATGTCCGGCGTCTCCGACCTTTGCAAGCCTGACGTAATCCGCATTATATAAGTTGCACATGATACTGACGAAGATCTCGTCGGTATTTCCTTCATCGTAGCCTTTGAGGATCTGCTCATAGTTGTGTCCCATGTTTGAGAAACCGTCAATGATCAGATTGTTGTATCTGGTTGCAAACGCGAAAATTGTAATGCTGTAAATGATCGCGCCTATAAGCAGAGCGGCTATCACCCTGGGCAGCGCGAATCTCCAATAACTCTTTCTTTTCACCTATTGTACCTCCCCTAATCGAACCTGTATCCGACTCCTATCAGAGTCTTGATGTGGTTGCCTTCTTTATGAAGCTTGTTACGAAGGTTTTTGACGCGGTTATCGATAACGCGCTCGGTGATATACATATCATCACCCCAGGCAACGGCCAAAAGAAGCTTTCTCGTGATCGCCGTTCCCGGATGTTCCATCATGTACTTAAGGATCTGGTATTCCTTGGGCGGCAGGTCGACCACTTCGTCTCCTACCTTTACCTCAAACCTCAGCGGATCCAGACTGATCTGGCCGCTGGTAAGGACCTTTTTCTCAGTGACCTCGCCGGTCGCCGAGCGTTCCAGGATCGCTAAGAGCTTACTGTACAGGACCGCGATCGAAAACGGCTTGACGATGTAATCGTCTGCACCGATCTCATAGCCGTACAGGACGTCCTCTTCCCTGACCTTGCCGGTCAGAAAAACGAGCGGCACGTTCGATCTTCTCCTGATAAGCTTGCAAAGTTCAAACCCGTCCAGGCCCGGCATCATTATGTCGAGAACGATGAGATCATAGGATTCGTTGAGGAACTTGGAAAGACCGATATTCCCGTCCTCGGCAAAATCCAGCGCGATCTTGTCGCGCCTTGCGAAATAATCACCTATGACCTTTCTGATCTGCCGGTCATCTTCAACGAGCAAAACTCTGTACATGAACTTCCTCCGTCAAGAGTGATGTTACATGTTCAGTGTATCGTTTGAGTATCGTTTTGCAAATCACACATTTTGTTGAAATTGATAATCAGTTTCATATTGACACTGCACACCCCTGCTCCTATAATAGCCTTCCGTAAACTAATAAAAATATGGAGAACCGGGCCTTCCAGCCCCCGAAAACATGAGCTTTAATGGTCATAACATGATGAAAAAGATCATATCAGTGCTGCTTGCGGCGCTGATGGTTTTCGCTGCCTGCTCATGCTCGGCAAAGGCCGGAAATAACGGCAAGCTCAAGGTAGTCACGACGATCTTCCCCGAATACGACTGGGTAAAAGAGATTGCGGGAAATAATCTGGACAACATCGAGCTCACGCTCCTTTGCGACAACGGCGTGGACATGCACAGCTTCCAGCCGACGGCAAATGACATCATCAAGATCTCTTCATGCGATGTTTTCGTATATGTCGGAGGCGAATCTGACGAGTGGGTAGAAGACGCCTTAAAGGAAGCCGTCAACAAGGACATGAAGGTCGTAAACCTCATGGACATCTTGGGCGACGCGGCCAAGGAAGAAGAACTCGTTGAAGGCATGCAGGGCGAAGTCGAAGAGGGCGAGTACGATGAGCACGTATGGCTCTCGCTCAAGAATTCACAGCTGTTCGTACTTGGCATTGCACGCGCAATGGGCGAAGCAGATCCCGAACACAGATCATCTTATGAGACAAATGCCGAAAGATATAATGAGGAACTTTCACAGCTCGACAGCAAGTTCAGGAATATGGTCTTCAACGGCAATAAGGATACTATCCTTTTCGGAGACAGATTCCCTTTCAGATACATGACTGAAGAATACGGCCTTAACTATTACGCGGCTTTCTCAGGATGCTCGGCTGAGACCGAAGCAAGCTTCGAGACGATAGTTTTCCTTGCGGGCAAAATCGATGAGCTGGGCCTCAAAGCAATCCTTACGATAGACGGCAGCGACCAGTCGATCGCCAAGACGATCATTGAAAATACGGCTTCGAAGGACCAGGAGATCCTGGTCATGGATTCGATGCAGAGCACGACATCCAAAGACAGCGCGCAGGGCGTAACGTACATAACGATAATGGAATATAACCTGGCAACGGTAGCGAGGGCATTGGCATAATGGAACAGCTCGTATGCAAAAATCTTAAGCTCGGTTACGAGAACATCACCCTTGCTGAAGACTTGAGCTTCAGCGTAGAGAAGGGCGATTATCTCTGCATCGTCGGCGAGAACGGCGCGGGCAAATCCACGCTCATGAGAACGATCTTAAGACTCCAGAAGCCTTTGGCCGGAACTATCGAATATAACGATGATCTCACCGCTTCGAAGATCGGTTATCTGCCCCAGCAGACCATCGTGCAGAAGGACTTCCCGGCATCGGTCTTTGAGGTCGTTTTGTCCGGATGCCAGAACAGCTTGGGCAGGCACATTTTCTATTCCAAGGCGGCCCGCAAAAGAGCTCTCGACAACATGGAGCGTCTTGGCATCGCAGACCTCGCGAAATGGTGCTACAGGGATCTTTCCGGCGGCCAGCAGCAGCGCGTGCTCCTCGCAAGGGCGCTCTGCGCTACCGAGAAAATGCTGCTTCTCGATGAGCCCGTATCAGGTCTTGACCCGATGGTCACTCTCGAGATGTATGACCTCATCGATAAGTTAAACGATGAAGGCATCACGATCATCATGATCTCGCACGACATCGCATGCTCTGTTAAATACGCAAAGCACGTTCTTCATATCGGCAATGATTTCTTCTTCGGCACAGTCGAAGACTACAAGCATTCATCTGCCGGCAGCAAGTATCTGGAGGGAGGTCACCACCATCACCATGGTTGATACGTTGATAACATACCTCTCATATCCGTTCGTAAGATACGCGCTTATCGTAGGCGTGCTGATCGCGCTCTGCTCTTCACTGCTCGGCGTTATCCTCGTACTCAAGAGATTTTCTTATATCGGCGACGGCTTATCGCACGTCGCATTCGGCGCGATGGCAATCGCTGCAGTAGTCGGCCTTTCTGACCGCATGATACTGACGCTCCCCATCACCATCATCTGCGCGATACTTCTCCTCTGGACAGGCCAGAACGCGAAGATAAAAGGTGACGCCGCGATCGCCATGATATCGGTCGGAGCGCTTGCTGTCGGCTATCTTCTCATGAACATTTTCCCGACGTCATCGAATGTCTCAGGTGATGTCTGCACAACGCTTTTCGGCTCCATGAAGATCCTCACGCTTACCAAGTCGGAGGTTATCTTAAGCATCGTATTGTCAATCGTTGTGGTGATCCTTTTCGTGGCGTTCTATAACAGATTTTTCGCAGTGACATTTGACGAGAGCTTCGCCAAGGCAGTCGGCACGAAGACCAACCTTCTTAACTTCCTGATCGCGACCATCATCGCAGTCATCATCGTGCTCGCGATGAACCTCGTAGGATCGCTCCTCGTATCGGCACTGGTCATCTTCCCTGCGCTTTCCGCGATGAGAATTTTCAAGAGCTTCAGATCGGTAACTGTCTTCTCGGCGGTCTTATCGGTAATATGCGCACTGTTTGGAATCATCCTGTCGATCCTTCTGAATACACCTGTAGGATCAACGATCGTAGTAACTGATATCGCCGCATTTGGAATCTGTTCAGTTATCGGAATGATCAGGCGTTAAGCGCGGCCTTCCTTAAACATCTTCATCATCTCGTTGGTAAGACTGTAATCGTCGGGCTGCAGCTCGACTTCTTCCCTCGTTCTCCACTCTGCGACCTTGAGCTCGCCCTCATCCATATTGATAGTGTCGTCGCCGTCAACGTCACAGTAAAAACCGGTGAGCAGGTCGTCGACGATGCCCCACGGCTGTGACTTGTAGTAACGGATATTCTTGACGCGGAGCCCGGTCTCTTCCATGACTTCCCTGGCGACGGTCTCTTCCAGGGTCTCGCCGATCTCTGTAAAGCCCGCAACGAGCGCATAGTGCGCGTAACCGGTCTTATACTGGGTCACGAGGATCTTATCGCCGTTCGTGACACCTACGATCACCGCGGGCACGATCCTCGGGTAGATCACGTTGCCGCATTCACAGCGCAGAGCGCGTTCTTTGTCATCTGTATAAGTCTTCTTGCCGCACCATCCGCAGTACTTATTTCCTCTATACCAATTGGCAAGCTGGAGCGCCGTAAACGCTAGGAAAACATTCTGCTTCTCTGCTATCCCGGAGCGCCTGAACGTCCTGACATTTACGAATTCGTATCCGGAGGGAAGCGCGGTATCTTCAAAACCCGCATCAAGGAAGAAATAGTAATCTTCATCGAGCGCAAAAAGGTAGATGAGCTTGCCGCGGATCTCATCAGTCAGTTCGCTTACACGCGGGAAAGACTCTCCTTTTACCAGGATGTCCTGGTGTCTGAAAGCCATTACATAACTGTTGTCATTAGGTATACGGGCCGGATAAAAATGATTATCCAGCTTGTGTGGAAATATATCCTGAATCATGTCTAATCCTTAGAAATTAAAAGTCTCGGGAGCACCGGCAAACGAGCTGAACGTAGCTGTTGCGTCCTTGAAGTAAAGAACCTGCGTGTTGTCATCGTCAGGATCGTACATGGACTTAAGCTGGGGCATCTTCTCGAGCATAGCAACCTTTACTTCTCGTGAATCATCGTTGATGAGCTCGCCTGATACGCGGAGCCATACGCCTGTGCTGCCGTCAAATGCGCAGATCTCAGCCTTGGGGTTAGCCGCAAGCTGCTTTGAAACGGGCTTTACCTTACCGGTCTGTATATAGAGCTTGCCTCCGTAAATGAGGGCTGTACCAAAAGGTCTTACTCTCGGCTGATCACCTTCAACTGTTGCAAGATAATATGTCTGTGTCTTATCCAAAAATTCGCAAACTTTCTCAATACCTTCCATAATCCTACTTCCTTTCTGATTTATAGAATAATTTTCACACCGCTTAAAGTTATCGTCAACCGCCTTATCCTAAGGCCGCACGGCTCTTTACCAATAGTGAAATGATCACCGCCAGCACCAGGACTACAAAGATAAACACTCCCACAAATACAAAAACGCATACCAAAGGTGCTTTAGACGGGAACTCATCGCAATTTACTTTTTGATTGATCTCCAGGAACAGACTTATCAGGAAACCGATCAACGGTATGTCCGCAAAGAGCAGGAAAACAGCCATAGTCATCATGTCGATTCCGGCAGACACGCCTTTGGTGAATGCCAGATAATTAAGACCCGCTAGAACCGCGAGCACAATAACGATATAGATGATCTTCCATACCCAAAGAGACGGCTTGTTGATTTCTCTGCTCTTATCAGTCATTTAAGCACCTCTTATACCTCGTAATCGAAGCTGCTCCTGATCTTCATGAACGGTCTTACCTTCGTGGTCGCGACCTCAACGTGCAGAGGATTCGAAGAATAGTTCTTCAGTGCCTCTTCGCTCTCGAAAAGAGAATCGAGCATCGCATCACCCGAAGAACTCGCGAGCTTATCAGTATTTACCTTTATCTCAATAAGTCCCGGGATCTTTCCCTGAAGCCCTTCAAGTCCTGCCTTGATGCCAGCCTTGATCTCTTCCTTCTCTGCTTCTGAATATTCGTCCTTGATCGTCCAAACAATAACGTGTCTTACCATGATGATTCACCTCGGTATTTATTTAGGTGATTATAGCATTGAAGCCTTACTGAGAGAAAAAGATGAAAGAACGAAGACTAAAGTTCATCCTGACTGGCGGTTCTTTTGTTCATGCGTTTATAAGTAAGACAGGCTGCTGCAACCAACGCTGCTGCAACGGTGACAGTGATCGCTGTTCCTTTAATCCATTCATTTCTAACCCTTGTATGATAGTTTTCACGTGTCTGCAGATATTCGGGAATAATCGTCTGACCGGATTCTATTTTGGAGATGTTAATAATCAGCAGTATATCTGTTACGTTAGAATCCGTAATAACATGTGCACTTGTTTCTGCTTCCGGATCTATTGATATTACAACACTGCACAAGCCTTTGCCTCCAATACTATAATGAGCACTGATGTATTCATAGCCTCGTGTATCACCACCATAGTCAATAGCATCAACGATCACACCTTGCGTTCCTGCTTCAAGTATTACCGGTTCGCCAATGAGTTCTATTACTTGCGGATCATCGAAAACAATATCCTCTGTCAGAGTAAACTCCTTATAATATATTTCAGAGATGCCGTACGTATTCATCCTGGTTATGAACAAACCGGTAGGAATGACAATGATTAGAATAATAACTGTTATTATCACCAATGCCTTTTTGCTCATATCTTCCTCAGGGATACTGCCTTATTGATAAAAAGCACTAAATGCTCTTAACCCGTACGATTATATGTATTCTATTACATCTATCCAATAAAATATATCTCAAGGCAAATAACTATAACAATTATGACATCACTACAAGCAAAGATTACTATAAAGGTTCTCTAACATTTAGTAATTTATTGATTTATCAATAATGAGCCAAAAAGCATGTAATATCCCGAGAATTCAAAATGTTCTTAATATTTTTTAATTATCTCCCCGCCATCCATCACATAAACCTTGTCACATAGTTCATCTATATCTTCCATATGATGGCTAGCAAGGATTATGGTCTTGCCCTTCTCCCTTAATCCTCTAAGAATCTCTTTTACATCAGAAACGCCCTTGTTGTCCAAACCGTTCATTGGTTCATCAAGGAGAAGAATATCAGGATCTTCCATTAAAGCCTGAGCGATTCCCAGGCGCTGCCTCATTCCGAGAGAATACTTTCCAACACGCTTTTTATCTTCCGGATCAAGCCCTACCTGTCTAATTGCTTCATAAATCTGTTCCTTATTAAGTTTGCCCTTGATATCAGCAAGATACTTCAAGTTTTTATATCCGCTCAGATTAGGAAGGAATCCCGGAACTTCAATTATCACACCAATGGAATCAGGAATTTCAACATCCGAGCCGATCTTTTTACCCATAACCGAGATCTCACCTTCGCCATAGGGAGTGAGACCACATATGCTTTTCAGGAGCATCGTCTTTCCGGCACCGTTCTTTCCAATAAGACCAACAATACTTCCGGATTCACAAACAACATCTATATCTTTATAGATATATGTGTCCCTTATCTTTTTAGACGCTTTTTTGATTACGATGGTTTCCATTTTCTTTTTCCTCCATATAGACCGTCCTTTATATAAGCTAAAGATATACATACAACCGAAATAACCAGATTAAGAATAGTTTGAACCATAGGGGGCAATCCCCTTCCGTTATACAGGCTTCCTCTGGTAAGCATTCCAAAACAAGAGATCATATAGTCAGAAATACTATTATTGCTACAAGAGAAACCTATGGACAAAACACAGATCAACGGTGCAGCAACAAAAGCCACGGCTGCCCCGTTCGTTAAGGCATAGATCAGCAGCATAACAGATGTCCACATGATAATATGTGTTACAAGAACAAACAGTAGTGCGAACACATGCACTCTTGATACCAGAAGATGTATCACCCAAAGAATAACTCCCCACAAACAGGAATTCATAAGACACGATATATATACACTGATGTTATATTGCGAAACGCTTTTTGTCCTGACGCAACTGAAGATTCTTATCCTGTTGCAGCGATCCAGCAATATGCCGTTAATTATGTGCGGCAAAAAGATAATGACAAGCCATCCCGCCAAAGCCCTGAGATTGATCTCACCTATGGATTCGGCTTTCTGAAGCCCATGCAATATGTCGATATAATTAGTTGAAACAAACACACAAACCAAAGCTGTGACAGTATAAAATATACCCGTAAAAGGAAGAGAAATAGTATGTCTCAACAGATCAACAGCTTTGCCCATGACATCACACTCTTAAACTTGCATTCTTTTCGAAGCAAAAAGGCATATCTCCCTCAGTATTAGGAACACTGCCAATACAAAGCAAACCGTTCCGATTATCGAAAAATGTCCAATTTCCTGAATATAATATGCCGGCATCCCGTGGCAGAACAACGAATACTTTTGAGGAAACATAAACCCTGCATTGGCAAAGATCACATAACCGCCAATATGGATCAGGCTGGCTACGATCCATCCCCAATTACGCGAACTGAGAAGGTTGACACACATCATCGTCATGCTTATCAGAATCGAATACATTGAATTGCATATTACTGTCAAAACTACAGCTGTATATGGATTAACCGTCTCAACAAACATCCTCTGAGGAAAAGCAATTCTGAATGAATCAACAGAATATATCGGCTGCTTGATGGCTAATTCAAGCATCGCATAGCTCCACTCGTTTTTAAAACTTACTGCTCCCTTAATTGCAGAAAATGCCGCCGATGCTACCATCAACATTATTGAATACAAAACACTGCTAAGAACAATATATAAGATCTTTGAATCGATCCATTGTTTCTTTCCTGACCGCAACAACTCATATGTCGTAACATCTGTTATAAACGGCGCGTTGGATAAAAGCAGAAGATTACCCAAAAAGAGCGCAAGAAAGGCATATCCTGTTGAACCGCATATTACTGACAGTTCAAAAGCCTGGACTTCGCTTTTTAGAAATGCGGCAAACTTGAGATATGGATATCCGTTAAGACAGAGAAGTACAAATCCCAAAGCAAAAGCCATTATCACTCTCAGATCTGTCTTCCACGAAGATATCTGTATCAGTGCACCTCTGATCGTCTTTATCATGAGCGTACCTTCCTTCTGATCATTAACGAGGAAACGATCAACAATATTACGATAAGAGCAGTTTGATAAATCAGCACAAAAGAGATCGACGGAATAAACTCCATGTCACCTCTCCACTGATAAACCGGATTCCACTTTGTTTCAGATAAAACAAACCAAAGCATCTGATAGAGTACAAACGGAGCTATATATGTTACATATTTGTTCGTCATTATAGTTGAAATAAATAACCCTATCAATGACCAGACACAGCCAAACAGAAAACCGAAAACCACACGCAGAGCCAAATAAGGAATGCCGTTCATAACATAGATTATGCCCGAACGGACCCAAATAGAATGACGCATAAATTCGATCCTATCCGGTGTTTCAGGCAGATTAGCAAGACTTCCGCAAAATAGAATGGTTATCAGCACAATGCCTGCCATAACTAAACCACCTGACAAAGCAACATAAGCACTTCTAAAAAGAGCATATTTACTCGATCCGGATCTGCATACTGTCAGGCGGTAATAGCCTGTATTATAATCTTCGCAAAAACTGTCAGCATAAGGCAGTACGCAGAATATAGCTGCAAATGGACTAAAATCACTCAGAGCAAACGGTACGCTTAAGAACTGGGAAATACTTCCGGGGCCTGTCGTTTTTGCCAAAACATCCTCAATCAGCGGTCTGTTGATCAAGAACACCCCAACTATGAAAGCAACATAAAGCATAGGTCTGCTGAAAAGTCTTTTTGCTTCTGATTTAATCATATCAATAGATTTTCCCTATTATTCTCCCGTTCTCTACGTTGTAAGCAATCGTATATTGCATATTAATCTCTTGGCCTTCTTCTATCCTTGATTCTTTGCATTCAAAGCACCACGCGGGAGTAAGAGTGATTAACCATTTTATGTCCTCAGAATCCTTCAAAATTGTTTTTGTAGGAACATAGGAAAGGTAAACTCTGTCAACCATGATGTCCGTTCCAGTAGCCAAAACGAAAATATCACTTAAAAAGCACTCTTCGATTTCTTTGAAATCAACCAACTTCTCAACAGGTTGTTCGTCTAATATTTTCAAATTAACATTTCCCTGAAAATCAAATATGCCATCTGAAGAGATACAGGCCTTAAAATCTAATAAGTAAAGGCTGTCGTCACCGCTATGTTCAATACAAATCGGAATTCCGTTCAACGAAGCTTGCAGATTCACCTCATAAAAACCCATATTTCTTTGTTTGTCATCTATCGAAAGTATGTTATAGGCTTTGTACTCAAAAGGCGTAAATTTCGTTATAAATGAAACTGCTTCTTGTTCTGCTTCGCTTGAATCAATTATCATGCCTAAAGGAATATCATCTGTTATATATCCATATTCAAATAAATGATCGTATTCCTCTATTGGTCCGCTTATGTCCCTTGACGGATCTGTATAATATATTTTTCCTTCCTTGTTCCCCGACATAAATGCTAATGAATCTGTATCAATCCAACAGAAATCTATAGATTCATCTGAGTGCATTTCAGCGTTCGGATAGGAAATAAGAAACCATTCATTAACGATATTATTAAGGTTATCCTCATCAAAACAACAAGTAACCTGATATAAACTCTCAATCTCCGGAACCTCTACATCAGCAGCGATTACCACAGAAATGTCATTTTGAGTTCGCGAATCTTCTATATGCGCTGGTATTTCCAAATCCGAAAAACCAACTGCTGTTGTATTTATTCCGGTATTACTACTATTATGTGATTCCGTACTTGAATCATTCAGTACCGAATTTTCATTCTTTTTATCACACGAAGAAAACACGATCAGCAGCAATACCATAATTGCCGATATGCTATTCCTGATAAGCTTTCTCATTGCCATAATCTCCTTTTGCACATTAGGGTTGCCTTGATCAGGCAACCCTAATTAAAATACTATATCACATTATGTGTAGTCAGAATTAAACATGCCTGCGGAACTGTATGTCCCGGTTAAGTCATTATCTATTCTTGCAGCAACATAATATGCGCGACCAGTAACATTATGACCACTCAGATATGCCGGATGGACAGTTCCCGTGCCGCTGACCCAATAGGCGGGACTGGTAACTGTGTCCGTCTGATAATAGGCGTTTCCGGTTTGAGTATAACCAGTCCAATGTTTCATACAGAATGCCATTCCCCAACCGGGCGTGTTATTTGAAGTTACTTTAACAGTAGCGGGATTGCCTGAGTATGATTTAACATTGCTGGCACCGGTATAAACATTATAAATAGTACCAGTATTGGGAAGATTAAATGCAAAGCTTTGATCTGCCGCAAAAGCCGACGCAGAAAATGTAGAAAGAATACAAACACTAAGAAGTGCGATTATAATCTTTTTCATATTAGACCTCCTAAGTTCTGTGTTAATCCCATGCATTAAAAGCTATACCCCACATTGGTCTGCACCTCCATTTATACGTTATAGACTTAACTCTATTACGCTGTGCAGAGATGCCATCTTAATACAGAAAGCACCCCAATTAATATTATCTGTTCGTTGTTTTCTCGGGTTCTTAAGAATTGCCGGTTGGTCGCCAAACTTCGCGGGCAAAAGTCTAAAAATAATGTTGATTCCTATAAATATTTTTAGTTTATGCAGTCGACTATTACTTGGCAAGAGACACTTTGCCTGTCTCATATGAGACAGGTTTAAGAAAGAAATCCATTGTTTTCATTGTATTGAGGCTTGTATTTTGTGTGACAAGAAAGAACAATTTGTAGGATAGAAATTCGATTAAATCTACATCTTAGATGATTTTGAAACATATCATAGAATAAGAATATACAGATTAAAAACTAACAATATGTCCTATCTGCATGTTGAATCAATGCAAAACAGCCGAGATATTAATCCCGGTCTAAATAATCTCGTTTTTGCTGAAAGCTAGTGGCGGTTGTTCAAGCTCGAGCGCCATACTCTGTAAACCATTTGCAAATGCTTTGTTTTACGGCATTCAGAGCATATGTTTTGTACTCAATGAACTCATTTGTATATGTTTTTCAGTTCTCGTGAACTCATTTTGAACTCACAATTGAACTCATTGCTATCTATATCATATGGCAGATTTATTCAATATCCTGGTTAATTAGATATTGTTTATAATCATTTTTGAATGAACACATTTTGCTTATTAGTTCTTCATCTTCTAATTGTTTTTTTCTGTACAATTCTGCTATCTCTATGATTGCTTCAATTGTTTCAACTATTTCATCTTCAGATATGTATTCTTTACACTTAATCAATGCGTCTATATCTTCATCTTGAACAGTCTTATTTGTTATTATTCTTTCAATAACTGAGTATCCTTCTTTTATCTGCGGATATTCATAGAAAACACTCGTATTGGCAAAAGCGTCCATCAACTGAATCCTATCTCCTATATTCACATTGTTATCTACATACATGCACTCAACATCATCAATAAGAGTTTGTGGGATTTCACCCTTAACTATTTCTTCAAGGTATTCTACTACCATCGCTGGATCAAAATCCAAAGGTTCAATTTCATCCACAAAGTGTAAAAATGCATTTTTTGTATTTGAATTTCTGAAATATATTAACAACTCCTTTAACGCTATGCTCTCATCTATCTGAACTTGCATTAATGAGTTTTTATTATGTTTACCAAGAAAGATTTTTTCTGCCTTTGATCCAGGTCTTAATTCATATGTAAACGTGGAATTCCTGCTACTACCTTCTTTTATCAAATTAAAATACTTTTGTGAGATTGATCCTATTGTTCTCCCTATTATCTCTTTCATTTCAGGCGTCGCGACCAAATAACTTTCGGGATACCAATCTCTACTTTTATCTATAAGATCATATTTGATTGCAAACTCTCTTAACAGCCTTAACTCTTCATTCCAATCACCCTCAACATTAAATCGAGAGTATCTTGTATGATTATAGAAATGTTGCAAAATTGAAAATAAATCATTTTCCCTTTCACAAAAGGATAATTTAATACCTGATTCATTTAGAGTTTCAATAATTCTATCTCTTAACCCAGTATGACTATGAGTTATTAAACTTCTCTCAAACTCTTCATCATTATCATATGAGTCCATACCCCACAACACACAAACTATTTTTTGAAGTCTCTCTATACCAACAGAAATATTATATAATGCGCAAAAAGTAGAACCATCATTTGAAAAATGTGATATGGAATAGATATTGCGTATTCCGTTATAGATAAACTCACCGGAAATATCCAATTCAGCTACCATATTAAAATTCTTAAAACTCCATCGTTTATCTATAGAAGCACACATAGCACCAACTTCAATACCGCTTCTTGAATGTTTGCCGCCTTTGATGTAACGATCCGCTTCACAAGTCACAAAAGACGATTGTTTAACACTTGAATCTTCAATTGGCAAATACTCAGCTTCTGGGACATATTCAACATCATAACCAATTTTTTTAGATAATTCTTCAAATATAAAAGGTGATGTTAATTCTGGATTCTGAAAAACGAGTATCTTATTACCAGAAATTGCAAATGTTCGTGGTAACTTTTTCCAGAACTGCTTATATTCATCTTCACTTAAAGGGTCGATCTTAGTAATACCTATATAGCCAGGTAATGTATCCTTTAAACGCTTATCAATATTCTGAGCAACACAAATATCTATGTCCTCAACAATCCAGCAATAAGGATAATCTGTAAATGGATGTGTTTTATCCAATTTGTCAATTTCAACAGTGCAGATTTCATCATTTATTAAATATGGTTCTATATCATTATAAGTGCTATAGATTGACAAATCGCCGGTTGAAATGACTGTCTTTATAGTATTACTAGCAATTTCCTTGTCCTTCAGCATGTGTTCGAATACAACACGACCATAAAAGCTGTCTCCGAGTTTTCCGCTATCAAAAATGAAAGCTATTACCATGTTAGTCTTTTCCATTATTCCCTCCGTTTTGAAAAACTCATTTGAACTTAGGATTTGATTTTATGCTTTGTGCCTCTATCTGTTCTTTTATATCAACATACTTCATTATCATCTTTCTCGTCCGCAACTACATTTTCATTATCATCTTTTGCTATTTCATGCATAAAAATGTAATCCCCCTATATAAACTATACACACAATCAAATCACTACTCCAATTCATGCATATTTAATTATCCTTAATAAATTACATCATCCCATTGTTCATAGTACGCTTGAAACAACCTACTTTTACCAATTCCGCTTGGTTGCTGTTCTTCAGGCAGTGTGCACATATATTCTGTTTCTAGCACATATAATGCAGCAAAGCATTGCTCAAGGTTATAAAGATTTGCTTTACTATAATTTGTTTTACCATTATCAATAACCATGGACCTCTGGTGCTTAACAGAATTGTAGGCGCTCCACCACTCTGGGGTTTTAGTTTTGTCTTTAAGTCGATATCTCAAAGCTTTTTTCTTATCTCTATACATCTCATACATCCAGTTGCTCCATGGAAAGATAACTGTATCGTGGTTAAAGACTACCTTCTGTTTTAAGATTTGTGGCAATTCATTTTGAAGCACATATCCCCATTTCTGGATATTAGTGTATTTATCCACCTTGAAACTATGGTCCAATGAACTAGCTACAAATTTTGCTGCGTTATCAATTTCGCTACATACTGCCTGCATCAACTTCAAATACTCAAGAGAATACGTCTTTCCGTTAGCCTTTTCAAACGCCACGTATTTCTTGGTATTGATAAACTCTTCTTCTAGTTCGAGATAGTAGTCCCAATAACTGCGAACAAAAAAACTTAGCTTTGATTGATTCATTTATTGTCCTCTCTTCACTGTATATATCTTATAATTTGTACCGCCCACATCCTCAACTACACCAAATAAACGCATCATCATTATCGAATATATCAAGTCTTAAGTGAACGACTTTTTCCATGGCAAAACGAGAAATCTACTATACCTTTATTAACATATTGTTTGAATCTCTCAATGATTCAGAAGTATACCTTATCTTTCCTTCAGCAATCAATTCCTCAATGCATCCCCTGAATGTTTTTGATGCATTACCGGAATACCCCAGTTTTTTGTATAACTCATTGGTCGATACACTTTCAACAGACAGCGCATCCAAAATTAGAACTTTTATCTGTTCTTTAGATCTACGTTTGGGCGCCGTTTTGTCAACAGAAGATCCAGAAATATTATTTATATTTATTTCATTCAAAAACGCTTTGTGTACCGGGATAATTACAGAGAAGAATGATCGCTCTTCATCAGTAAGAAGTAATGGTAATGGTGATCCATTTTCTTTTATAGCTCTAATAGCGGTAGGAATACCAGTATTTCTACCTTCTACAAGGTGCAATTCTTTAAGGAAATCACCTATTCGCCTATTTCTATATCTTCTCGTTCGCATCTGATAATTACGGATATCGTCATCTGTGATAGATCTATCCGGTCCCGGTGTGCTGGTTATTTCGATCTTATCTGCTTCTATTCTTACTGTAACCGGTTCATGAATCTGATAAGACTTATGATATATAGCATTAGATAAGAATTCCTCAATGGCCTCATAACTGTAGTTCTTTACTCTTACAGCTTCAGCTTGTCCAGCAATCTTAAATATCTTCTCAGCAATTACATTGTTCTTTATGTAACTGAGTGCATCCCGCAGCTGTTCATCTATCGGCCCGGCGAAAATGCGTTCTTCCATTCCCTGGCCTGTTGGATCAGGAATATTAACTACTTCTATCTGGCTATACGGGAAAAAAGCTTCCGGATGATCATTAAAGAACAGCAAGCCAACATTCAACGGTTTATAGTATTCCGTTGGACCATCTGCGATTCGAAGATCCTTTGCTATCTGAACCGTATCCAAGTTATCAATCTCGTTAATCAAGCTGCTGTTTACATTCTGAAGGTAATTTCTGATAATTGGATATTTTAGATCCTTCATTTCAGCTTTAGGATTGATCCTGTCATCAAACGGAACATTATGTGTTAACGACATTAACTCCTTAACATCTAAGTCGGTAGCTTCGATCGTGCTGGACAATTTGCGAATATAGTATATCTTCTCGCTGTTCTTTGAATCCGGTGACTTAGGACATGCATATGGTCGTTCATATCCGCCCGGACACCATATTAATAAAAGCATCTTTCCATCGAACCAAACAGGCTCTGTTTGAGGAATATATGCAGGTTTCAGATACTTACAATACTTTAGAAGTTCCTTTTGTATTTTATCTGCCGATTCAGGTGCAATTCCTTTTACTGGTCTCACGATTTTTCCATCTTTTTCTTTTGCACCTATAACGATATATCCACCACCCCAGTTATCTATATCATTAGCAAATGCACTTATGGTTTTCAGTGTTGTTTCCGGATTCCAACCCTCTTTAAACTCTATTCTTGCCCATTCAACTACATTTTCCGTTAATAGTTTCTCAATTGTAATTGGAATTGCCATGTTCTGTCTCCTATGAACATACGATTTCACTTACGACTTAGCTTACGACTAAATTATATAGTCGTAAGCGATGGTAGTCAAATAACTAATAGTTAGTTGCTATGTGAAATCATCACCACAACAAATAAATACTGTTTAAGAAAATAGTAAGCTAGATAATTTATTGCTCTTATTTCTCCTGCAAATTTAATTGTCTATTGAGCATTTCTATTTGTGATCAAGTATAGCCTTATTTGTACTACCACTTCTTGATTTCTTTATATAGTTGTTCTATTTTATCTTTTAAATCTAGTATATTGCATGAATTGTCTTCAGTAATGAAATCCGAATAATTTCTAGCAGATTCGACTTTGTGATTAGCAAAATTAGCATCCAAACTTCGAATATAGTCGGGAAAAGAATCAAATTTGTCAATCTGAGAAATGTTTTTGTGATAAAAATCACTAATTGCCCGTCCTGATAGATAGTTTTCGATTTCACGACCCTCTGTTATCCAGCAAAAACTACCCAAAGACTTGAATTCCTCGCGTATTCTTCTTTTTGTTGCGTTTATATGAGAATTCTTGGTTCTTTTGTCTGAATCCATTACTATGGCAGCATGACGATTTGTCTTAAGCACATTTATCAATTCATTTGTCTTTGATTCTTCATCATTACAAGTATAATGTGCAAGTAGCCTTCCACCATAATATGCAAATTGAAAATCTCTACCCTCTATAATATCGTTGGGACAAAAAACTTCTAACCAGCGTTTAATATAAATACGATCTGAAGGGCCCTCAACCCAAATAATACCATTAGACTGAAAAATATCACTCGCCTTTACTCCTAAATCATCAAGAATATTCATTTTCTTCTGATCGTTTTCAATTATATCTATTGAAGAAATTCCATTATTCTTCGTTACATGATATATAGACACACCATTCCTACCGTAGAAAGTATTAATTGCAATATGGGAGTGAGTAGTAATGAATAGTTTTTTATTATGATTAATCGAATAGTCATATAAATAATTAAACAATCTATGCTGGAGGGCCGGATGTAAATTATTCTCTATTTCTTCAAAGGCAAAGATAGCTTCTTTTCCAGAATTTTCCAAAATGTTCGGAATAAGATAAAGATTTATTAGTATCAATAGTATTGTCTTTAATCCGCTGCCAGATTTTGATAAGGCGAATCTATTATCCCTCTCCTCCAAAAAGATTTCCCATTTTTTCGGTTCATTTGCACCTTTGTTTGATAAAGCAATTTGTTGAATTCTAATATCAGTAAACAAAGCATCTGGCCCCAATATTTTATTGAGCTCGTCAAGAATTGTCTGTTCAACTACACGTTCATCACAGCTTTCATCATTAATATATTTACGAACAACATTAGTTGCACCCGCCCCATTGGGTTCAACTATTACAGACTCAGCCTCACTTTCAGGTACAATATCTCTATCAGCATTAATACGAAATAGATTGTAAATAAACACGTCTGATTTATAACTGTTAGCTACACTTTCCCACTCGTGTTTTCCTTTTAAAAATGAAATGTTGGAATTATGAGTATCAGCAATTGTCATTCCGGAATTTACTCTCTTAATACTTATAGTCTGACCAATAAACTTTTTCCCATAATTATAATGATTCTCACCTATATCTCCTCCAGAAACATGATTAGAAAAACCGTTTCTTATATGTTTATCTGTTAATTCAACAATATAGTTTAGGCCGACAACATCATAAGGAGTCTGAGGGTTAACCGCTTTTTCAATAACATCTATAACACTAGATTTTCCACTGTTGTTTCGTCCAATAATAAGCGAAATGTTGCTATTCAAATCAATATTAAATATAGATGTTTTAGCATCAAAACATTTATACTTAGAAAAACTTATTGCTTTTAATAATCTATCCATAATTCATACCCTATATATTTTTGCTTTATGAAAGGTTCTTTTTCACATAATTCATATAAGTGATACAAAATGTTAATGACTCTTGGCTTTATGATTAGCCAACGTCTTTCCGGCTTTGCTTTTTGCGGGTTTCGAAGAACCTTTTTTCGCTAACGTTTTTGCTGCACCGCCAACCTTGCCGCCATGATGTACTGCCATAACTGTGGCCTCCTTGTATAATTCTATTTGCCTTTTAGCACATACAAACCAACAAAACAATGCTTTTAACACTTCAATTGTGGAAAACTGCAGTTAATGCAAAAAGATTGTCCCTAAAACTAAATATCATCGCTTATTAACAGTACAGCTCGTTTAAAAATATAAACACAATCTTCCGAATGATATGAGATACATTGGGTAAGTAAGATCAGTTAGCTCATGAGCATTCCAACTTTCAAAGTATAACAAGGCTCCGAAGTGTGGGGACACTCCTTCTTGGAGCCTTGCTTTCTATCAGGATTCATTCAATCCTTCTATTTTTTGCCGTCACAAACTTAATAACCAGCAACACTCATAATTTAGTAGCTATCATTATCCATATTTATAATATGGTTTGAATATAATAATTTGCCGTTCCACCTGTTCCTTGAGAGGCATAGGAATAATACCTATCTCCTTCACCGGCCAATACAGTATTTCTCTTCATTCCATAATGAATACCATTTCTGACAACATAAACTTTCACATAGTAATCATGATAAAGATCTGCTTCAAAATCAATCCACGCTTGTTCAGTCCAATAAGAACCATTATAAACACGTTTAACATCGCAGCCATAAATATTATATGCAAAACACTTTGATGCTATTGCCCCAATTACAACACATACTACAGTTAATGCTACAACTATTCTTTTAAACATAACTATTCTCCTTTCTACTTTGCTATTTGAGTGCAACTAACCTCGTTCATCTAGTGTTTTTTGAACTCTGTCTTGCACAATTACTACTACTTCCGAAAGCTCTTTCTGGCCACAAAAATAAGCCGGCATTTCTTCTATAAGAATAAGATTTATTGCGGAATCAATTGCATTGGTTTTAGAACAGCTTAATATGGTATTTTCCAAATTATCAACATCTTCAGCAGAAAACTTTGTTCGACAAGTTACATATGTTCCCGCTGAATAGTCATAAAGATTTTGCGATCCTTCCGCTGAATTAAAATACTCTATAGCAGCATTACACCCGTTGCGGAAAGCTGTACGATTAATTACAAGATTGTCATTCATAACCAACTTTTCCTGAATCTCATCAGATAAAAGAATATTAATAAAGTCTATACAAGCATCAATGTTTACAGCATGTTTTGATACTGCCACCGAGATTTTTGTGCCAAACATTGGTCCGCGGCCATCCGCCGAAGGAATTCCAAGAATTGCTGTACCATTTTTAATCTGCGCTCTCTTTACAAGATAACCGCTAATTCCCGGGCAATTACAATAATATGCTGTTTTATTTCCTTCAGTAGTGAAGTTTTCTATCTCTGTACTTTCATCATTAAGTAAATCCCACGAAACACTGTTTTGTTTAACATTATCTTTTACAAATGTAGCTAGCTCAGCAAAGTCCTGGTTCGAGAAATCAACCTTATTATCAACAATAAATGAATTGCTCATGCCGTTGAATAACTCTGCAAAATACAAAGACTGACCATAATCTATAATGTCTTCACCATTTAGCATTTCATATAAAAACTCAGTATATTCATCGGTAGAAAAACCAATTTCCGTTTTTCCTGCATACTTCGGATCTGTTTGTATACCTTCGATAGTAAAGCAGATTGGCAGTTGATATAGTTTTTGGTTAATTCTTGCGCCGTTAATAATATTCGTAAAATACCCTTCTGATTCTAAACTTGTAATGTAAGGTGAAAGATCTACGAGATAGTTGTCATTATTAAGCTGTCCTAAAGAACTGGTGTTCATTAATATATCCGGTCCTTCACCATTCATAAGATCCATTGCAAGATCATTACTTAGTTCTGCATTTGCATTGAGCAGCGCAGCCTCATAATCGTCATGACTACTTACATTGTCAAAGTTTAAGTAATCATTTCTATTGTATCTATCAGAAAGTTGAATAAAGTAATTACTATTACTATTGTTGAACTTAATTATCGCATCAGATATTGTTTCATCCACTTTTCCATCCGGAGTATATAATTCAACTATGGTCTTGCCGGCATGTGGATTTGTCTCCGCTTTTGTGAACTCAACGATTGTATAACTATTTACATATCGAGATGTAAACATGTTTGGTGAATTATATTGACCACAAAGAAGATATTTATCCTCTGAGCAATCTGCTATTTCCAAATTCCTTAAGTACGCTCTGTTAACACCACACCAACTATAATCAAATACTTTTTCGACAGTTTTCTCATTCATATCAATCATTGAAACACCCTGGGGTGATGTAAAGAAAACATTGGAATCATGCCCATTACGCGAATGAAGTAGCTGGTCAACATCTAACCAGTCGTATTTATTCGCTTTTGCCTCAGTTAATTTGAATTTTCCAAGATCCAATTCGTAGTATTTATAACTCCTGTCCACTGCTGCCGGAACGAGCGCTGTAGAGTCATTCAACGTCAAAATAACCGGTATATCATAAATATCAGTTTTTGAATCTTTAACATCAATCTCTGTTACTTTTCCATCAGGTGAATAAACTCTTAACTGACAATATTTTCTTTCTCTTCCATAGTAATTCAAAGTTTCAATTCTATAATCTCCAACGGTATATGAGCCACTATATTGGAAATCATCATCAATCTCATAAACTTGCGTATCTATAATAGATTCTGAATCGAGATCAATATAATAATCTCTTCTATAGTATGTATTAGTCTCGGATTCACACGATTCACATTTTACGATCAGTTTTCCGTTAATATATGATGCTGTTTCAGGCCAATCGGTCGGATCAAGAATACTGTATAAATCAAGAGTTTTCTTTAGTTGCTTTGTGCCTCTATCTATTACGGATATTTTCTTAATTGCAAAATCAGAATTGGTTTTTACCTCATTCCAATCAATTACTTTATAATCTCCATCAACGAAAACTACAATGTTAGCGTCATCAGCTCCTGCTAACTTTGGAAACATATCCTCTAAAGTTCTTTGCTGATCAAGACCAAGATCCACATCAACAATCTCACCGTTATACCATGGTGAATCAGCTGAGACTATTTTATCTTTCTTTCCCGCAGTTTTCTTATTGCATGATGTAGACAACAGCATTGAAATAGTCAATACAATTATCATTATTTTGCTTGTATCTCTCATTTTATTGCTTATCACTTAGCATCCTCAGATATTAGCTTCAATAGACGTTTCATACATCAATTAAGATATGTAGAGAAGCGCTTATGCGCCTCTCTACATATAAAATTATACCCAAACAACTACATCCCACTCAGCTGCTCCGCCAGACATCTGTACTTTTTGAGAATAGCACGTTGTTCTAACACCTGGTGCAACTGTGGTGTTTTTCTGACCGTAACGTGTACCATCCTTCTTTACATAAACCTTTATAGTGTAAGTGTGAAGTGAATCGGGAGAAAAATCTACCCAAGCCTGATCATACCAATATGACCCATTGTAACCATGAGTAACACCATATCCATTTTCAGTCTATTTTATTGATTGATACTAAACAAGAGACACTTTGTCTGTCTCATTTGAGACAGCATTCAAGAAGAATTTCACTATTTTCAATGCTTTGGGCATTGTTTTACTTGTGACAAGTAAACGCCGTCTTATTACAATCGGCCTAGAATTATCTAAAAAGAAAAACCAAAACCAAGAGTATGTTTTTATTGTTTATTCAAATCGTCTTCTCTTTAAGTTGATGTCGTCCTCATTTTTAAAGTTGATATGAAGCAATAGTCATCAGATATAAGAGTCTTTGGATTATCATCACAAAAGAGCTGGAATATTCATTTCGACCCGAGTTCATCTTTTTGTGTGATAAACCTAGCATCTTATTGCATATAATTATTCTTATGTTTTTTGATGGAACGGATTCAATCCACTTCTTATATCAACCAAATCCTTGTTATCAACAACTTTGCATAAAACCACTGACACTATAATTAAAATATTCTTTCCATAAAAATCGTCTTCCTGCTTTGATATCGAAAGAGACATCATCTACCGCCTGATGGCCGTTACCATAGATCATGCTCAGGGATCTGGCTTCGATCATTTAAAAGCACCTCGCTATATAATGAGTTTGTTCTATACCATTCGTTCATGTCGACTCTCGGGCAATACTTTGAGACTCAAAAAAGATTCTAATAATTCATCTGCTCTTTCTGCTTCAGGTGAATGATGCCCTATCGCTACCTGTGTCGTATCTAATTCAGTCTGGTTATATATTTCTATCCCAAATATCGAAATAACTGTTCCTTTTTCATATCCTAATCTTCTACGAACACTGAAAATCGTAAGAATTATTTGCTGCGAAAAAACTATAGACTAGTCTCGATTTCACAAAAGCCTTCGAAATTACTTTCTTAAATATTGATGACTACCATATATCATTAACGATAATAATATAATTACGATAAAGTGAACAATTATCAGAACACCAACCGCCTCTTTCTTAATAAGCGGGTAAGCAATAACCGTTCCAAGTATTACCCAACAAACGCCTACAATAATACCGATAATGACACCTTTTAAGACATATTCTTTTTGACGATTGACTTTATCTTGCAAAGCGACATTCTCAAGATCTTCCAGTTGAGCATGCTCAACAAAATCATTAAATTCAGCAGAAATATGAATATATCCTTCATAAGAGAATATAACGCAATTGCTAAAAATATAATCAGGTGTGATTTTAGTGCCCTCTGTAACAGTAATCTCTTTTTCTTTATCAACTGAAAAACAAATATCATTAGCAATGGTCAACATCATATTTTCCGGCACTTGAATTATCACAGCAACGTGTTTAGCATTATCTTTACTTATTGTCAGAGAATACCAAAAGATTCCCAACGCTTCTATGATTAATACAAGAACTAATAATATATTCTTGAGTTTCATACTAACACTCCCAAAACAGCAAAGTAGTAAACATTCCACAATAATGGTCTTTACAACCTTTTCTTAATCTGTAAATTCCCATAAAACAACAGTTTAATTGATAATCCCATATATAAATCATTTTACCATTTCCAGCATATACTGAATCTATTTTATCCGAATCTCTTAGTATAGTTGCTACAGTATATTCATCTTTGTCTCTATTTATATATGCAAAGCATGCTTGGACATCTACATTATCTATTTCGACATTTGTGTACCAATCAACAGTTTCTTTAAAACTCTCTTCTTCAACCAATAAATTATTATCTAAAACAAGTCCATCATTTTTATCATCACCATGAAAAATAAGTATTAAATTATGAACTTTGCTGTAGCTAAAACCATCTGAAAAACCAGAATCCGTAACATTATAACGATTGCTATAACTACTTTCATGACACATCTTCCCCCAAAAACTATCTAATTCATCAAGAGTGTTTATTTCAAAAGACTCATATATATAATCATGTTTCCAAAACCAAAGCTCATAACACTCTTTATTTCCATAAATACCATTAATAGAAGGATCATCAAAATATAAGATGTAATTTATCGGCTCATTTGTTGTCATCGGTGTCTCATCCACACCATCATCTGCATTATCTTGATCCCAGTTTATATTATCTGGCCTGGAATTCAGCTTGACATACACACCAAACTTTCCTTTTGTCGTTGGTGTATAACCGGAAACAGAGATAGTACTGTTTGTCACTGTCGTTTCATTGTAGTTAGCAAATACAACTAACTCTCCGAATTCTTTACCATCAAGCAGGCCGTCTCCATCTTTGTCAGTTATAGTGCTATCGGCGTAATAGATATGCTTATTGGTTCCCATTACACCTCTGTCTTCAAGGAAGTCAAAGATATCATCTGTATCATTATCAACAGTATTTACTATCAGCCAGTCATAATCAAAATGAACACTCAAAAGACTTCCGGTGCGGTGTTCCTCATACCAATTCCCAAATAGTCTAAGAAGTATTCTGCAAT
>JAEEGK010005181.1_pt1 | contig 31530 bp, 14 predicted proteins | sample 8958771 | NCBI WGS metagenome assembly JAEEGK01 (sample SAMN16246547, study PRJNA631951) | gut metagenome | biome: gut microbiome; feature: rumen; material: SC-attached | host: Bos | place: Iran: Karaj | collected 2018-10
TCGGCTTGTCAGCTGCGTCCACAAGCTTCCACTTGCGGGAGACAGTCTTCGGGTTTACCGTAATGGTCTTCATGTAAATCCTCTAGTGAGTGAAATTCCAGGGCAAAGGCGCCCCGAGAAAAGCAAGCTAAATATAGATGATTTCAAGAGGCCGTTCAAGGGTAAAAAAGTCGAAACTTTTAAAAAAGTAGTATTTTTACGGGTTTAGCATTCTATCAATTGATAGAATTATAGTAATTAGTATAGTAACTTCGGTTATTGGTCATCGGTCAATGGTCAATGGTTATTAGTCATTGGTTAGTAGTTAATAGTTATTGGTTGGTTGAATTTAGAGATCCTTCGACTTCGCTCAGGATGACAAGTCCGTCCTTGGAACGTATGTGTTAATGGCAACCACGGGATGGAATCCAGGGAGACAAAGTAACATTTTTACCTTTAAAAAACATAAATTGTTTTTATGCATATCCTTCCTATCATTCTTTCCGTAGTCTGTTTGATTTTTGCACAAACAGAACAAGATTCTACGCTTCGTCATAGAGATTGTTATTACAATTCACCCCTCATCACACATGATACAATAGATTACGTCAAGGGAATGCAATTAAAAACTCAATCCACCGACAGTACAAAAATCAACAACGAGCCAAGCATCATTCATACTGTGGAAATATCGGGAATTGTCGATTCTGTCATCGATACAGCTTCTTTGGAGCTTATAATGTACAATGGCAAAACATCTTTCAAACGAGGTTTGTTTTATATAGGGAAAGGCAATCCAATATTTACTCACCGACTTTTTTTGCGTAATTTTAAAGCAACCTATACGGCAGAGTCACCCATGACAAAAGCCCTAGATTCTTCATGGATTTTCATTCCATATGCTTTCCAGGTAAAAAAATTTGATTCAGTGTATATAAAAGGGTATTCCACACTGTACCAGTACATTTGGTCACAATACGATTGTCAATATGATCATGCAAATTATCTTGTTGGCGATTTTGCAGTATTTCCAACAACTTCTGCTATAAAAAACACAAGGGCACGCAAAGAGAACGTTGTCAAGAAATGCAACCGGGATGCAATCGGGAAGAAGCTGAAAAATAACACAGTCAAAAAAATAGTTTATTAGCAAGCAATTATACAACAGCCAAAACAGATTTTACTAGATGGGGCTAGTCCTCTAGGATGACGATATCAATTTGGAAGTAGGAATTATGAATTAGGAATTAATTTTTTTCTACGATTCCGAATTCCTAACTCCGGATTCCGAATTATCTAAGTTCTACGTTCTAAGCACCAAGTTCTACCGACTAAAACATTCCTGGATCCTATCGGCTGACGCCTTCAGGAAGACTTTGCAACGACGCCTCGGCACACTCCGACGTTATTCGCTTCGATTGAACTCAGCACAGGTAGAGCATCGCAGAAGCCGGGGGCGAACTCTACAAGAACCGTTGGCTAGTGGAGCTGTTTTTTAAACGGCAGAAGAATTCATCGACCTTTTTGACGATCTCTTTTTATGTTAAATTTTTAGTGGACTCCAGTGATAATTTTTACAAAATTATTTCTCTTTTTTTTTATTTTCTCTTTTTATGAGAACTTTATTCTTTATAGTTATCTTTTTTTCTATTTCAGTTTTGGCACAAACATCACCAAACACAAACGATCGGTGCGATGCCATTCCGGCGTGCATGCAGATTTCAGCAGCACTGGGGATGCAAGTTTTTTCTATAAACACCAAATATGAAAGCACAGAAGAAAAGTATCCAGACCCAGCAACGAGACCTTCCTTAGAGCACACCATCAACATTTCGGGAATCATCGACAGTGTGTGGAATAAAGACGCCTGCATTTTTGAGCAACAGCAGAAAGAAAACTGTTCATTTAAGGTGCTCTATAAAGGGAAAAATTCGGCCGAGGCCACCAACAATCAACCCATCATGTTCGCAAAACGCATTTCTTTGAAGCACTTTAAAATTATGCCCGATGGAGATCCTGTCATGGGAAACGTTCTTGATTCCAGCTATATTTACATTCCCCAAAATCTTGATGTAAACGCTTCCGATTCGATTTATATAGAAGGATACTCTGCATACGTCAACAATTATTGCAACAATACCTGCTCCTATACTCCCATAGCCATAGTCGTCGCTAATTACACAGTTTTTCCAAACAACTCATCTGCTATAAAAAACACAAGGGCACGCAAAGAGAACGTTGTCAAGAAACGCAACCGGGATGCCAGCGGCAAAATGTTAAAAAACAACACAGCCAGAAAGATTATTTATTAAAGCTTTACAAAACTGACAATTAAAAACGGAAAGGACGTCCAGCGGCTTGGCAACAGCTGACCGCACTGGATCCTTCACTACGTTCAGGATGACACATCACCAATTGCACCTCCGCTTCGCTCGCCCTACACAACTGCCCGAATTACCTTACAGCCCACTTGTCCACACCTTCACTGGATTGCTTCGCTTTGCTCGCAATGACGTTCACCTCCTACTTCCTACCGTCTACTGAAGTACTGTCCGCCCTCCCTGACGGTCGAGGATGACACGTCCGCACCTTTCGTCTTTCGTCTGTAGGGCTTCGCCCGTTCTCTCGTCTAAGTTCTACTGTCTACTATTCTTCCTCATGCTCGCGAGCGCTTTGGACTTGCGGCGGGCGGTTTCCTGGAGGTTCACGGCGACGTCGAACTCATCGACGATTTCGCGACCGAGGATTTCTTCGAGCACGTCTTCGAGGCTTGCGATACCGGCAATTGCACCGAATTCATCAACTACGCCTACCATGTGACCACGCTGCTTGAGAAAACGCAGCAGGAGTTTGTCCGTCATGAGGCTGTCGGGCACAAGCTGCATCGGACGCATGAGCTGCCGGAGTTTCACATCGCGTTTCCCTTCTGCAAGCTTGTTGTACGCATCGCGGCGCAGCACAATTCCAATCCAATTGTCCTTGTTGTTATCATAAAGCGGAACACGCGAGAACGGCCAGTTGCCGCGTTCATCGAGCGTCTCGCCGATGGTGCTATCCGCAGAAAGCGAAAAGACGACCTGACGCGGCGTCATCACGCGACGTACCGGGAGTGACTTGAGCGAAAGAATATTCTTGATGACTAGCGCTTGCTGGCTGTCAATAACATCTTCGCGTAGGCCAAGGCTCACGAGGCTATTGATGTCCTCGATGCTCACGTCCTTCTTTTCTTTATCTTCACGAGTCCAGTGCTTGGTAAGCGTAAGGCAAAGCCAGATGACTCCCGTCCATCCAAGAATTTTCGTGATGTAATAGAACGGCACCGCGACAAGCGGCGCACAAATTTTAGCCTGCTTCACGCCAAGCGTTTTCGGGGTGATTTCGCCAAAGAGCAAAATGAGAATCGTCAAGACGACAGGCAAGAGCATCGCCGTCGAAGGCGACAGACGTTTCACGGCAAGTGCTGTCGCTAGCGAAGCCCCGATGGTATTCGCGACCGTATTCACCACGAGCACGGAGGCGATGTAGCGGTCGATATTGTCCTTCACGTGTTTCAAATAACGTGCCGTGAATTTCTTTTGACGTTCCAGCACCTCCACCGTCGATGGAGGAACGCTATAGAACGAGGCTTCGGTCACGGAACAGAACGCCGAAGCGGCAAGGCAGCAGAAAACAGTTAAAGCAATTTCAAACATAATTTAGTCATTAGTTGTTAGTCAATAGTTAATTAATAGCAATTACTTTACATCGTCATCCTGACACTGAAAGTGGAATGAACCAGTTATATTTCACTAAAACATTACTAGATCCTTCGACTCCGCCTAACGGCTTCGCTCAGGATGACAAAACACGCGAGAACAACATAGCTGATGACTACTGACTAATAGCTATCAACTAAAGTCGGCTCTATTGCCCAGAACTGGGTGCGTTCCAAGTTGCGAAGGACCTCGTCCAGCGTTTTTGCATTCATCAACGGCACCACAAACGAATCCTCCGTATTCATTTGCACAAGCTCAATTTCTGTAGATTCCGGGATTTTCGCCATTTTACGGATTTCTTCAAGCGCATCGTCGATGCCACCCAAGCCATGCACAAGCCCCGCTTCTTTCGCCTTCCAGCCAACAATGACTCGTCCCCCGCCATAAACAGAATCAACCACAGCCTGATCAATTCCCGTGGCTTCAGAAACCACACCCGTAAACCGGTTATAGAAATCGTCCATGTACTCCTGAAGAGCCGCCTTTTCCGTATCCGTCCACGGACGAGCAAAGGAGCGCGCATCGGAATAATCATTCGTCTTCACGGGTTCATTGCGCAAGCCAAGCTTACCCATCAAGCCGGAAGCATCAATCTTTCCGCCATAAATTCCGATGCTCCCCACAATGGAGAACGGTTCCGAGATAATCTTGTCCGCTCCGCAAGCGATGTAATAAGCTCCCGACGTTCCGCTACTCCCGATGCTAGCCACAATGGGAATATCGAATTTTTTCAAATTCTTGAGAGCGCCCCAGATTTTATCCGAAACAATCGCGCTCCCGCCCGGTGACGAAATCCGCAAGAGCAATGCCTTCACACCCATCGAAGGAACTTTGCGTAAATTTTCGAGCACCGATTCTTCCATGCGATCATCAATCGTCCCGTTGATGTTCAAGAGAGCGACCTTCGTACGGTGGCGCCAGCTTTCATCGAAAATTTTCTTGTTAGACGGGGACCACGTCCTAAATCCCGCATACGGAGCATCTATATCAAAGAACGTCTTTAACGCATACGCAGGGACCTGGTCTATATAAAGTAGCGTATCCGCAAGACCGACCTTTTTCGCCCCGATGGCCGTAATGACCGGTTTCTGCGCAAGTGAATCGAGCGTTTCCATATTCATGGCGATCGTTCCCGACTTCATCCGGGGCGCCACATGCATACGGACAATCTCCCAAATGTCCTTGTAAAGGGATTCTATGTTCGTGCGGGCGTTGACGGACATGGAATCCGCCGTATAGGGTTCCACCGCCGACTTGTACTCTCCGTGCTTCAGGAATTCCACCTTGACACCAAGTTTATCCAAAAATCCCTTGTAGAACGTAATCCCGCCGCCAAGGCCAAGCCAGGTGAAATGCGCCGACGGTTCCACGACAATTCGGTCCACATTCGATGCGGCCAAAAGTACCGACGGACGAACATCATCCATATAGGCGATTACAAGGCCACCGCGTTTCTTTAGCTTTAGTACGTAACGGTTAATTTCCTCGGAAATTGCAAGGTTGCCCTGATAGCCCGAAAAGTCAAGCACCACAAGCCCTGCTGCCGGGTCACGCAACAAGTGTTCGAACAAATTGCGAACTTTCATAAGTCCAATGGAAGACGGAGCAAAGAAAGGCATTTTCTTTTCGACTTCGCTCACAGTCATGCTCAAAGGCACTCGGACAATCTGCGCCGAACGCGATGCCCGCGGATTACGCGCCTGGTGGAATCCGATACTCCCACCCTTCGGCAAAAAGTCGTCGAACACCTTCAATGAAGCATCGAAATGCCCGCCAAACGAAGTCGCAACCGTCAGCGTATATTCGTCATCGTCACCGTAAATCGGCATCTTGAAGCCAAAACGGATGCCATAAAGAGACAATTCAAAAAGCAGCCGGTGTTCCTTCCAGTTTTCGACATCGTAGCTTGCACTCAGGAAGTCTCCCAAGCGGAGCGTCGCACCCGCATTATGGATGCGTTCCATGGAAGCTGGCCCCATGTAAAGTAGATTTTCACAGGAATAGCCCAAAGAAATCGCACGGAACGGTCGAATCATGATGCCAGGCGAATATGTCCATTCCGTCCCCTTGAAATCCGCACTGCGGAACGCCGTAATTCGACCGCCCAAAAACGCGCTGCGGTCAAAAAGCGGGAATCCGTGAGTCAGGTTCCAACGAGACTCGTCCATTCCCTTGCCGTCAAAACGGTACTCGAAACCAGCCCCGATACGGTCCAAGTTGCCACCCACGCGGAACTCGGTAATTCCGTCGTCATACTGGTATGAGGCAAGCGCCCCCTTGGAATCCAAGGCCGAAAGACCGGCAGGGTTCCCGAAAACGCCATGCGAGCCATCAAGCGAAACAAAGCCGGATTCCCCGGGAAGGTAAGCGAAAGAGGCTGCAGCGGCAAACAATAGCGATACAATAACTTTTCTCATCACTGATATTTTAGAAAAAAATCAAAGCTTCATCGCCTCAAGCCACAATTTGGATATACCCCAAAGCCCCAAAAAACATTTTTAAGGTTTTAGCATATAAAAAAACGTACAATTTATACCAAACGGATATATATTTACTATTATGAACTTCTCCGAAAAAAATTTCGCCATTTTCTGTTTCCTTACAATTTTTCTCGCATCTTGCGGCGACGATTCCGGCAGTTCTGCCAAAAATTTCGAATCCATCGAAAACAAGTCCATTTCGGGCGTAGCCCAGTTGGGGCCTTTCGAAAAAGGGGCGACCGTCGCCGTCTATGAACTTGACGAAGATTTCAAACAGACGGGCTTTAACATCGAATCGGCAGTATTAAACGACCAAGGCGAATACTCGATCAATCTAAAAGATTTAGAATCGCCGTACGCATTGCTCAAAGTGGATGGACATTACCGCAGCCCGGTCACCGGAGAAAGAACGAACGAAAAAGCAACATTATACACGCTTGCCGATTTGGAAAACGACAGCGAATTCAATATCAACATTCTGACGCACTTGTCGCACAAGCGAGCAATCTACCTTGCAACCGAAAAAAACAAGCCCGTTGCCAAGGCAAAGAAACAAGCCGAAGCAGAAGTTTTAAAATCATTCGGCATCGACGAAGAATTTGACGATGCCGAGACTTTGAACATCATCGGAAAAGACAACCAAAGCATAGCGCTGTTTGCCATGTCGATGTTGATGCAAAGCGGCGTTGACGAAACAGAGCTCAAGGAACGACTGACAAATTACGCCACGGATATCGAAGAAGACGGCGTTTGGAATGACGAAGAAACGATTGCGCAAATTGCCGACTGGGCATACAAGGTATATTACCTCTCTGCATTCGGAGCCATCAAGGACTACGCCAAAAATTGGAACAGCTCTGCCGTATTTGCAATATTCGAAAAATATGTGAACAGTTTTTGGCACCTCCATTACGGCATTGGAATTTGCACAGACGACCGCATAAACGAGGTCCGCAAAAACGAGTTGTTCGCCAGCGATTTCGAAGACAAATATTTTATTTGCAGGCCCGGCGGCAAATGGAAAGAAGCATCCGAAGAACAGGTGCAAAAGTTTTTTAAAAGCGACGAAAACGCAACAGACGGCATGTCACGCATGATAAAAAATGCGTCCACCTACTTAAACGAATGCCAAGTCTATGAAGATGGAAAATGGAGAATTGGAAACTACGACGATTGCAACCTCGGATTTGGCGGATGCACAAAAAAACGTGAAGGGCTGTCAAAAATAAATCTGGAATATCAATACACATGCAAAAATCAGGAATGGGTTTATACTTATATATTGGAGAATATAGAGTACAACGATTCATCCTTCATTCAGCCCATTAGATTCGACCTAGACACCATCGGATGGAAAGACACGACAGACGGCTCTATCCGCAAAGGCAACTTCAGCGATGTCGTTTACATTTTTGACAAAGATGCATGGCGTGTAGCCAATATCCCAGAAGCATCTCTCGGCAAATGCACCAAAGAAAACCAAGATTCCGCAGGTTATGCCGAATACCATGACGGACAATCCAATCTCAATCCTTTACATTTTATATGCAAGGACAACAACCAGCTCAACAACCAATACAACGATTGCCTCAATAGCCTTTACCAATCGAGCTATTATAAATGCAGCTATGCCATTATCGAAAATTCTAAAGATACAGTATATGCATGGTCAGCCGTTGATAGCAAATGCATTCTCGACAAATACGACTTAAAAAACGAAAAACTCATTCGATGGAAAGATGGCAAAGAAGGCGAAACGCGCTGGGGTCTTTTTTGGAAAGAATATGCCGAAAAAGGAGCCACTTATAACTCTTATGATGATATATGCCAGCAAAGATGTTACCAATTCACAAGTGGCAAATGGATTCAAACAGAGATTACACAATGCATGGGCTTAGGAACATGTAACGACAAGCTTATAGGAACAATTAAAGAAGGTCCGGCCGTCTATTCCGAAAAGAAATGTTACAGTGAATATAAAGATTGTTGCGATAATAGTTTCGATTACTGTTATAACTTTTTGGTTAAAGTAGATTCCCTTAAAAAAATAAATTACGTCTGTCAACACTCTCATGAATACGAAAAAAAAGACTGCGGAAGTACTACAAAATACCCCTATAGTTATTGCGAATACAATCCTGCTCCTGTTACTGGGAGATGGGGCATCGCAACAGATATTCGCACAGAATTATCCCAATTAAAATGCACCCAAGATGGGGCACTTGTTTCTATAAAATCCGACTCTCTGAATCAATATGTTTGCGGTAAAAACGAGTTCAGACAAGCGACAGAAGAAGAGAACATGATCGGGTTGGGCTGCACCGATTATACACATGGAAAAAAATTCATTCCGGATGGATTAAAGTCATATTTCATATGTAGCTATGGAATTAGAAACGAATTTGAATATGATTGGGATGAAACGGGGTACGCATATTTTTGGGGCTTTGCCCCCCATGAGAATCAAGGAACAATGACCGACCCTCGCGACAGCACGGTCTATAAAACTATAAATATCGGTTCAAAGACTTGGATGATGGAAAATTTAAACTACGCAGACAGTGCCAACTATCCCAGCATGTTAGAAAAAAACAAATGCGAAGATGACAATCCCAGTAGCTGCAAAAAATATGGGCGTTTATACACATGGAGCGCAGCCATTGATTCGGTCTATTGGGCAAGCAAGGGAAAAACTTGCGGAAACACTAAAGAAAACGATACTACATGCGGATTGCCCGAGGTGGTGCAAGGAATATGCCCCAATGGTTGGCATTTGCCCAACTTTAAAGATTGGCATGATTTTGAATCATGGATGTCTTATTTCGCTACAACAGACACATACCGCTTTGACAATTTCATATCTACCGAAGGAAAGAATCTCACATTTTGCACATCAACCAATTCAATAAAAACAATCTATTACATAAGTTCTTTAAAATCATCTAAAAACTATAGAATCTTTTCTAGTATAGAGCCATCCTATATTGAACCAGAAAACGCTCATTGCTCAGTCCGATGCGTGAAAGACGAATAACAAAAACGTACTATTCTAAATCAATGGAGCAGCCCATGACCTATCATTTTTTTAAAGTCTCTTTTTTTGCTTTTCTTTGCTCGATGCTCGCCATCTCCTGCGGCGACGATTCCGGCAGTTCCGCAAAAAATTCCGAATCCATCGAAAACAAGTCCATTTCGGGCGTGGCACAATTAGGTCCTTTCGAAAAAGGGGCGACCGTCGCCGCCTTTGAAATCGACGAAGATTTCAATCAAAGCGGATTAAACATCGAATCGGCCATTTTAAATGACCAAGGCAAATACTCGATCAATCTAAAAGATTTAGAATCGCCGTACGCATTGCTCAAAGTGGATGGACATTACCGCAACGCCATTACCGGCGAAAGAGCAAGCGAGAAAGCAACTTTATACGCACTTGCCGACTTGAACGTGCATTCTGAAGCCAATATAAACATCTTAACGCATTTGTCGCACAAACGTGCCATATACCTTGCAAAAGACGAAAACATGTCAGTCGCCGAAGCGAAAAAGCAAGCCGAAGCAGAAGTCTTAAAATCGTTTGGCATTGACGAAGAATTTGACGACGCAGCAACATTGAACATCATCGGCAAAGACAACCAAAGCATCGCGCTGCTCGCCATGTCGATAATGATGCAAAGCGATATAGCCGAAACAGAACTGAAAGAACGCTTGGCAAATTACGCCACAGACATCGAAGAAGACGGAACTTGGGACGACAAAGCAACGACTGCAAAAATTGCCGACTGGGCGTACAAGGTTTATTATTATTCCGCATTCGGCACCATCAAGGACTATGTCAAAAAATGGAATAGCTCTGCCGTATTTGCGACATTCGAAAAATACGTGAACCGTTTTTGGCACCACCATTACGGCCTTGGAGTTTGCACCGACGATCGCATCAACGAAGTCCGCAAAAACGAGCTATTTACCAGTGATTTCGAAGACAAATACTTTATTTGCAGACCCGGCGGTAAATGGAAAGAAGCTTCTACGAGCGAGTTTCTAAAGTATTTTAAAATTGACGAAAACGCCACAGACGGCATGGAGCGTTCTGTTCAAGCATCAACAAACAAAATGGAATGCCAAGTTTTTGAAGATGGAGAATGGCGCAAAGGAAACAACAGCGACTGCAATCTCGGATTTGGCGGGTGCACAAAAAAACGCGAAGGGATGACCACAACAAAAACAACCTATAATGCGATTTACCAATACACATGCAAAAATCAGGAATGGATTTCTACATCGAAAAAAATAATGTACAACGATTCTGTCTTCATTCAGCCGGTTATGTTCGACATCGACACCCTCGGATGGAAAGACACGACAGACGGGACCATCCGTAAAGGCAATTTTAGCGATATCATTTACATTTTTGATAAAGATTCATGGCGTGTCGCCAATATCCCAGAAGCATCTCTCGGGAAATGCACCCACAAAAACCTAGATTCTGCAGGATACGCTGAATACCGCGACGGACAAGTGCAACTCGATCCATTATCTTTTGCATGCAATTACAACATGCAGCTCCACCACACTTACGACAATTGCTCCAATAGCACTTACCAATCGGGCTATTACAAATGCGACCATACAATTATCGAAGATTCTAAAGCAATATACGCATGGGCGTTCGTTGAAAACAAATACCTTCTCGACAAATACGACTTAAAAGATGGAAAACTAATCCGATGGAAATATGGCAAAGAAGGCGAAACGCGCTGGGGTAATTTTAGGAAAGAAGATTGCAAAACTACTTATAACTCTCGTGAAAACGTCTGTCAACAAAAATGCTACGAATTCACAGATGGAGAGTGGATTCAGGCGCCGATTACACAATGCATGGGCTTGGGAACATGCAACGACAAGCTCAAAGGAAAAGTTAAAGAAGGCCCCGTTGTCAAATCTCAAAGAATTTGCCTCAGCCTCCCCGAAACCACCTACGACGATTGCTATAACGTTTTAATTGAAGTCGATAGCCTTAACAAAACAAATTACGTCTGTTATAGCGATAAGACTTACGAACAAGAATACTCCGGCAGCTATATATCTCCAGAAATTTACGATCCAACTCCTGCTACTGGAAAATGGATTATAGCAACAGATTTTAACATAGAAACGGCCCAATTAGAATGTCCCAAAGATGGAGCACTCGTCTCTATAAAAGCAGATTCTCTAAAAGAATATGTTTGCGATGAATATGGATTCAGACTAGCAAAAGAAACGGAAATAATGGTAGGATTGGGTTGCACATACTTCACAGAAGGTAAAAAATACCATCCAAGCGGATTAAAATCATATTTTGAATGCAGCATTGGAGATTACGGTAATTTTACTTGGTATTTTGCCCCCTCGGATAACCAAGCCACCATGACAGACTCTCGTGACAACAAGGTCTATAAAACTTTAAATATCGGTTCAAAGACATGGATGATGGAAAATTTAAACTACGCAGACAGCGCTAGTTACCCCAGCATGTTAGAAAAAAGCAAATGCAAAAATGACAGTCTCGATAATTGCAAAAAATATGGGCGTTTATACACATGGAGCGCAGCCATCGATTCGGTCTATTGGGCTAGCAAAGGAAAAATCTGCGGGAACACGAAAGAAAGCGGGACCAAATGCGAATTGCCCGAAGTCGTGCAGGGAATATGTCCCCAAGGTTGGCACGTGCCCAGCATTCAAGAATGGGAAGATTTGGTGTTATGGCAGTCTTATTTCGCTTCGATGGAGACATTCCGCAATGACAACTTTATACCCACCAAAGAGGAGCACCACGATTTTTGGACATCAAGTGAATCAACAAAATCAATCACTTACTCAGCTTATTTAGAAAAATACACCTCTGAACGAAACTACTATATTGAACAAAACTTTAAAGAACCCAAAGACACACCATATTCCGTCCGCTGCGTGAAAAACGACTAAAAGGAGAAATCTATGAGCCTCAATTTATTTAAAAAAAGCATTTTTTCATTCTTTTGTTCGCTATTCTTCGCCTCTTGCGGAGGCGATTCCAGCAGTCCCGTCGAAAGCTCAGAAAAAATCGAAAACAAGAGCATTTCGGGCGTAGCACAGTTAGGGCCTTTTGAAAAAGGGGCGACCGTCGCTATCTACGAACTCGACGAAAACTTAGAACAAACGGGCCGAAATTACCAAGCGGAAATCGAAAACGACTGGGGCGAATATTCTGTCCAGGTCAAAAATCTAAAAACGCAACACGCGTTGCTTAAAGCAGACGGCTACTACTACAGCTATATCACCGGAAAAAAAGCAAAAGAACGGATTAGCTTGTACGCTTTTAACGATTTGAGCGAACGCAACAACGCCAACATCAACTTATTTTCGCATTTAATCCACAAACGCGTTCAATATTTAATTACACATAAAAATGAATCCTTTGCAAAAGCAGAAGAACAAGCGATATCGGAAATTCTAAAAATTTTCGGCTACAAGACCGACATTAAGGCCATCGAAGATTTAGACTTCTTTGGAGAAGACGAACAAAGCGCAATAGGGCTAGCCATATCCATATTGATGCAGGGCGACCTCACCCCAACTAACCTTGAAAAACGCCTTGACGATTTTGCCCGCGACCTCGAACAAGATGGAGTTCTGGACAGCAGCAAAACAGCGACTATCGCAGACTGGGCTTACCTGCAATACATATATTCTAAAAACGGAACCATCCGAAGCAACATCGAAAAGCTCCACCCCACAGCAAGCATTCCTGCATTCGAAACAGAAATGGACAATTTCTGGTGGCAAAATTACAGTCTCGGAAGCTGCACAGACAAGCGTAAAAATAAAATTCTGAAAAACTCGAATTCCGAAAGTGAATACCACGAAAAACTCTTTATATGCAGGCCAAGCTTTTGGAGGCCAGCCTCCGAAGAAGAAATACGAAAGTACTACTGGCCAGACGATATGAAAAGCATCAAAGGCAAAGAGGGCGATGTCTATCAAAGCAAAATCGATTCTACAGCATGCTACGTCTATGAAGGCAAGTGGCGCAAAGGGTATTTGGAAGATTGCACGCTCGGCTTGCAAGGCTGCACAAAAGAACGTCAATTTGAAATCAGTAAAGGCTCAGATGACTGGTATATTTGCGATGACCAGAAATGGGTCGGCTGGCATAGCGAAGAAATCAACGGCTATGACGATAAATGGAAAATTTCCATAACGAACGAAAAAGACACTGCAGGTTGGAAAAGCGCAAAGCAGGGTTCCATCCGCAAAGGAAACAAGTCCGACATCGTTTATATTTTCGATAACAATGCTTGGCGACTCGCGACCATTCCCGAAGCGACACTTGGTGGCTGCACCGCCGAAATCCAAGATTCTATCGGCTACGCCGAAATACTTAACGGGCAATATTTTGTCGATTCCATCGCAACAAGCTGCGTAAGATATCGAAACAATTACAGCAATGTCTGTCCAAAAGAAGCTCCCTCAACGGGGTATTACAGTTGTACACAAAGAGAAGAATGCTCGACACCGTTCTATCAAAATGGATATTACCATTGCAACAACGGAAAATGGCATTGGGTCAGCGACTGCTTTGTCGAAATGAAAAAATTAAGCACCAAAAAAGCCAAAGATGGCGACAGCCAATGGGGCAAAAAATGCCCTTCGAAATGTTACGTATTCGAAAGCGATACCAGTGCTGCATCTCTCGGAAGTTGGAGATATGGAGACATCACCGAATGCCTTTTGGGCTTGGGAGGCTGCACTCAAAAACGTAGAGGCGAAACAAAATTTGGGCCTTATACCGAAATTTCTACGAATTGCGATGGATATTATTGTTGGAAATACATAAAACCCTTGGATAAAGACGCTCCTCAAGATGCACCATACTACTGTAGATATGAAGATGATGACTGTCACCCCCATGAATGGCGTTAACAGAAAGGAAAAACAACCATGAAAAAAATTACCGTTCCATTTTTGCTTTCTTTTCTTCTCGTCTCATGCGGAGACGATTCCAGCAACGCTGCCGACAATTCAGGGAAAAACAAGACCGTTTCGGGCGTTGCGCAATTGGGGGCCTTTGAAAAAGGTTCTACGCTCTCCGTGTACGAGCTCAACGAAAATCTCAAGCAGACCGGATTCAACATCGAATCGACTGTATTAAACGACCAAGGCGAATATTCAATAAATCTAAAAGATTTAGAATCGCAATACGCATTGCTTAAAGCGGATGGATATTACCGCAACGCGATTACTGGCGAAAAATCAAGCGAAAAAGCCATTTTATACGCCCTCGCAGATTTGGACGAACGTTCAAAAGTCAACATCAATATCCTAACGCATTTGTCGCACAAGCGTGCAATCTATCTCGTTTCAGAAAAGGATATGTCTTTTGCCGAAGCAAAAAAGCAAGCCGAAGCAGAAGTCTTAAAATCGTTTGGCATCGACGAAGAATTTGACGATGCAGAAACATTGAATATCATTGGCAACGACAATCAAAGCATAGCGCTGCTCGCCATGTCGATATTGATGCAAAGCGAAAGATCCGAAGCCGAACTTAACGACCGGCTAACGCAATACCCCACGGATATTGAAGGGGACGGCATTTGGGATGACGAAAAGACCATTGCAAAAATAGCAGACTGGGCTTACAAAGTTTATTATTATTCCGCATTTGGCACTATCAAGGACTACGTCAAAACATGGAACAGCGCTGTCGTATTTGCAACATTCGAAAAATACGTGAACAGTTTTTGGCACCACCATTATGGACTTGGAACCTGTTATGACGACCGCTTAAACGAAGTCCTCAAAAACGAGCTATTTACCAGCGATTTTCAAGATAAATACTTTATTTGCAGGCCCGGCGGCAAATGGAAAGAAGCGTCCGAAAAAGAAATTGAAAAGTTTTTCGATTTCGGAAAAGACGTTATTGACGGCATGACGCGTACAGTTCAAATCACACAATATTACACAAGCTGTCTAGTTTATGATGGCGATTCTTGGCGCAAAGGAAACGACAGCGAATGCAAATATGGATTTGGCGGGTGCACCAAAAAACGCGAAGGCATTACCAAAGTAACAAGTACAGGTAAATATACATGCGAAAAACAAAATTGGGTTTATTCATATATAGAACAAACTACCGATGAATCATTTTTTACTCAATCGGGGACAATCGACCTAGACACCATTGGATGGAAAGACACGACGGACGGAACCATCCGCAAAGGGAACGTTACCGATATCATTTACATTTTCGACAAGGACGCATGGCGTGTCGCAAATATCCCAGAAGCAACCCTTGGCAAATGCAACAAAGAAAATCTAGACTCCGCAGGTTATGCCGAATACCGTGACGGACAAACAAATCTCAATCCTTTATATTCTATATGCAATTATAACAATCAGCTCTATGACCGATACGAGAGATGTCCAAGCTCAACATACGATTCGAAGTATTCCAAATATTATATATGCCGCTACGACGTTTATGAAGATTCTAAAGACACCATATATGCATGGTTGCCCATTAGTAAAAGATGCCATCTCGACAAATACGACATCAAAGGTGAAAAATTCATTCGATGGAAAGCTGGCAAAGAAGGCGAAATCCGCTGGGGAAATATGCAGAAAGACGATAGCGAAAAACAAGACTATTTTTCAGACAAATGCGAACAAAATTGTTATGAATTCAAAAACGGGCAATGGACCCAAACTGCAATAACGAAATGCATGGGCTTGGGAACATGCAACGAAAAACTTATGGGAACAATTAAGGAAGGTCCCGTTGTCCATTCCGAAATACAATGCAACAGTCCCGATTATGACATGACAGTTAACCGTTGTAAAAACATCTTAGTTAAAATAGACACCCTTAAAAAAATAAACTACGTCTGTCGAGGCAATATAGAATACAAACATGATGAACAATGCGATTTTATAAAATACCTGTATGAACCTTGCGACTACAATCCCACTCCTGTTACAAAAAATTGGAGTGTCGCAACAAATACCGACCTAAAAACATCCCAATTAAAATGTACCCGAGACGGAGCACTCGTCTCTACAAAAACAGATCCTGATGACATATATGTTTGCGACAAAAACGGATTCAGAGACGCGACAAAAGCAGAAAAAATGATAGGATTGGGCTGTACCTATTTCACACGAGATAAACAGTACCATCCTAAAGGATTAAAGTCATATTTCATATGTGAGGATTTTGGAAATTATTATACCAGCAATTATATCTGGTATATACCTGCCGGGGGAAACGACGGAACCATGACAGACCCTCGTGATGGCACCGTCTATAAGACAACAGGCATCGGCACAAAAACTTGGATGATGGAAAGCTTGAACTACGCAGACAGTTCTAATTATCCTAGTATGTTAGAAAGAAACAAATGCGAAGATGACGATCTTGACAATTGCAAAAAGGACGGACGTTTATACACATGGAGCGCAATCATCGATTCCGTCTATTGGGCAAGCAAAGGCAAAACCTGCGGCAACACTAAAGATAACGATAAAAAATGCGACTTGCCCGATCTAGTTCAAGGAATATGCCCCAAAGGATGGCATGTGCCGAGCATTCAAGAGTGGGACGATTTAAATCTATGGATGAATATGTTCTTTACAGACGGGTACGACCATTATGGATTCTTACGCAGAGATTATAGAGAATATTTCTTTTGGACATCTACCGATTCAACAGGTTCAACCGCAAACAGCAACCTTTTAGATTTATCTAAACCCGACCATTCATCAGACATAAGATCCATAGTTTCAAAAACAAAGGACACGCCCCTCGCCGTTCGTTGCGTGAAAGACGACTAGCGCAAAAATCCCTATTATAAAACAACGGAATTCTCCATGACAAATCATCCCCTAATAATCTCTTGTTTTGCTATTCTTTGTTCTCTATTCGTCACCTCCTGCGGTGGCGATTCCAGCAGTTCCAGCCAGAATCCCGAAACCATCGAAAACAAGACCATTTCGGGCGTCGCACAAATAGGCCCCTTTGAAAAAGGAGCTACCGTCGCTGTCTATGAACTCGACGAAGATTTCCAACGGACGGTTTTTTACCTCGAAACAAAAACGAAGAACAATCTTGGCGAATTTTCGCTGAATGTAAAAGATTTTGATTCGCAGTACGCACTTTTTAAAGCAAATGGCCGTTATCTCAACGCGATTTCTGGAAAACGAACAAGTAACGACATTACATTATACGCCATCTCGGATTTAAGCAACCACGATGAGGTGAACATAAACATCCTCACGCACTTGTCATATAAACGAGCTCTCCATTTGGTTGCTGGGAAAAAAATCCCTCTCTCAAAAGCGCAACAGCAAGCAGAAACAGAAGTCTTAAAATCATTCGGTATCGACGAAAAAATTGACGAAACAGAAAACTTGAACATTTTTGGCGAAAATGAACAAAATGCAGCACTGCTCGCCATATCAGTGCTCATGCAAGCGGACATCGATGAAGAAAAAATTGAAGACCGCCTAACGGCCTTTGCTAACGACATTGAAAAGGACGGAATCTGGAACGACATAAAAACGGCCACAAAATTAGCCGACTGGGCCAGTAAACGAAGCATGGATACATCGCTGACAAAAATACGGGACAATATTGAAAAGTGGGATTTATCTGTAACCATCCCCGATTTTGAAAAATACGTGAACAGTTTTTGGTGGAAAAATTACGGTCTTCCCAATTGTACGGGAAAAAACAAAAACCAGACTCTAAAAAACGAAAACATCCAAAGCATTTTTGAAAACAAATATCTTATTTGCAGACCTCCCGTATGGAGAATAGCGGACTATTATGAAATAGAAAAATACTTTGTTCCTGATTCAACATCAGATTCTTCGAAAAGCCATACCCCAAAAGACGCAGACTTTCGCTGGGCAGATTCAGATCAATTAAAATGTGAAGTATATGAAGATGGATTATGGCGCTTAGGAAACAGGAGTGACTGTAATTACGGATTCCGTGGGTGTACAAAGCAGCGTCAGCATGACATAAGACAAAGTTCTAATGGCACCTGGTATGTTTGCGATCACCGAAAATGGATTGATACAAGCCTTTGTAAAAGCGTATTGGGTTGCAGCATGGCTACTGACGTCGCCAATCTAGGGTGGAACAGTTCTATCAAAAACCCAAAAGACACCTCGGGATGGAAAGACACAACAGATGGAGCTATCCGCAAAGGAAACAAATCCGATATCATTTACATTTACGATATAAATGGTTGGCGAGTAGCCACACTCCCTGAAGCATCGCTTGGAGGTTGCACCAAAGATAATTTGGACTCTATCGGTTTCGCTAAAAAGCGTGAAGGACAAATCGATTCCCTCCGCTCCAGCTATCCTCTCCAAGAATATAGCGAAATTCTAAAAGACCTCTACAAGGAAGGTTATTACCGATGCTCCTTAGACAATTCATACCTATATTCCAACAACACGAACTCCGATTCTTACTACACTTATAAGTGGGTCTATACTAACGAGTGCATTCAAGATTGGCTCAGTTTGAAAAAAGGCAAAGAAGGCGACACTCATTGGGGGAACGAATGCAAAGGGAAATGCTATGCATTCAAAAATGGTCAATGGAATTATGGTTCTGCAATAACATGCCTTGGTTGGCAAGAATGCACCGAAAAGCATTTAGGAACAATTAAACAAGGGCCCTTTATACAAACAAGCAAAAAGTGTCCTTATAAAGACGATTACTTCGATTACCATATAGATTGCGATATAAAAATAGCCTCAGTAGATTCAAGTAAAAAAACATGGTACATCTGTCGTGATTATTACAGTGCCAATGAACTTCATGATTTGTTGGATATAACCCAAAACCCTTGGGGTGGATTCTTTTGGGACTATGCTACAGATATGGAAGTAAATCCCTCAAAATATGAATGCTCCAAAGACGGGACGATTATTACAGACAAAACAATTCCAACTATAAAATACGTTTGCGATGAAGATGGCTTCAGAAAAATCGAAAAAATTGAAGAACGCTTAGAATTAGGTTGTACAAGCTATACACAGAACAAATATACACTTCTTAGCGATTCAAAATCTTATTTCAAATGCAGCAAGGACGCTTGGCATCCAGACGACATTAGAGACACTCATTCCTATTTTTGGGAATTCGCTAAAGAAAAAAATCAAGGGACGATGACAGACCCACGTGACAGTTCCGTATATAAAACGCTAAACCTGGGAAAATCCACTTGGATGGTCGAAAACCTAAACTACGCCGACAGCGCCAATTATCCGAGTATGTTGAATCGCAACGGATGCGAAAACGATAAACCTGCCAACTGTAAAAAAAATGGACGACTCTATACATGGAGTGCAATCATCGATTCTGTCTATTGGGCCAGCAAAGGCCAAACTTGCGGAACCGTTTCTGAAAGCAAAAAGAAATGCGAACTTCCTGAAAAAGTGCAAGGAATTTGTCCTGAAGGCTGGCATATTCCCAGCATTAAAGAATGGCAGGATTTAGCTTCTTGGGAGGAGCAGTTCTATGTGTCCTATGAAAATAGCGGTTTCGTCCCCTCCATTTATACAAACCGCAACTTCTGGACATCAGAATTTGCGGATTCAAGCTCTTACATCAACCATATAGGTTCATATAAGCCAAAAAGCGATCTACTTTCAGTCCGTTGCGTCAAGGATAACTAAAAAATTAAAGGAGCATTTGCATGATTTGGAAACTGCTGAAAAGCTATATGTTCTCTATTCTATTAACATTCATTATCGTCGCATGCGGCGATAATTCAAGCAATGCAACCGAAGAGTCCGAAAAGACTACAAATAGAATCATTTCGGGTGTTGCACAAATCGGTCCATTCGAAAAAGGATCCATCGTAACCATGCATGAGCTCGATGACGATTTACAAACCACAGGAACCAATTACGAAGCCGAAATAGAAAACGACTGGGGCGAGTATTCAGTGAATACTGAAAAAATAAAATCACCATACGCACTGATTAAAGCGGAAGGCTATTATCGAAACAATATCACCGGCGACAGAGCAAAGGACAAAGCAACTCTATACGCGCTCACAGAATTGAGAAACAACAAAAAAGCGAACATTAACATCCTTACGCACCTATCTCATAAACGAGCTATATACCTTGCCACCCAAAATAACATGCCTGTGGCAAAAGCAAAAAAACAAGCAGAAAAAGAGGTTTTAAAATCATTTGGCATCGACGAAGATTTCGACAACGCCGAAAACATGGGCATCATTGGAAAAGACAATCAAAGTATGGCCTTGTTCGTCATATCAACGATGATGCAAACTGACATTGCAGACGAATCCATCAACGAACGATTAACAAATTACGCCAAGGATATCGAAAAAGACGGAGTCTGGGATAATCAAGACTTTATAACCCATGTTGCCGATTGGGCATACAGCATCTATTATTATTCCACATTTGGAGCAATTAAAGACGCCGTCGTGAAATGGAACAAATCTGTTGTATTTTCCATCTTTGAAAAGCATGTGAACAATTTTTGGCATCTTCATTACGGCCTTGGAGTATGCACAGACGATCGCAAAAACGAGGTCCTAAAAAATGAATTACGCACAAGCTATTACAATGACAAGTATTTTATTTGCAGACCCGGTGGTAAATGGAAAGAGGCTTCCGAACAAGAGATTAAAAAATTTTTCAAGCCTAGCGGCGAAACAAAAGATGATGATTTAAACAAAGGCGCAATACAACCGACAATATTAGAATTAGATACTTTAAAGTGGAACGATACGACAAACGGGGCCATTCGTAAAGGTAACGAGACCAACATCATTTATATTTTCGACGAAGATACGTGGCGTGTGGCGAATCTCCCAGAAGCGTCTCTTGGCGGATGTTCCCTAACAAGTTTAGATTCCGCAGGTTATGTTGACAATCGTACTGGGCAAATAAAAAATAATTCTTTAACAAATTCAGTTTACACTTCGGGCTATTACAAATGTGAATATTCTAACGCTCCCCCCCATAATACATTATACTTCTGGTCCCATGTTGATAGATGCTCTCTCGACACATACGATTCTAAAAACGGGAAATTAATCAAATGGAAAAACGGAAAAGAAGGCGAAACCCGTTGGGGAAACTTATGGAAAGACGGTAGAGAAGAACTAAGCAAAATCTCAAGTACATGCCCCAAAAAATGCTATGTTTTCAAAAATAAATCGTGGGCTTCCACAGCCATCACAGACTGCATGGGGCTTGGCGAGTGCACCACAAAACGCATAGGAACGATTAAACAAGGTCCAGCTATACACTCCGAAAAATATTGCAGCGTATCCGATACAAACAAGCACTATCAAATCTGCAACAACATATTGGCCGATGTAGATACCCTTAAAAAAGAAAAATATATTTGCCTCAGCCCTAATAATTACAAACACGAATACGGTAAAAAAGATGGTTTTAATTACGATTATGACCCAACTCCTATTATAGGGGGCTGGACTATCATATCAAAAGCAGACACATCCCAATTCCCATACATCAAAAACGGAATATTACTTCCAGGGGAAAAAGACCCCAAAACGTTATACGTTTACGACCTACAAGGACTGAGAGAAGCAGACGAAGAGGAAATAAATCTCGGACAAGGTTGCTCCTATTACACAAGAGGGAAAAAAACTCTCCAAAACGGAACTAAATCCTATTTTAGTTGCGATCTAGTTGCTGATGGCGAAAACCCCTTGCATTACTGGATTTATGATAATGAAAAGAATATAGGTCAAATGACAGATCCTCGTGATAAGTCCGTCTATAAAACAGTCAACCTCGGATTAAAAACCTGGATGGCAGAAAACTTGAACTACACCGATAGCATCAATTATCCAAGTATGTCGGAAAGGAACAAATGCGAAGAAGACAAGCCTGAAAATTGCAAAAATCATGGACGCCTTTATACATGGAGCGCAATCATCGATTCCGTTTACTGGTCCAGCAAAGGTAAAACTTGCGGAAATACACCAAAAGGGAACAACAAATGCGGTTTGCCCGATGTTGTGCAAGGGATATGTCCCAAGGGTTGGCATGTGCCAAGCATTCAAGAATGGGAAGATATGGGCGCATGGATGAATTCCTTCAAATATTCCGTTTCTTATGAAAGTTGTGAATTCTTACCTTCCATATACAAGGAGCACTTCTTTTGGACATCCAGCGATTCCACGGAAGCAACCTCTTACAGTAGCTACATTGATCTTTATGAACCAGAACCTAGCGGTAATATAAGATATAGCACAACAAAAACAAAGGATACGCCCCTCGCCGTCCGTTGCGTGAAAGACGACTAGCACAAAGAACCTATTATAAAACAACGGAGTTCTCCATGACAAACCATTCCCTAATAATCTCTTGTTTTGCTATTCTTTGTTCTCTATTCGTCACCTCCTGCGGCGGCGATTCCAGCAGTTCCGCCGAGAGCACAGGAAAAATCGAGAACAAGACGATTTCGGGAGTGGCACAAAAAGGGCCGTTCGTTAAGGGTTCTGCAATTACAATATTCGAACTCGACGAAGATTTCCAACGGACGGATTTAAGCATTAAAACAGCCACAAATGACCAAGGCGAATATTCCGTGATGGTGAAAAGCCTTGTATCGCCTTACGCCATTTTCAAGGCGAACGGTATTTACCTCAATGAAATCACTGGCGAAGAACTCAATAACAAAGTAAGCTTATATGCATTCACCGATTTGAGCAAGCGAAACGAAGTAAACATCAACGTGTTCACGCACTTGACACACAAGCGTGCTTTGTATCTCGCTTCAGAAAAAGGGCTGCCCGTCGATTCCGCAAAGAAGCAAGCCGAAGCAGAAATCTTAAAATCATTTGGCATCGACGAAAACTTTGACGATGCCGAAGATTTGAACATTTCAGGAGAAAGCAATCAAAACGCAGCGTTGCTTGCAATGTCGGTGTTGATGTTAGGAGGCATTCCCAATGATGCCCTTAATAGAATTTTATCAGAATTTGCTTCGGACTTTGAAAAAGACGGAACTTTGGATGATGCAAAAACAGCAACGCTCATCGCTGACTGGGCTTATAAGCAATACGTCAATTACAAGCTTGCAATAATTCCAAGCAATCTCAAAAAATGGAATCTTTCGACAAATGTCGCACTGTTAAAGAAATACATAAACAGTTACTGGCATCACAATTACGGACTCGAAAACTGCACTGAAAAACGCAAGAACGAAGTCCGCAAAAATAAAAACTCCACCAGCAATTACGCCAATTTTTATTTTATTTGCAGTTCCAACACGTGGCGAGAAGCCACCGAAAAAGAAATCGATAGATACTACAAGTCAGATTCTTCTGAAAGCAGCGAAAATAACAGCAACAAGAAAAAAGAAGGCGATGTCCGCGGCAAAGAAGCCGAATATTCGGGAGAGCCGATGACATGCGAAGTTTATGAAAATTATGCATGGCGTGAAGGAAACCCTAGCGACTGCAAACTCGGATTCGGAGGCTGCACCAAAAAGCTCCAAGGAATTATCAGACAAAATTCCGATGGAGTCCAGTACGTTTGCGATCACCGAAGATGGCTAAGCATCGACGATTGCAAAAAAATTCTCGGTTGCGAGCTTTCCTCTGAAATACCGAATTTAGGATGGAACAATGCAAAGAATGGAGACATCCGCACCGACAAAAAAACAGGACTCGTCTATGTTTTCGATTTAGTCGCCTGGAGGCTCGCCACAATCCCCGAAGCCTCCCTCGGCGGCTGCACCGAAGAAATTTTAGATTCCGTCGGCTATGCTTCAAAGCGAGAAGATCAAATCGATTCCGTACATAATTGCCAATACAACCAAAGAATGGACGAGAATTTTTGCACAAATGGACGTCTTGAAGAAGGGTATTACCAATGCGTTTCTGCAATCAACACAACGTACGATCCTCAAAAAGAAAAATTCGACCAGACCAAACATTACAAGACCTATAAGTGGGTTAAAATGACTGGCCCAGAAACCGATATATACATGCTAAATAAAGGCGAAAAAGCAGAAATGGGAGAAAGCAGCTGGGGACCTATAAACAAAGACAAATGCTACGTTTTCGAATGGAATTGGCGCGAAGGCGATGTGACGGAATGCATTTTAGGCCTAGGCGGGTGCATAAGCAGCCGCAGCGGTACGATTGAATTGGGTCCCGCCATCAAAATAGACTGCGGAGAATACTCCTGCATCTCATATTCTGCAAAAAGAAGAGCCGAAATCATAGAAGGTGCAGAAAAAAGAAAGTACGTCTGCCACTATGGCAATTCGAAAAAGGTCCAATATCCGCTCAATAGTTCATGGGATCTAGCAACGAGTACCGATATCGATGTGGCGCCAGCGACATGCACGAACCAGAACGATGATGAAATTATTACTGGAGTCGAAAATATGTATGCTTGCCATTCGCAGGAATTCAAACTACTTTGGACGAAAGAGCTCCAAACGTACGATAACATCGAACAAGCTAAATGCAATAATATTAATAGTAATAATTATAATTCAGGCCAAATCGTTTCTGATAAAACAAACAAATATGTCTGCGATAAAGATACTTTTAGATTGGCAACTCCATTAGAAATAGAAATGGGGATTGGCTGTACAGATCGGACGTCTAACTATTACAAAAAAATGAATGGAACCCAATCCTATTTTACATGCACAGCGAAATATGGTTCGGGAATAACAACGTACAAATGGATTTTCCGGTTGGCAAATAATCAAAAATCCATGACTGATCCTAGAGACAGTTTAAGCTACGAGACGATAAGCATCGGGCCACAAACTTGGATGACCGAGAACTTGCGCTATGCAGACAGCGCCAATTATCCCAGCATGCGAAAGCGTACCTGGAGCAAAGAAGGCCCCCATGCAATAGGCCTTCAATACACATGGAGTGCCGTTATCGATTCTGTCTATTGGGCAAGCAAAGGAAAAACTTGCGGCAACACGAGCAATAGTAAAGCCTGCGGACTCCCCGAAAAGGTGCAGGGAATTTGTCCCGACGGCTGGCATATACCCACCATCAAAGAATGCGAGCTGTTAGAAACAAATCTCACTACATGGGAAATCGACTTTTCCAAAATTCATTTCGCAAACGCCTATTTAGGAAATTACGACCCTGACGCAACATCTTCGGACAGGTCAGACTTCAATCACGTTTGGACGTCCAGCGAAATAGACGGGGCAAAAGCAAGCGAATGGAAAATAGGCGACCGTAACGAGCTCCTCACCGACGAAAATGAAAAGAGAATCGGCAATGCCGTCCGCTGTGTGAAAGACGACTAAAAAGAAACCATCCGAGCGATCTCGAACTATCTTTTTTTCTAACTTAGGGTACAGACTTCGTAAACCAAGGATAAAACCGATGGCATCCACAAAAAAAGAAGAAACTGACCTTTTCGATTTATTGAAAGATTTGGCCAAGAACTGGAAAATCATGATTCCCTGCATAATCTTGGCAGGAATCATCGGCGTTATTGTCGCCATGTGGATTCGCCCCATTTATACGGTAGACGCACTGCTACAAATCGAGTCCAAGAACAACAAGAGTGCAGGTCTGATGGGTGGACTCCCCAGTCTGTTTGCCCCCACGAGTCCCGCCGAAACAGAAATCGAACTTATCAAGAGCCGCCAAATCATCGGAGACGCTGTCGAAAAGATGCATTTGCAATACGAGGCGGTACCGATTAATGTCATGGACCGTTTGCTGCACCGCGAAGGTCGCATGGAAATAAACAAATACGAAATTCCCTGGGACAATATTCCTTCTGACGAGAATATAAAGCCCTGGATTGCCGAAGCGATAGACAGTGTCAGCTACAAACTTTTCGATCACAATGACAAGGTTGTCTTGACAGGAACCGTAGGCACTACATACCACTTTCCCTATGCAGGCGATTCCGCCACGTTCAGCGTATTCAACATGGAAGCCAAGGCCGGGCAAAGATTCGAACTTTACAAATACAGCAGACTTGACGCCATTTCAAAATTCAAAGGGGCTTTTGACGTTGGCGAGAAAGGCAAAAAGACCGGAATTTTGGAATTCAGCTACAAGGACATCTATCCAGACCGTGCCACCAAAATTCTAAACGAGATTGCGACAACATACCTGCGCCAGAATGTGGAACAGCGTAATGCCGAAGCACAGAAGACCTTGGAATTTTTAGAGAAGCAATTGCCCGATGTCAAGGCGCAAATGGACAGTTCGCTTCTCAAGTTCAACACCTACCGCAACCGCGTGGGTTCTGTCGATATCGACGCCGAAACGAGACTCATTCTAGAAAAACGCAACAGGCTACAGCAAAGTTTGCTCGACCTGCAACAAAAGAAACAAAGCGCCATTCGTCTTTTCCAGCCGGAGCACCCGACTATCAAGACGCTCGAAGAGCAGGAAAACAACCTGAAACGCGAACTTGCGACCAACACTGCGGCTACAAAGAAGCTCCCGAACACACAACAAGAGGTGCTGAAACTTACAAACGAAGTTGACATGAGCAAAATCATGTACACGACGATGCTCAACAACATCCAGCAACTCAAGCTTGTATCCGCTGGCGAAGTAGGTTCTGTCCGCATCATTGATTTTGCCGAAGAAGTTTCGCGGCCCTCCAAGCCTAAAAAGAGTCTTATCATTTGCATCGCCCTTTTCCTCGGATTCCTTCTTGGCGCATGCATCGCAACACTCAAGAGCAAATTCAGCAACGGCATTCGTGACGCGCACTTCATTGAGCGTGAAACTGGATTCAGCGTCTATGCCAAGGTTCCAAAAGGCAACCCCAAAGGAACCAAGGGGACTCGCCCGCTCGCCGTGGTCGAACCGGACGATGTCGCGGTCGAATCGCTCCGCACGTTACGCAGTTCGTTGGAATTCAGCATGGACGAAGGCGCAAACCCGATTATCGGTATCAGCGGTCTCATCCCGGGCGTGGGCAAGAGTTTCATTTCCGTAAATCTCGCAGCGCTCTATGCAGGTCTAGGCAAGAAGGTCCTGCTCATCGACGCCGACCTCCGCAAGGGGCGTTTGCACAAGGAGTTCGGCATCAAACGGGGCAAGGGACTTTCGCAGATTTTATTGCATTCGGCAACATTCGAAGAAGTTGTCAGCACAACCGAAGTCGAAAACTTGTTCATACTTCCCTGCGGGAACGTTCCGAGCAACCCTTCGGAACTGCTCGGTTCCAAGCGCTATAGCGACTTGATCAACGAACTCAAGGGCAAATATGACTTGATAATCATCGATACGCCGCCGATCATGCTCGTCACGGACGCCGCTCTCGCCTGTCGCGTCGCTGCGCAAATCGTCATGGTCATCGAGTACAACAAGCACAGTATCGATGCCATCAAGGACGGGATGTCGCAACTTTTGAAAGGCAACAACACGGCCCATGCAAGCTTTGTCATCAACAAGTACGAGCACAGTCACAACGATGGCTACGGATACAAATACGGGAAGTACTAGCCTTTCGCCATGTCTTCAAAAGCAACAATCATTTCGTCGCTTATCTGGAAATTTCTTGAACGAATAGGCATCCAAGGGACGCAATTCGTCGTCTCCATTGTTCTCGCACGGCTACTGGCTCCCGAAAATTTCGGGCTTATCGCTATAGTCACGATTATAATTTCCATAGCGAACGTCTTTATCCAAAGCGGTCTTGGAACTGCGCTTATCCAAAAAAAAGACGCCGACGACCTGGATTTTTCGTCCGTTTTCTACGCAAGCCTTTCACTTGCGACAATCATCTATACGGGCATCTTTTTTACGACCCCACTCATAGCCCAATTTTACAACAACGATGAACTCATCCCCATCATCAGGGTTCTCACGCTGACGCTTTTCATCGGTGTTTTCAGTTCTATTCAATACGCTTATGTTGCCCGCAACATGATGTTCAAGAAGCTCTTTTTCAGGAGCATGGGTTCCATCATCCCCTCAAGCATTGTCGGCATATCATTGGCGTTTGCAGGTTTTGGAGTATGGGCGCTTGTGGCACAACAACTTTTCAGCGCATCGTTGTCGGTCATTATATTGTGGTTCACCGTTCCCTGGAGACCCAGGCTTTCGTTCTCGTTCCAACGTCTCGGAAAACTTTTTTCATTCGGCTGGAAACTGTTGCTTTCCTCCATATTGGATACGATTTACTCGCAGATTCAAGGGATAGTCATCGGCAAGATGTTTTCGCCGGCAAGCCTCGCCTTTTACGATCGCGGCAGTCACTTTCCCTACATCATCGTAAACAACATCAACAATTCGATTCAAGCCGTCATGTTGCCGTCTCTTGCGGCATACCAAGACGACAGGCCGCAAGTCAAAAAAATGATGCGGCGTGCCATCGTCACTAGCTCATTCCTGATTATCCCGATGATGGCGGGACTTGCCGCAATAGCGGAGCCTCTCGTGCTCGTTTTGCTTGGCGAAAAATGGCTGCCATGCGTACCTTTTGTCCGTATTTTCTGTTTTTTCTATGCGTTCTACCCCATACATACCTCTAATTTGTCTGCTATAAACGCACTGGGTCGCAGCGATATTTTTCTAAAGTTGGAAATCATCAAAAAAATATACGGTCTTGCCATACTTATCGGATTTATTTTTTACTTCAGATCCCCTATCGGTATTGCCTACGGAGCGGCACTCAGCGCATTAATCGCTTCTTTTGTCAATGCTTCCCCGAACAAGAAACTCCTCAATTACAGCTATTTTGAACAGCTCAAAGACATTGCGCCTTCCATCCTTTTAACATGTCTCATGACGGTTGTCATCTCAAGTCTGACCTACCTGCATCTAAACAACTACATAACTATCATTTTGCAGATTACCGTTGGCTGCATAATCTACCTCGGGCTTGCCAAAATACTACATTTTGAATGTTTAGACTATCTGATCAAAACTGTTGCCGAGTTCAAGAGAAAACATGGAAAATAAAGAAATCACAGTCACATCGCCTCTTCTCCCAAACCTGGACGATTTCATCCCGATGCTCAAGGATATCTGGGATCGCAAGTGGCTTACGAACAACGGCCACTATCACAAGGAACTCGAAAAGGCTCTCGCCGAATATTTGGGCGTAGAATACCTAAGTTTATTCACAAACGGGACTCTGCCGCTCATCACGGCACTCCAGGCCATGCGCGTCACGGGTGAGGTCATCACGACCCCCTACAGTTTTGTCGCGACTACGCATTCCATTTGGTGGAACGGCCTCAAGCCTGTATTTGTCGATGTCGAAGAAGAGACGGGAAACATCGATCCCGAAAAAATCGAAGCAGCCATCACGCCGCATACAACCGCCATCATGCCGGTTCACGTGTATGGAACGCCCTGCAACACAAAGCGCATCCAGGAAATTGCCGACATTTACGGTCTCAAGATTATTTACGACGCCGCACATGCCTTTGGCGTACGCGTAAACGGGCAGTCCATCTTGAATGCAGGCGACATGAGCACGCTGAGTTTCCATGCCACAAAAGTCTATAACACCATCGAAGGCGGAGCGTTAGTTTGTCACGACGCAGCCACCAAGAAACGCATCGACTATCTCAAGAATTTCGGTTTCGCCGGCGAAACGACCGTTGTCGCCCCCGGCATCAACAGCAAGATGGACGAGATTCGTGCGGCATATGGTCTCTTGAACCTGAAGCAGGTCGATAACGCCATCGCAAACCGCAAGGCCATTGCCGAAAAATACCGCAAAGCCTTAAAGAATGTGCCCGGCATCCGCACATTGCAAGATATCGAAGGCGTTCACCATAACTACGCCTACTTCCCGATTTTCATTGACGAATCCGTTTACGGAATCAGCCGTGACGCGCTCTATGAAAAGCTCAAGGAATACAACATCTACGGACGCCGTTACTTCTACCCGCTCATCAGCACGTTCAGCGCCTACAAGGGCTTGGAATCGGCTAGTCCGGCAAACCTCCCAGTGGCCCACAAGCTTGCCGACCAGGTACTTTGTCTGCCCATGTTCGCCGACTTGGACGACGAAGGTGTCAACCGCGTCATAAACGTTGTCGTCAATCGAAAATAATTTCGTGCACCTATGAAGAAGAATATTCTTGTATTCCCCTGTGGCTCCGAAATAGCGCTTGAAGTATATCGTGCGGTCAATCATTCGACACACTTCAATCTTATTGGCGCAAATTCGATAGACGACCACGGGCAATTTGTATTCGAAAACTACATCGGCGGACTCCCCTTCATTACGGACCCGGACTTTCTTGAAAAAATCAGACAGGTCGTTCGCGACAACAACATCGATGCCGTCTATCCGGCAATGGACGCCGTCATCGAACTTTTAAAAAGCAACGAAGACTTTTTAGGATGCAAGGTAGTCTCCTCCCCCATCGAGACCACGCAAATCTGCCTTTCAAAATCCAAGACGTACAAAGTACTCGAGAATGTCGTAAAAGTTCCCAAAACTTTCACTGCCGATGAACTTGTCATGGCAGGCGAGCCTTTTCCCGTTTTTGCTAAACCCGATATCGGCTATGGTTCCCGCGGCGCAAAGAAAATATCAAGCGTCGAAGACCTCAAGGCTCACTTGGCACTGTATCCGTCATGCATCCTTTCGGAATTTTTACCGGGCAAGGAATACACGGTCGATTGTTTTTCTTCGCATAACGGGGACCTCCTTTTTGCAGCGGCACGTGAACGTTGCCGCATCATGAACGGAATCAGCGTCAACACGAAACCCGTCAAGGAAAACGCGGAAGAATTCGTGGATTTCGCAAAGAGAATCAATTCAGCCATAAAGTTCAACGGAGCATGGTTCTACCAAGTCAAACGCGATGCAAACGGCAGCCTTACGCTTCTCGAAGTTGCAAGTCGTTTCGGCGGGTCTTCTTCGCTGTTCCGCGCACAGGGAATCAACTTTGCACTGATGTCGCTATTCGACGCATTCGACATTCCCGTATCCATACTCCGCAATGGCTACGACGTCGTCATGGACCGTGCGCTTGACAACAAGTACAAACTGGACTTGAAATACAGCGAAGTCTTTGTCGATTTTGACGACTGCATTTATCTCGAAAAGAAATTCGTAAACGACGCCATGATGGCGTTCCTTTACCGCTGCGTCAACAACGGCATAAAAGTCACGCTTCTCTCCCGTCACGATGACGAAAAACTTGGCAAACTGGACGAACTTTTGGACAAATTGCGTATCCGTCAGGTATTCGACCGCATCATCCATCTTAATCCGAGCCAGAAAAAAATCGATTCCATCGACAACACGGATTCCATTTTCATTGACGACTCTTTCGC
>JAEEGK010005182.1_pt1 | contig 31527 bp, 26 predicted proteins | sample 8958771 | NCBI WGS metagenome assembly JAEEGK01 (sample SAMN16246547, study PRJNA631951) | gut metagenome | biome: gut microbiome; feature: rumen; material: SC-attached | host: Bos | place: Iran: Karaj | collected 2018-10
CGGCACCCACGAAAGCGAGGCTCTTGGCTGGCAGCTGGAAGGTGACGGTCTTGGTCTCGCCTGCTTCAAGGGAGATCTTTGTGAAGTCGCGCAGGCGCTTGTTGTCTGGCACGATGCTGGCGATGAGATCGCTGGAGTAGAGCAGCACAGCCTCCTTGCCAGCACGACTGCCTGTATTCTTCACATCGACGCTGACGGTGAGGATATCGTCAGCCGTGAATGAGGCCTTGTCGACCTTCAGGTTAGCGTATTCGAAGGTGGTGTAGCTGAGGCCATAGCCGAAGGGCCACTGGAGCGACACCTTGGCATCGTAGTTATAGGCGCCTTCCATCGTGCCCACCTCTTCGCTCACCTTATAGTCGTAGGTGTTCAGCGAGTTGATCTCTCGCGGATAGGTGTAAGGCATCTTGGCGGAGAAGTTCGTCTCGCCAGCCAGCAGGTTGGCAAGGGCATCGGCGCCGTAGTTGCCTGGGATGAAGATGTCGACCACGGCTTTGGCGAGGGGCTCGATATCAGCGATGAGGCGCGGACGGCCTTCGTTGAGCACGAGGATGATGGGCTTACCCGTCTTGGCGAGGGCCTTCACGAGGTTGCGCTGGTTCTCGCTGAGCCAGAGGTCCGTGAGGTTGCCTGGAGTCTCGGTATAGGAGTTCTCGCCGATGGCAGCGATGATGATATCTGCCTGGGCAGCAGCAGCGACAGCCTTGTCGATCTCTGGGGCGTTCTCGTCGTAATAGGCACCGTTCTCATTGTAGGTCACACCCTGCTCGAGGATGATGTTCTCCTTGCCGTATTTGTTGCAGAGAGCCTCGTAGATGGTGTTGTATTTCTCAGAGAGGTTCTCGGCTCTCGAGCCCTGCCAGGTGTAGCTCCAGCCACCATGCAGACAGCGCATCTGGTTGGCGTTGGGACCTGTGAGGAGGATTTTTTTAGAGGTGAGAGGTGAGGGGTGAGAGGTGAGAGATGTGTTAAGAGGCAGGATACCACCCTCGTTCTTGAGGAGGACGATGGACTCCTCGGCGGCGCGGAGAGAGGCGGCAGCGAACTCGTCGGAGCCGAATTTCTCGAAGCCCTTGCCGCCAGTGGTTGGCTCTTCGAAGAGGCCAAGGCGATACTTGGCGCGGAGGATACGACGCACAGCATCGTCAATACGGGCCATGGAAACCTTACCCTCGTTGACGAGCTCCTTCAATAGGATGCAGAACTCAACGCTGTAGGGATCCATCGACATGTCGATACCTGCGTTGATGGCGATGCGGATGGCGTCTTTCTTATCCTTGGCCACCTTCTCACGAGAGAACAGATTATTGATATCGGCCCAGTCAGTCACCAGGAAACCGTCCCACTGGAGGTCTTCCTTCAGCCACTTCGTCAGATACTCATAGCTGGCATGAACAGGCACGCCATTGATAGAGGCCGAGTTGACCATCATCGTCAGCGTACCAGCGAGGGCAGCCTGCTTGAAGGGCTCGAAATACTTCTCACGGATCATCTGCGGCGAGAGATAGGCTGGCGTACGGTCCTTACCAGACCAAGGGGCACCGTAGGCGAAGTAGTGCTTCGTGCTGGTTCCCACATGGTAACGGTCGATGTGGTTGGGATCGTCGCCCTGATAACCCTTGATCTCTGCCACGACCATCTTCGAGTTGACGATGGCATCCTCGCCGAAGCTCTCCCAGACACGAGGCCAGCGGGGGTCGCGACTCAGGTCCACCACAGGGTTATACACCCACGGACAGCCAGCAGCACGGCTCTCATAGGCCGTGATCTCTGCACCCATACGGGCCAGTTCGGTGTTGAACGTCGCACCCAGGTTGATGGGTTGTGGGAAGAGCGTGCCACCTATCGTATAGGTGACGCCATGGTTGTGGTCGAGGCCGTAGATGTCAGGGATGCCGAGGTGTTTCATCGACTTCTCCTGGATCACGCGCATCCACTGCAGCCACTGGTCGACGGTTGCTGCTGAGGAGCCAGGGGCGTTGAGGATCGAGCCCACCTTCCACTTCGAGATGAGGGTGTCGAGCATGGCCTCGTTGAGCTTCCAGACGCGCTTGGTCTCGCCTTGGTAGATGTCGACAGGGTAGGCACCCAGCTTGTCGATAATCTCCTGGTCTGTCATCTTCAGCATGGTTTCCACCTCCTCAGTCGATCTGCCATACTGCTGGAGTACGGACCTTACTTTCTCACGGTCTACCTTGGCGTTCTCGACCGTCATCTTGCCAATGATGTCGAGGTTCAGCTCGAGCATCTGTCCGATCTTCTCGTCGAGCGTCATCTTCGAGAGGGTCTTCTCAACCTTCGCCTCCAGCTTCGCATCACGAGGGATAGCCGTCTGGGCCTGTGCTGTCATTGCTGCCAGTGCCAGCCCACATGCAATCATCAGTTTTCTCATAAGTTTGTCTTGTTTACATTAATAATAAGTATCTTCGTGGTCGCAAATTTACATATAATTTCTGAAACGGCCAAATTTCGCCGCTAAAAACTACTTGCAACAGAATGACAACACCTGTCTTTGCTCCAGCCAGCCTTCCAGACGGTCGTTGATATGTACGGGGCCCACGCCAGCGGGAGTGCCTGTGTAGAGCAGGTCGCCTGTCTTCAGGGTGAAGAACCGTGAGATATAGGCGATGATTTCGTCCACGCGGTAGAGCATGTCTGAGGTACAACCCTCCTGAACGGTCTTTCCGTTGATCTCGAGATGGAAATGGATGCCTTGGATATCCAGGAACTTCTCCTTGGGAATCCACTCGCCGATGGCTGCTGAGCCGTCGAAGCCCTTGCAGATAGTCCAGGGCTGTCCTGCCTCGGAGGCTTTCTTCTGGAGGTCGCGGGCTGTGAAGTCGATGCCGAGGGTGACGGCGTCGTAATAGCGATGTGCGAACCGTTCGGAGATGTTCTTCCCCAGGCGACTGATGCGTACTACCATTTCTGCCTCGTAGTCGATGCGGCCGAGGTGGTCAGGGATGAAGAAAGGTTTCCCTTGATTGAGTATCGCGGAGTCGGCCTTCGTGAAGATCACGGGCTCGTCAGGGCGTTTCAGCGTCCCGTGCAATTCCTGGTTATGGGCGGCATAATTCATGCCAATAGCGAAAATCTTCATATCACTTGCATATTTGGAGGCAAAGATACGAAAAAAATCGGCACTGCACAAGCAATGCCGATTCTTTTTTGTATATGGACTGATGATTAGTCTGCGACGAGCGTGAAACGCTTGAAGGCGACGATCTTCAGATCCTTGTCCTGCTTGGCGAGCCACTGGGCAACAGTAGCCTTGTCGCCGTCGCCGAACTGGAACTCCTGGTCAACCAGGCAGCTCTCCTTCAGGAACTTCTGAACACGACCCTTGGCAATGTTCTCGATCATAGGCATCTTCAGCTGAGCCTCACCCTCGACCTTTGCCTCGGCAATGATCTTACGGGCCTCGTCAGCCTGAGCCTGTGTGAGCCAGCCCTTAGCCATGTTGCTCTCGATATGATCCTCAGAGTCAACGAGGTTGGGGTTGATGCCAGCCTTCTTAATCTTCATCTCCACGAACTTCTCAACCTGCTCCAGCTTGGTCTTCTCGAAAGAGGTCTTGTACTCCTCGTCGAGAATCTTCTGGTCAACGCTCTGAGCGTCGAGAGCCACGGGCTTCATGGCAGCCACCTGCATGGCCACGAGGTGACCCTGCTCAGCAGCGGGCTTGTTGGTCTGGACCATGGTGCACAGGGTGTGCTTACCCATGTGGTCGTAAACCTCCACGTTGTCACCCTCGAGAGTCAGGTAGCCGTCGAGCTCCATCTTCTCACCAGTGATACCTGAACGCTGTGTGACAGCCTCCTGAGCGGTCTGACCGTTGATGTCGAGAGCCTTAACAGCCTCGAGGTCAGCAGCCTTGGCGGCGATGGCAGCGTCGAGGATGCTCTGTGTCAGAGCGATGAAGTCGGCACCGTTGGCCACGAAGTCGGTCTCGCACTTCAGGGCGAGCATGGCAGCGAAACCATCCACCTTCTTTACGAGTACACAACCATTGGATGTCTCACGGTCGCTACGCTTGGCAGCGATAGCCAGGCCACGCTCACGGAGCAGTTCCTTAGCCTTGTCGAAGTCACCCTCAGCCTCAGTCAGAGCCTTCTTCACGTCAGCCAGACCAGCGCCAGTCATAGCGCGAAGCTTCTTGATATCGTCAATTGAAATTGCCATATTTTTACTTTTTTACCTTTTTACTTTTTTACCTTTATGAATTACTCTGCTGCGGGAGCCTCTTCCTCTGCGGGAGCAGCAGCCTCCTCAGCAACAGGAGCCTCAGCGGCGGGAGCAGCCTCCTTGCGAGACTTACGGGCAGCGCGCTTGGGCTTCACTTCCTCAGCGTCAACCTCAGCCTGAGCGTCAGCAGCCTTCTCGTCGGCCTTCTCAGCCTTGCGCTCCTCGATACCCTCAGCGATAGCGCTGCAGCAAGCGTTGAGAATGATCTCCACGCTGTCCTTGGCGTCGTCATTGGCGGGAATCACGAAATCGATGTTGTTGGGGTCAGAGTTGGTATCAACGATACCGAACACGGGGATACCCAGACGGTTGGCCTCACGGACGGCGATCTGCTCCTTCAGCACGTCGACTACGAAGAGTGCGCTTGGCAGACGGGTCAGGTCGGCGATAGAACCGAGGTTCTTCTCCAGCTTGGCACGCTGACGGGTAACCTGCAGCAACTCACGCTTGGAGAGGTTGGAGTATGTTCCGTCGGCCATCAGACGGTCGATGTTAGCCATCTTCTTAACGGCCTTGCGGATGGTGGGGAAGTTGGTGAGCATGCCACCGGGCCAGCGCTCGATAACGTAAGGCATGCCAATGCTGGCGGCCTTCTCGGCAATCACTTCCTTGGTCTGTTTTTTAGTAGCGACAAACAGAATCTTCTTGCCACTCTTGGCAATCTGCTTCAAGGCATCGGCAGCCTCGTCGATCTTGACGGCTGTCTTGTGCAAGTCGATAATGTGGATACCATTACGCTCGGTATAGATGTAGGGAGCCATGGCGGGGTTCCACTTACGCTTCAGGTGGCCGAAGTGACAGCCAGCCTGCAGCAACTGATCAAAATTTGTTCTTGACATTTTTACTTTCTTTTAATTGTTTACTTTCTTTTTTAATTCTTTGTCCAGAATCAATCGAAGGGTAATTGACTTTTCAAGTCCCAGCGATTTAGATACTAAACTGTTCAGTTTCCAATCTCAATTGACCAATGGTAAATTGTCCAATTGTAAATCAGATTAACGCTTACTGAACTGGAAGCGACGGCGTGCCTTCGGCTGGCCCGGCTTCTTACGCTCTACCTCACGGCTGTCACGTGTCAGGAAACCAGCGTCCTTCAGCTTCTTCTTGTCTTCTTCGTTGATCTTCACCAAAGCGCGTGCGATAGCGAGACGGAGTGCCTGGCTCTGGCCAGTGAAACCACCACCATCGAGGTTCACCTTGATGTCGTACTTCTCAGCTACTTCGAGCAGGTTCAGTGGCTGCTTAACCACATACTGCAGGATAGCTGAAGGGAAATATACCTCTAAATCCTTCTTGTTGATCGTAATCTTACCAGTACCCTCAGAAACATATACGCGGGCAACTGAGCTCTTGCGACGACCTATTGCGTTAATTACTTCCATCTTTCCTTATTATTTATACTGGTTAATATCAATAGTCTTTGGCTGCTGAGCGGCATGGGGATGCTCGGTACCTTCGTAGATGTAGAGGTTGTTCAGCAGGCTGCGTCCGAGGGGACCCTTCGGCAGCATACCCTTCACGGCGTGGCGGAGGAACTTTTCAACACCACCGTTGCGCTTGCGAAGCTCAGCGGGAGTCTGGAAGCGCTGGCCACCAGGATAGCCTGTGTAGCGGGTGTAGACCTTGTCAGTCTCTTTCTTACCAGTGAATACCACCTTATCGGCATTGATAAGGATAACGTTGTCACCGCAGTCAACGTGCGGCGTGAAAGTTGGCTTGTACTTTCCGCGGATCAGCTTGGCTACCTTCGAAGCGAGACGACCCACCACCTGATCGGTGGCGTCGATCACTACCCACTCCTTCTTTGCTGTTTCCTTGTTCACGGAAAGAGTCTTGTAACTTAAAGTGTTCATTTCGTTTAATTTTACTACTAAAAAACAGTTTTACTTATTTATTAATGTACGCACATAAACCCACATCCGAGAGTCTAAACCCGGCTGCAAGTCTAACGAACGTCCCCTTCGGGATAATTCCCTCTGGGCTTTCTGGACTGACGATTCACGAACCACTGCGCCCGGCCAAAGACGCCGCTATTCACACTTCAATCCCGGGGATTCTAAGTCTCTCCCCAATAATCGGACTGCAAAGGTACACCTTTTTATTAATTTAGGCATGCCTTTGCAGTCTGGCAACTGTAAGTTTTATGATTATTTAACGATTAAAGCAACAACTGATGGCCTAAGTCCTTCTCTTGGCAGATGGCGACGATCTGATGGATGATGCTGTCCATGATGGGCTCGGGCTCAAAGTCGATATGAGCGTCCTGCTCGTAAAGGCCAGCATCGGTAAATGCGGCCATCTTTGCTTCTATATTTCTCATTTCGATTGCAAAGGTACATATTTTTTTGTTCTTTTGTTCTTTTGTCCAGAAAAAAGATTATCTTTGCACCGTCAAGATGAATAACGAGACCATACAACTCAGGAATCTGAGCATCGGCTACCAGACGCGTCATGGCGTGAAGATGGTGGCCGAAGGTATCAGCGGCAGCATCCTCAGCGGCCAGCTTACCTGTCTGTTGGGTTCCAACGGTGTGGGCAAGTCTACACTGCTGCGTACCCTCTCTGCCTTTCAGCCAAAGACGGGGGGAGAGGTGTTGTTCCGAGGAGTGAGGAGTGAGGAGAGTGGAGTGAGAAATGACGATCAGGAAGTGAGGGAAATCTCTACGCTGAGCGACAAGGAGCTGAGTCGGATGATTGGCGTGGTGCTGACGGAGAAACCTGACGTGAGGAATATGGCGGTGCGCGAACTCGTCAGCCTCGGACGTTCTCCCTATACCGGCTTCTGGGGGCGTTATTCGAAAGACGACCTGCGTGTGGTGGACGAGTCCATCGCCCTGGTGGGCATCGAAGCACTGAGTCTGCGCATGGTCCACACGCTGAGCGACGGTGAGCGACAGAAGGTGATGATAGCCAAGGCCCTGGCCCAGCAGACACCTGTCATCTTCCTCGACGAGCCCACCGCCTTTCTCGACTACCCCAGCAAAGTGGAGATGTTGCAATTGCTGCGTCGCATCAGTCGTGAGGCGGAGAAGACCATCTTCCTCTCTACCCACGATGTGGAATTGGCGCTGCAGTTGGCTGACACCATTTGGCTGATGACGAAATCTCGAGGAGTGAGAAATGAGGAGGGTGGAGTGAAGATCGGATCGCCCAAGGATTTGGCCGAAAGCGGAGAGTTGAGCCGCTTCATTGAGCGAAAGGACATTGTCTTCGACAAGGAGACATTATCGATAAAGGTGAAAAGGTTATGATATTCGGACACGGAGATGACGCCTGGCAATACGGCGAAAAGATTAAGATGGATTTCAGTTCCAACGTTTACTTTGGGGCTGACCTGACGGCATTGAAAGACCACCTGATGGGGCGATTCGATGTCGTGGCCCATTATCCTGAGCCAGAGGCCACCAGTCTGGAAGCCATGATTGCTGAAAGCCTGGGCGTGCCGACAGATACCATTATGGTCACCAGCGGCGCCACAGAGGCCATCTATCTGATTGCTCAGCTCTACCGCGGATGGGGATCCATCATTCCGCAGCCCACCTTCACAGAATACGAGGATGCCTGTCGCACCTACGGACATCTGTTGTCGTATAATGCCGACGACGAGTTGGAGGTGATGCCAGAAGACAGGCTCTACTGGCTCTGTAACCCCAACAACCCCACTGGCAACGTGGTGAACAAACTGCTCATCACCCACATCATCCGTCAGAACCCACGATTCCTCTATGTCGTGGACCAGTCGTATGCCGACTATACCCTTGCGCCGATGATCCAGCCCAAGGACCTGACGGACTGCTATAACGTCATGCTTCTCCACTCGCTGTCGAAGAAATATTGTGTGCCTGGCCTAAGGTTAGGCTATGTCTTCGCCTCGCCCATCATTATAGACCGTCTGCGGCAGATACGACAGCCCTGGACAGTGAATGCCCTGGCCATAGAAGCCGGCAAATATCTGGTTGAGAACGATCCTCAGATGATCCCAGACCTTGAGAACTATCTGCAGGAAGCTAAACGGCTGCACCAACAGTTATCAGCCGTCAGAGGACTGATGGTGATGGACACCAGCACGCACTTCATGCTGGTGAATCTCGATCATGGGAACACGCCAGAACTGAAACGATGGCTGATAGAGCACCACGGCATACTCATCCGCGATGCCTCGAACTTCCGAGGACTCGACAATCATTGTTTCCGCGTCACAGCCCGTACACCAGAGGAAGACGACCAGTTGGTGGAGGCCATCAAGGGGTATCTGAAGTCTCTTGACCACTGACTTCCGCCTTCTGTCTCTTGATGACATATCGTTGATAATATGTCAGCAGCAGCGTGGTCATCGGCAGCGCGATAATCATGCCCAGCACCCCTAACAGCGATCCCCATATCGACAGCGACAAGAGGATGATGGCCGAGTTGAGGCCCGTCACCTTACCCATGATCTTGGGGGTGAGGAATGTGTCTTGAATCAGCTGTACGACGGCAAACACAACGAGCGCCATGAACAACACGATCCAGAAGTTCTCACCTGTATCGGCAGCCTTGACGATGGCCAGCAGGATGGTGGGTATGAAGCCGACCAGCTGCAGGTAAGGCACCATGTTCAGAAGGCCGATAAACAGGCCTAGGCCAATGGCCATGGGGAAGTCGATGATAATAAAGCCGATACAGAACAGAATGCCGACACAAAAAGCGACTAAGGCCTGACCACGGAAATACTTGTTCATACCATCCTCCACATCACTCATCAGCTGTACGGCGAACTGCCTATACTGGGCAGGCAGCAGATTGGGCCAGCCGCTGCAGATCTTCTCATAGTCGAGCAGGATGAAAAGGGTATATAGTATCATCATCGTCATCGAGAGGATACCAGTGACCACATTTAACGACTGCACGATGACTTCCCACACCTTGGGTACTGCCGCCTTGACGCCTTCGAGGAAGCCCTGGTGGGTGACGATACCCTTAATATCGTCGATAGTGAGGTGTTCACGCAGGAACCGTTGGATGGTATCAGGGATGTTGCTGAACGTGGACGATTGTGAGAGATAGTCGACTAAGAGGTCCTTGACATGGATGCCCTCCTCAATCATCGGGGGCACAACTAGGAAGAAGAGACCTGTGAGCAGACCGCCTACGACGATGAAGGCACTCAGGATGCCAAAGATGCGATACTTCATACGACAGCGGTACTGGAAGAACTTGACCATCGGGAACAAGATGTAGGCGATGAGCCAGGCCAGGAAGAACGGCGTGAGCACGCTGCTCAGACGATTGAGCAGCATGATGATGCCCACCACGATGATGACCCCTATCAGGCCACGCACAAAGGTATCGAAGGTGATCTTTTGACGTTCCATAGATTAGTCCTCCAGTCCGCTAAGACTCCGTGCAAGCCACACATCCATCTTACCTGCACCACGGTGGTTCCAGGCGTAATAGGGGATGAGTTTCACAGAGACATCCTTCGCAGCGATACGGCCGTCACGATCCACGTGTACATCCTGTGCCTGGGCAGCGATGGCCGTCACGTCGAAGTATTTGTTGTTACCCTCTGTATTCAGGATGGAATAGGCAGGCATGACTTCAAACTTCGGTTGACGGGGCAGGAGCAGATGATGGGGGTTGACACCCTCGTTATCTGCCCACTCGGCACAGTATACCAGCGGCCCGCGCTCTACGGCGATACGGCCACGATCGTCAGCCACATGGGGATTGGCCACAACCGTACGGACAGGCATGTCGAAATGGATGCTCACCACGTCGCCCTTCTTCCAGTTACGGTTGATGACAAGGTAGCCGTTCTGTAATTCTCCGTCGACACGCTGGCCATTGACGGTCACCTCGTAAGTGCTGAAAATATCGTCGCTGAAAGTATAGAGATCACTGGGCACCACCTCGTTCAACACCCATCCGGGGATACGGATCAGCATATTAAATGCCTTGGCCTTGTTCTTCAGCACCTTGATGCTGATGTCGCCATCCCAAGGATAGTTGGTGGCCTCTTCCAGCGTCACGTCCTTGCCGTTGACCTGAATGGTAGCGGTGTTGGCGGCAAAGAGGTTCACATAGAGGTTACTGCCCTTGATGCCATACATATATCCAGGCATCGAGGGAATGAAGCGAGAGAGGTTAGAAGGACAGCAGGCACAACCGAACCAGGGCTGGCGCGTCATCGTGTTGTCAGCATTGAAACGGTAGTGACCGTCGCTCGACAGAGGATTTGGATAGAAAAATTTGCCGCCGTCGACACTCATGCCACTGATGACTCCGTTATATAAGGTACGCTCGAGGCAGTCGATATATTTGGCATCGCCGTGGAGCAGGAACATACGCTCGAAGAGGTACACCATCGAAATGGCGGCACAGGTCTCGTTGTAGGCTGTCAGGTTAGGCAGTTCATAGTCTGCTCCGAAGGCCTCACCCTGGTGGCGTGCACCCACACCTCCTGTCAGATAGTACTTGCGGCTGACGATATTCTCATAGATGGTGTCGATGGCCTTGATATATGAGGAATCACCCAGCAGGGCAGCCACGTCGGCCATGCCGGCATACATATAGCCGGCACGTACAGCATGACCCCAGGCCTCCTTTTGTTCCACTACGGGTTTGTCGCTCTGTGAATAGAGGTCCCTACGCCCCGTCTTGCCTCGGAAGTCGAGCAGGAACTTGGCCTCATCGAGGTATTTTTTCTCGCCAGTGATGACATACAGTCTGGCCAGCGCCATCTCAGCGATCTGGTGTCCTGGCACGATGCAAGCCTGTCCTTCTTTCGAGCCCACCTCCTTAATCACGCAGTCGGCATAGCGCTTGGCGATGTTGAGGAACTTTGTGGAACCTGTGGCTTGATAATGTGCACAGGCGGCATCCACCATGTGGCCGAGGTTATACAGCTCGTGGCTCAGGAAGTCTTCCGTCTCCCAGCGCTTCTTGCCTGCCCACTGATGGGGGTGTGCGGGATTGATGGTACGGGCCGTGTAGAGATAGCCGTCAGGCTCCTGGGCAGCTGCTACGACATCGAGCACAGAGTCGATATAAGCCTTCAGCTTCTCGTCTGGGAAGGTCTGGAGCACATACGAGGCACCCTCGATGGTCTTGTAGACATCGGTATCATCGAAGGAGAAACCCATGAACTTGGACACGTCCCACTCAGGAGTCTGCAGTCCGGCATGACCTGGATGCTGGAGGGTATAGGCCGCCATCTCGAAATTCTTATAGCGATGTTCGCTCTCACATTTCGAGAAAGCCAGGGGAATAGTCACCTCACGGGCCGCCTGGATGCGGTCGCCCCAGAAGGTGTTTGGTGTTATTTTCACCGAGGTGAATGGTACTTGGGTATAAGGATACCCGCTTTGGGCCAGGCCAGTAAGTGTGCCTGCCATCAGGAATAAGGTAGCAATAAATATCCGTTTCATATTGGTCGATGAAAAATTAAACTTCAATATCAAAGTCTGCCGCACTGACACAGCGCAGGTTCTTCTCCAACTGTGCTGTGCTGCTGGCTCCCACGAGGACGGAGGTGACTCCACGCTGGTGGAGGATCCAGGCCAGGGCCATCTCTGCGAGCGTCTCACCACGGCTCTCTGCCACCTCGTTATAGTGACGCAGCTTCTCAAGCAGCTCAGGTGTCAGCATGTCTTCCTTGAGGAACTTGCCCTTCGACATGCGGGAGTCCTGGGGGATGCCGTTAAGATAACGGTCTGTCAGCAGTCCCTGTGCCAATGGAGAGAAGGAGATGAAGCCTATGCCTTCCTCGGCACAGAAGTCGAGGATACCCTCCTCCTGTGGCTCACGGTCGAGCATATTCAGACGACCCTGATAGATCAGTAGGGGTACGTCGCGCTCCTTCAGGTACTTTGCCGCGAACTTCGTGGCCTCTAACGGCCAGCGGGAGATGCCAACATAAAGGGCCTTCCCCTGTCGCACAATGTCCACCAGCGCCTGAAGGGTCTCCTCCAAAGGGGTCACTGGGTCGTAGCGATGGCTGTAGAACAGATCCACATAGTCGATCTTCATACGCTTCAGACTCTGGTCGAGCGAGGCCATCAGATACTTGCGACTGCCCCAGTTGCCGTATGGTCCAGGCCACATGTCGTAGCCTGCTTTCGACGAGATGAACAGTTCGTCGCGATAGGGACGGAAATCCTCGTCCATCAGTCGACCCATCGTCTCTTCGGCAGAGCCGTAGACGGGACCATAGTTGTTAGCCAAGTCGAAATGCGTGATACCGTGATCAAAGGCATAGTGAGTAATCTCACGGCTTCGTTCGTAGGGATCCACACTACCGAAATTATGCCAGAAGCCGAGGCTCACTTTAGGCAACAAAACACCCGAGCGCCCACAACGCTCATACTCCATCTCGTTGTCGTAGCGGCTCTTGTCCGCAAAATACTGTTCTTTCATATCCTTATCAACTCTAAACTGTCAATCCAACAAATGTTCTATCAGAATCCTGACGCCAATGAAAATCAGAATCAAACCACCTATCAACTCCGGCTTGAACCTGCTGACAACACCTCCGCCAAAGCGACTGCCCACCCCATAACCCAGCAAACTGAACAAGAACGACACCATGCCGATAACCGTCAAGGGCAAGATGAGCTGCGAAAGGGCCGTGTAGCCCATACAGGCAAAAGAGATACCAACAGCCAGCGCATCGATGCTCGTGGCGACGGCCAGCAGCAACTGCGTCCGCAGACGGCTGGGATCAAAATGCTGTCCCTCCTCTGGGTGGAAACTTTCCCACACCATCCTGCCTCCAATGAAGGCCAACAGCGAGAAGGCGATCCAATGATCGTAAGCCTCCATATACGACTGGAAATGGCTGATACCCAACCAGCCTATCAGCGGCATCAGTGCCTGGAAGAAGCCAAAGAGGAACGCCATGCGGACGATACAACCTCCAGGAAGCGACCGTTTCAGGACTCCGCTGACGACTGATACCGTCAGGCAGTCCATGGCCAGTGCCACCGCCAGGAGAATGATATCCAACAGACTCATATAGTACTTATTTACCTGTTTCTTACATTTTGTCTGCAAAGATACAAATAATTATGCATTTTGCATGATTAATTTTGAATAATTTAGTAACTTTGCACACAGATTGATGATTATAATAACTAAAATTGAAGATATGAAGAAGTTCTTTTTCCTGGTTTTTCTCGCTGCTGTCGCCCTGACGTCGATGGCAGAGCAGGTGACCGTCCAGACGAAAAATGTCACGATGGTCCTCAACGTAGAGAATGGCAAACAGCCACAGTATGTATATTTCGGCACCAAGCTGGGCGATTACGATCTGACGAGTCTGCAGGCACCCCGCAACGGACGGATGGACGCCTATCCCGCCTATGGCATGAACTGCCCTGCTGAGGCTGCTTTGGCGATGACGCATGCCGATGGTAACATGTCGACGGAACTGATAGTAACAGGGATGGAGAAACAGGATGGCATCGTCCGGATTTTTATGAAAGATCCTGTTTATCCGACTTCCGTCACGCTCTGCTACAAGGCCTATGAGGATGAAGACATGATCGAGACCTGGACAGAGATCACCAACGGCGAGGCCAAGCCTGTCACGCTGACGCAGTTTGCCTCCTGCTCACTGCCCATCCGTCGTGGCAACGTGTGGCTCTCTCACTTCTATGGCTCATGGGCCAACGAGGCCCGTCTGGTGGAAGAGCCGATACTGCCAGGCGAAAAGGTCATCAAAAATAAAGATGGTACGCGCAACTCACACACAGACCACGCCGAGGTGATGTTCTCGCTCGACGGCAAGGGCCGTGAGAACGCTGGCGATGTGATTGGAGCTGCCCTCTGCTACTCGGGTAACTTCCAGCTGAAGATCGATACCGACGATACGGAGTACCACTATTTCTTCGCTGGCATCAATCCCGATAATTCAGAGTATCACCTGAAGAAGGGCGAGACCTTCACCACTCCGAAGGTGGCGCTGAGTTTCTCTACCAAGGGGCTCTCCGGTATATCGAGGAACTTCCACAAATGGGGTCGCAAGTATATGCTGGCCCACGGCAATAAGGAGCGTAAGATCCTGCTGAACTCTTGGGAGGGTGTCTATTTTGACATCAATCAGCAGGGCATGGATCAGATGATGGGCGACATTGCCTCAATGGGTGGCGAACTCTTCGTGATGGACGACGGCTGGTTTGGTGACAAATATCCCCGCAAGGTGGATAACTCCTCGCTGGGCGACTGGGTGGTCGATAAGAACAAGCTGCCTGAAGGCATCGAGGGTCTCTTGAGAGATGCCAGGAAACACGGCATCAAGTTTGGCATCTGGATCGAACCTGAGATGGCTAACACCGTCTCGGAACTCTACGAGGCTCATCCCGACTGGATCGTCAAGGCTCCGAAGCGTGAGCCCGTACTGGGTCGTGGTGGTACGCAGGTTGTGCTCGACATGAGCAATCCCAAGGTGCAGGACTTCGTTTTCTCCATCGTCGACAACCTCATGACCAAATATCCTGAGATCGACTATATCAAGTGGGACGCCAATATGCCTATCCTGAATCACGGCTCACAATACCTGACGATGAACGACCAGAGCCATCTCAATATCGAATACCATCGCGGTCTGCAGGCAACCTGTGAACGTATTCGGGCAAAGTATCCCGACCTCACCATTCAGGCCTGTGCCTCTGGTGGTGGACGTGCCAACTGGGGTGTACTACCCTACTTCGACGAGTTCTGGGTTTCCGACAATACCGACGCCCTCCAGCGCATCTATATGCAGTGGGGCACCAGCTATTTCTTCCCTGCCATCGCTATGGCCTCACACATCTCCGCTACGCCTAACCACACCGTCTTCCGTACCACCGCCATGAAGTATCGCATCGACGTGGCTATGAGTGGACGCCTCGGCATGGAGATTCAGCCTAAGAATATGTCTGACGACGAGAAGGCCCTTTGTAAGAAAGCCATCGCCGAGTACAAAGGCATCCGTCCCATTGTGCAATTTGGCGACCTCTATCGCCTCGTCTCGCCCTACGACAAGCTAGGTCTCGCCTCGCTGATGTATGTCAACGAGCAGAAGACGAAGAGTGTCTTCTTCTGGTGGAAGACCGAGTCGTTCCAGAACGAGCATTTGCCACGAGTGAAGATGGCCGGCCTGGATGCCTCGAAGAAATATAAGGTGCACGAGCTGAATCGCATCGACTTGAAGCCCATGGATATTGAAGGCAAGACCTTTAGTGGTGCCTACCTCATGAACCACGGCCTCGAAATGCCCTATCGCAACGAGCCCGAGTGGTCGAAGAAGAACGACTGGTCGAGTCGTGTGCTGCTCTTAGAGGCAGAATAACAAGTATGTGATAACAACTTCCCGATGGAAAGAAACAAGGAAATCTATAAGGTAACGCTTGTAGGTGGGGCAGTCAACGTGGTGCTGCTCGTCTTTAAGTTTGTGGCCGGCATCTTAGGGCACAGTGCTGCGATGGTGGCCGATGCCGTCCACTCGCTCAGCGACTTCGTCACCGATGTCATTGTGCTCGTCTTCGTACGCATCAGCAGTAAACCAAAAGACAAGTCCCATGACTATGGTCACGGCAAGTATGAAACCCTGGCCATGACCATCATCGGCGTGGCGCTGCTGGCTGCTGCAATCGGCATCATCTACGGAGGTGCTGTGAAGATTGCCGATTGGCTGGGTGGCCAGCAACTCGAGGCCCCTGGCATGCTGGCCTTATGGGCAGCCTTGCTCTCGATCGTGCTGAAGGAGGCCGTCTACCGCTATTCGATGGTGAAGGCCCGCCAACTGAATTCACAGGCGGTAGAGGCCAATGCCTGGCATCATCGCAGCGACGCCCTCTCTTCTGTCGGCACGGCCATCGGCATTGGCGGGGCCATCTTCCTGGGCCAACGTTGGACGGTGCTCGATCCTGTGGCATCTGTCATCGTTGGTGCTTTCATTGTGAAGGTGGCTGTCGAGTTATTGCGTCGTGGTATTGGCGACCTGCTGGAACAGTCGCTACCTGACGAGATAGAGTCAGAGATTTTGCAGTTGGCCACCACCGTCGAAGGCATTGCAGAGCCCCATGATCTTCGCACCCGTCGCATCGGCAATCACTATGCCATCGAATTACATATCCTCGTAGATGGTGACATCCCCTTGCGCGAAGCTCATGACAGGGCTTCTGAGGTGGAAGAACTTCTAAAGAGTCATTACGGAGAAGATACTCACGTCGTTGTCCACGTCGAGCCGACTGTATGATTAGTCTCAAAACAATAATGAGCACCTTGGCCCCAGCATAACTTCAAACTGAACGTATGCCAAGACCTCCCGTCGCCTTTGAAAATGCCTGTGTTTATTGAAGTTTCAGCACGGGAGGTCTTGTCTAGAGACCTCCCATAGACCTCCTATAGACTTCCCGTCACCCCTCCCTTGACCATACCTTATTATAAATAATGTGGAATCGCATAAAAGTTTATGTTAAAACGTAAAATAATTGGGAAAACAATTGCAAATCAGCAAAAAATGTTGTACCTTTGTAGGCTGAAATAGTGAAGCCGCAAAAGACGGCTCGCATACTGAAAAACTCGCTGTGAAAAGCGCGTCATTACTACTACAGATGACTGCCCAAAGGAGCAGAGATTGATTTATTGACCAGATATAGCTATGGAGAAAAGTGTGTTAAAGGCTGTCGAGACTCCAGGAGCCTCGCAGCAAGGGACGCTCGCCATCGAGCTGTTCCTCATGGAGAACTACCGATTCCGCAGAAACATCCTCAACGGAAAGGTAGAGTTTGCGATCTTGCCGAAGGCTGTCCAGACAGCCGGAGGCAATACTGTCGGACTGTCCGACAGTCTCTCGTGCGCCTCATCTGAGGCGGATTTGGTATTCAGGACGCTGACGCCTGCGGCCCTGAACAGCATCATCATTCGTGCCAAGCGCGAGGAGGTGCTGGAGAAAGGCAGTCCGAAGTCGGAAATCAAGGACTATGTGGAATCGGAGGAGGTGCCTGAGTTCAATCCGATCCAGGTGTTCCTCGATGGCCTGCCTGTCTGGGACGGACAGAACCACATCGCCCGTGTCTTCAGCCGCATTCCAGGCCTCAGCTCCGAACAACTGAACTATCTCACCATCTGGCTTCGCTCAGCCGTAGCCCATTGGATGCTGATGGACATGCTGCACGGCAACGAGTGTGTGCCTACGCTCATCGGACAGCAGGGCTGTGGAAAGACCGTCTTCGTCCGTCGTCTGCTGCCTCCGCATCTGCGTGAGTATTTCCTCGGCCACCTGAATCTGTCGAACAAGTTCGACAAGGAGATGGCGCTGACGAACAATCTCCTCGTCAACCTCGACGAACTGGATGCCATCAGTCACGGCCAACAGGCTTCGCTGAAGCAGACCTTGTCTGTCAATAAGGTGAACAGTCGTCCTATTTTCGGACGTGCCCAGGAGGACCGTCCTCGTTTTGCCTCGTTCGTGGCGACTACCAACAACCGTCATCCTTTGCAGGATTCAACAGGTAGCCGCCGTTACATCTGCATCCAGATTCCTGACGGTCAGATGATCGACAACACGGGCGAGATTGACTATGGTCAGCTGTATGCCCAGGTGGTGTATGAACTGCAGGAGCTGAAGGCACCTTATTGGTTCAACAACGAAGAGGTAGCCCGCATCCAGCAACTGAACCAGGAGTTTATGGAGCAGAAGGACATTGCGGAGATTATCACGGCCTGTTTTCGCAAGCCCAAGGAGGGCGAGGTGGTGAAGACGATGAACAGCACGGAGATGCTGAAGATCATCCAGAGGGAATATCCTTCCGTGAAGAACACGCATGGTACGAAAGTCAGCATTGGCACAGCGATGAAGGAACTCGGCTTTGATCACAAGGAACACTCGCATGTGGCCTACTACAAGGCTGTTCCGCTTCATACAGCCTGACGGCAGGAGAGGTCAGACGGGAGGTCTATGGGAGGTCTAAGGGAGGTCTCCCGACAAGACCTCCCGTGCTGAAACCTCAATAAACACAGTCATTTTCAAAGGCGACAGGAGGTCTGGTGGCTTTTTTGGCTTGCACCTCATTTTTCAGGACCCAGCAGGTCCTGATTTTTTTGTTTTTATGCGCCAGGAGTTTCCTTAGACTAAACCCGGACTTTACAGGCAGGAAACTCCGAGTTTCCTTAGGGTAAACTCTGACTTTCCTTAGGGTAAACTCTTCAATTCTCTAGAGAATTCAGGAGTTTACAGCCACCTTTCTCATAGTCACAAGGCACCTTCGTCGGACTTTGGGCTACCCTTTCTTTGCAAAACCACGCTTATTGTTCGGAGCACAAAGCCTTCATAATCGCAACACCAAACCTTCATAACGTCAACATGAAGCTTTGATAATCACAGTAACAAGGCTTTATAATCAGCGGAATCTCTAAAATTGATGGCATTCACGACTATGGCGGCATTGCCGATTTCGACTATTTCCACATAAAGTGATTACTCGACTTTAGAATGAGATCGTGAACGAGCCGCCCAGGATAAAGGTGTGGCGGTTCTTCTTGACGCTCTTCGAATTCTCCAGCACATCTAGGGGTAGATCTTTCGAAATTTCTGGGAATGCATAGTGATAATAGCCCAAAGGACAGTAATTCAAGGTGTAGGTCTTGCGCGAGAAATCGTAGTCGAAGAACAGTTTCCAGGCAAAGTTTTCCTTGTAGGCATAGGTCAGCGAAATGCCTGTGCCATACTTCATGGTGTTGTTGGCGCTGACGGTGAAATAATCCCATTCCGTCTCGTAGTCGCCCATATACCGGATGTTAATGGCATTGTAATCATCGTCGAGGTCATAGTCCCAACTGCCACCCTTAGCTGTGGCATTCAGGTCGATCTCCTGCATGATGCTTCGACCTATCAGCAGCTTGCTGCCCAAGGCAAACCTGCGTGACAGGGGCAGATTGAAGTAAAGACCGATGTCGCCAGCGAACTCTGTCAGGTGATCGCTCTTAATGGTCATCTCCACCTCATCCAAGAAAGGCTTGTGAGTGCCATCGCCGTTGGCAATCAATTCCAGATCTTCATAGCTGCTCATATTTAAATAGGTGTCAATCAGATCACTCCAGGCATAGTTTTCGATACCGTCCCAACCCTTGATAGGAGCCGCATTGACACGCAGGCGTCCGCCAATACCTATATATTTATTAAAGAAGTAGGCACCCTCGGCTGCTACGGCAGTAGAGGCCTGGAATTTCAGGTTGAAAGCCTTGTCTTCATCATCCAGATCGGTAAATGACATATCTTCCATATCAAAGTCGATATTCTTAGAGCCGAAGCCGATACCCATCGAGATGCTGAAGAACGAAGGATGGTCGATGATGCTCTTCTCGCCGCTGATGTCGCCACGCAGCAGACCCTTGCCCTTGAACAACACGTCGCTCAGGGCGTATGCCAGCTCGGTAGACATGATACCGATGCCCGCACCAGAGAGAACGTCGCTCACCCAGTGGCGGTTGTTCAACACACGCATCACACCCGTCGCCGTTGCCACACCAAAGCCTGCCACAGAGTACCAAGGCGAACGCGTCATACCGTATTCCTTGTGCAAGATAGTGGCACCCACGAAGGCCGTTGCCGTGTGACCAGAGGGCCAGGAGTTGGCGGTACTTCCGTCTGGGCGCATCTCCTTGGCCGTGTATTTGATACCGTTGACGAAGCCCGCCATGATACCATACGACATGAGGGCCGATGCAAGGTAACGGCCCCAGTCGCTACGGCTCTCCACGCCAGCTATCTTCAGGCCCGTGGTCATCACAGGACCAAAGAACTGCGAGTAGTCATCGATACCCGTCTTGAAGTCCGTCAGTAGCACATGCTTGTTGTCGCCCGTATTCTGTCGGAAAGCGGCTTTCTCGCTCTTGGCAATGATTCCTGCCAGGAAGACGGGTACGCCAACAAACGTCAGATCGTCCATCACCTTATAGGGTTTCACACCTGGGTTGGTACGCATCCACGTCCAGTTTTCCTTGGCCCAAGGGGCGTGGTCATCCAATTCCAATTCTGGTCGGTAGCTGTTGTTTGTGACGGTTACCAACGTTGGCGTCATCTCGGGTACAGTCAACTTCAACGGCTCCATGTCGCGATAGTCGTTGGCCGATGCACTTGTAATGCCACAGAAACTCAGAATGGCGGCAAACATCAAAAAGCGCTTCTTCATATTCATCTTATTTCTAGTTTTATTATTCGAACGGAGTATTGTTATCTTTTGTTCGTAGTTTTTGCTACTTTTGACCGCAAAGATACGACTATAATCGCATAATTAAGAGGGAGCAACACATTTTAACACATTTTCTGCCGCCTTCCTATTAGCCTTTGAATGGGAGCTAATGGATGATGTGCGCTTCGTCGGCGAAGGCGAGCATCTCGCGATCGCCACGACTGTCACCATAGGCAATGAGGTGATAGTCAGAACGATCTGGGTGAAGGGCAAGGATACGGCGCACCTTCTCCTGACCATAGCAATTGGGCGTAAGAAAGCGACCTGTTAGGAGGCCGTCGATTATCTCTATCTGAGTGCCGACAATGGTAAAGGAAGGGAAAAACGGCTGCACCCAGTTGTCGATGCTGGCACTGACGATGAGCACCTTGGAACCTTCTGCCTGTGCTTGTTCCAGCAAACGAACCATCTCTGGTCTCAGCAGATGGCGAGAGCTGTGGGCGAAGTCCTTGCAAAGGCGATTGAACTCGTCGATGGTCATCCCCTTGAAGAACCAAGAGAACACGCGCTGTTTCGTCTTTCCATTATCATAGAGTCCCAGCTTCATCAGCACCAACAGAGGGGCATGGAGCAGGAAGCCCAGTATGAAACGGGGTGTGCCACAGGCAAAGCGGATAAACTCGATCAGAGTGTCGCGGGTGGTGAGGGTGCCGTCGAAGTCGCAAGCGTATAGTTTCATTGTTTACAGTTTACAGGAGTTTTGGTGAAGGGATGCGGTCGATGATCTGCTTGACTGCCCAGGAGAGGCCGATGGCGGCCACGAAATAGAGCATCAGGCCGTCGTAGGCATCACGCTGCCAGGCGACGGTGATGAAGAGCTTGCGGGCAATGGGATGGGCCACGAACATGGCGGCGGAATAGGTGCCGAACCACACGAGGACCTTCATCACAGCCTCCGGCAGCACCTTTACCATCGCCACCGTACCAACGATAATCAGCACGGGAATCAACAGCCAGGAATGGAAGTTGAAGCTCATGGCAATGACGAGGGGGATGGCAGAGAGGAAAAGAATAGTGTGGAATATAGCGCTCGATCTTTGGTAGCTTGCTACCGAAGGGACGCATGAATGTGGAAAATGCCTTCCACAAAGAACACCTAGTCCAAATGGCAGCATCCCGCCGATGAAGTTGTAGCGCAGACGGTTGAGCGTGTCGCCATCAGGATCGCAGAAGACCTGTAGTAGCCAACATGCGGCAATCAGCACGACCACCCACCACGAACTCCGTCGATAGAGCAACAGCCGATAAACGATGTAGAGCTCCATCATCAGTCCGAAGAACCAGTAGATGCCAGGCCAGATGATCTTATCTGGCTCAGGAAGCACGTTGATATACATGAGCAGTTGGGCGATGACGTTGTCCCAATGATAGGGGAATCGCCCTGGCGTGACGGCATCGACCATGATGAACAGCACAAAGCCCACGATGAGCATGCGCAATAGTTTCAGATAGTGGTAGCGGAGGAAATTGGAGGGGTTGGGGGAGGTCTCGTATTTCTTGATCAGGCCATAGCCGCTGAGGAAGAGGAACACAGGCACGCCATAGTGTCCGAAGAAGGAGAGCAGATGCATGGGAAGGAACTCATCTGGGTTGGTCAACACCTCCCACAGACGGTCACAGCGCCCATCCACGAACTGATATTCGTTCTCTTTCACGATGCCCTTCACGTAGTGGCAATAGTTATGCAGCATGATGCCGAGGATGGCGATGCCACGCATCGCCGTACACTCCGTCCGTGTCAGTAGCTCTTTCATTTCTTCAGTTGGTTATAATCGGTAGTGCCTTTGAGGATCCGAGGGCGTTTTAAGTCATAGTCAGGACTGATGACATTCAGTTCAGAACGATAGAGAGGTGTGGAGATGCCTCCCAGATAGAGTAGGAAATGAGGCAGCGCGTCGATCATCATTGGACGGTCTTTGGCCTCTTGTATCGCCTTCCACCCGTATGGATGGTGCTCGATATACTGGGGTGAGCCCCAAACCCAGAAGGGAATCTCCATCTCGTTACGGGCCAAGGGATAGTCGATGTCGGCATTATGGCGACGACCATTCGTATAAGGCGGGTTGTCGAACACCTCCTCGCCGTGGTCTGGCACATAGATGACGACTGCATCCTTATCAGCAAAGAGGTTGATGATGGCGGCAAGGATGGAGTCGTTGTAGAGCAGCGAATTGTCGTAGTGGGCCAGTGTCTGACGTTGTTTGGCGGTCAGTTCTGGACGGTTGTACTGTTGTGGCGTGAACTGTCGGAAGGTCTTCTGCGGATAGCGGGCCTGATAGTCGACATGCGATCCCATCAGGTGGAGGATCGTCAGGCGGCCCTTGCAACCGTCCCTCTGTTGCAACTCCTTCACCAAATCCCCATCGTAATGATACAATTCGGTGTTACGCTCATCGAAGAGGCGGCTGCTGAGGGCGGGATTGCTGAGGAAGAAACCACCGCTGAAGTCATAGACGGCCTCCTTCGCCTTCGGGAGGAACTGGTTGGTGAGGAATGTCACATGATAGCCCGCCTTGCGGAACACCTCTGGGAAGAGGGGCTCGTCGCACCATTCGCTACTATCGCCAACGGCATAGAGCGAGAGCATGTGCTTGAAGACGAAACTTGTGAGGTTCCACGATGACACGACATCTGTGAAAGGAACGAGTGAGCCCTGCTCTGCCATCGCCACCTGACGGGGTGTCGTAGGCTTATCGTAGCCATAGAGTTGGGAGTGGTGTTTGTTGTAGCTCTCGCCAATCACCAGCACGATATCTGGCACTCGGAAGCAGCAACTGTCCACCTGAATTTTCGCGCTGGCCTTCTCCAACTGCAACAGCTGGTGAGAGGCCAAACGATTGGCGCTGATGGCGAAGGCCAGACGATAAGGAGGCACATAGAGCACGGCATGATCCTTGCGCGTCAGCTCATGTTCTGCCTCGCCGAGGGTGTTACAGGCGAAGAGACGCTGCATGGCCACCTTGTTGTCCCAGCACTGACTGACGGCACTCCACAAGGCCCATACAACGAGCAGGCCCAGCACAGCCCTGAAGCCCATCGTGACGACGGGACTCACCTTAGGCAGGATCATCCGCTTACGGAGTTTGGCGGTGCGCCATCGTAAGACGGTCCACAGCAGATGCACCAGCATCAGCAAGAGAATCCACCCCACCTCTGACGTCAGCACATCCCAACTGAGGTATGCTGACAAGAACTCGCCTGCCTCCTGACTGCTGGTCTCGCCAACGAGCATCAGCATCGTGGGCGTCAGCGTCGACTCAAAGCGAACATAGCAGAACACATCGACGATGGCGATACCATATAAGAAAAGGTATAAGAGCGCCTTGAGGAAAGTGAAGAGTGAAGAGTGAAGAGTGAATAATTTGCTGCCGCCAGAAGAATAATGCGGACGAATGATGGTCAGGACAACGCAGACGACATAAAGGTCCAAGAAGAGTTCTGGTACCGTCAATCCGTAAGGCTGGGCACCACGATGCCTGAGGTAGTAGGGCATGATCTCCAGCTGACAGCAGAGCCAGCCCAAAGCAAACATAAACACGAAGAAGGCGCCATTCTTCGCTATTGGCGAGAATAGCCACCCAAGCCACTTCAACGGATTGATTATTCCTCTCACCTCTAACTTCTCACCACTCACCTCTATTGATAGAGTTTGTGTTCCTTGATATAGTCGGCCACAGCCTTGGGCACCAGTCTGCGGATGCCCCTGCCCTCACGAATCCTGCGACGGATGTCGGTACTGGAGATATCGATGAACCCTGGGTCGCCAGGAGTCCGTGTGTAGACCACAATCTCGTAGTTGGCCTTGATGTCTTCGGCATGATACCAACGGTCGAAGAGCTGCCAGTTGTCGCCACCAATCATCAGCACGAACTCACGATCAGGGTAGTCCTTCGAGAGTGCCTGCAAGGTGTTCCAGGTGTACGACGGCTTCGGCAGGTGCATCTCGTAGTCGCTGACCACGATGCCCTCCACATCCTCTACCGCCAGACGGGCCATCTCCAGGCGCAACTCGTCGTCGAGCAGATCGCCAGGCTCCTTCAGGGGATTCTGGGGCGATACCATCAGCCATACCTCGTCGAGGCCCGCCTGCTCCTTCAGTTGGAGAGCCAGCGAGAGATGTCCGTTGTGTATCGGATTGAACGACCCGCCGAAGATACCGATTTTCATCCCAAGAACTCTTCAATGATAGCCAAAGCATCAGCCTCGGCATACTCCAGGATGTCGTTCACCACGACCTTGTCGAACTTCTCCGCGAAGGTCAGCTCAAACTCTGCACGGGCGATGCGCTGGTCGATCACCTCGGGGGCATCCGTACCACGGCCTTCGAGTCTGCGACGGAGCTCATTGATCGACGGGGGCTGGATGAAGAGACTCAGGGCCTCGTCGCCATAGAACTGCTTGATGTTCACGCCGCCCTTCACGTCGACATCGAACACCACGTTCTGACCTGCCTCCAACTGTCGTTCCACCTGGGACTTCAGCGTGCCGTAGAAGCGACCCTCATAGACCTCCTCATACTCCAGAAACTCGCCGTTGTCTATCCGCTGGCGGAACTCCTCAGGCGTAAGGAAGAAATACTCCACGCCGTTCTGTTCCGTACCCCTGGGCGCTCTCGACGTACAAGAGATGGAGAACGCCAGGTTCAATTCCGGATGCTCCTTCATCAGCCACGAGATGATCGTGCTTTTGCCCGTCCCTGACGGAGCACTTATAATTATTAATTTTCCTCTCATATTTATTAAATGCCTTAAAGTGCGTTGAGCACTTGTTCCTTGATCTGCTCCAATTCGTCCTTCATGCGGACCACGATGTTCTGCATCTCGGCCTGGTTCGACTTCGAGCCTGTGGTGTTAATCTCACGACCCATCTCCTGAGCGATGAACCCCAGCTTCTTACCCTGTCCTGCAGGTTCGGCCATCGTGTCGCGGAAATACTTCAGATGGTTCGTCAGACGCTGCTTCTCCTCGCTGATGTCGAGCTTCTCGATATAGTAGATGAGCTCCTGCTCCAGACGGTTACGGTCGTAATCCACACCAGGAATCTGCTGCAGGCCGTCCACGATGCGAGCCTTGATCTTCTCCACGCGCCCCGTCTCGTAGGGCTCGATCTCTGCCAACAGCTGTTCGATGTTGTCGATCTTCTCCTCAAACTTCTTCTGGAGGGCGGCACCCTCCTGGATACGGAAGTCCACAAGGTTCTTCAGGGCCTCAGCCACAGCACCTCGCACCACCTTCCACTCTGCCTCGTCGAGCGCCTCGGTATCTGTCTTCGTCAGCACGTCGGGCATCCTGAGCAACGTATAGAACCAGTCCTCAGGCACGGGGATGCCCGTCTTCTCGGAGATGGCCTTGATCTGCCGATAATAGTTCTCCACGAGTGCCGCATTGATGGGCGTGGGGTCAACGGCCATGTCCTTCTCTATCCACACGCTCATGTCCACCTTACCCCGAATGAGGGCCTCAGCCACCATCTGGCGCATCTCCATCTCCTTCTCGCGATAGAGGGGAGCGATTCGCGTGTTCAAGTCTAACTGTTTCGAGTTGAGTGACTTCACCTCAACATGTATTTTCTTCTCTCCAAAGGCCACGATCGCATTGCCGTAGCCCGTCATTGATTGTATCATGTGTACCTTATTTATTAAATTTTGGGTACAAAGTTAGTGCAAATCGAGCGAAATGCAAAATAAATCCGAATTTATTTGGTATTTCGCTCGATTTGGATAAATTTCTCACGCTCAAGAATGCAAATATACTTGTATTCTCTTCGCTAACTCGAAATTTTACACTATCTTTGCACCCAAATTCAAAAAATACTTTAAGGAATGGAAAACAAGACTTTCAAGCGTACGACGGTGACGTCGGCGCTGCCTTATGCTAATGGCGGCGTGCATATCGGCCATCTGGCAGGTGTGTATGTGCCTGCTGATATCTATGTGCGCTATTTGAGATTGAAGAAGCGCGAGGTGCTGTTTATCGGAGGTTCTGACGAGCACGGTGTGCCCATCACGGTGAGAGCCCGCAAGGAGGGCATCACGCCGCAGGACGTTGTGGATCGTTATCATAAGATGATCAAGGACTCGTTCGAGGAGTTCGGAATATCGTTTGATATCTACAGCCGCACGACCTCGGAAACGCACCACAAGTTTGCCGCTGAGTGGTTCAAGAAGCTCTACGACGAGGGCAAGCTGACGGAGGAGACGACGGAGCAGCTCTACGACGAGGAGGCCAAGCAGTTTTTGGCTGACCGTTATGTGACAGGCGAGTGCCCTCACTGCCACAACGAGGGTGCATACGGCGACCAGTGTGAGAAGTGCGGACGAGACCTGTCGCCTACGGAACTGATCAATCCGAAATCGACCATCAGCGGCTCTACCCCTGTGCTGAAGAAGACCAAGAACTGGTATCTGCCGCTGAACGAATATCAGGACTGGCTGAAGCAGTGGATCCTCGAGGAGCACAAGGAGTGGCGTCCGAACGTCTATGGTCAGTGCAAGAGCTGGCTCGATATGGATCTGCAACCCCGGGCGATGACACGCGACCTGGATTGGGGTATCCCTGTGCCTGTGAAAGATGCCGAGGGCAAGGTGCTCTATGTATGGTTCGATGCGCCCATCGGTTATGTGTCGAATACGAAGGAGCTTTGCGAGAAGGAGCCCGAGAAGTGGGGCTCGTGGGAGAAGTGGTGGCAGGATGAGGACACGCGTCTGGTGCACTTCATCGGCAAGGACAACATCGTGTTCCACTGCATCATCTTCCCTGTGATGATGAAGGCCCACGGCAAATATATCATGCCTGACAACGTACCAGCCAATGAATTCCTGAATCTCGAGAACGACAAGATTTCGACCTCGCGCAACTGGGCTGTCTGGCTCCATGAGTATCTGGTGGATATGCCTGGCAAGCAAGATGTGTTGCGCTATGTGCTCACTGCCAACGCCCCTGAGACGAAGGATAACAACTTCACGTGGAAGGACTTCCAGGATCGCAATAACAATGAGCTGGTGGCTGTCTATGGCAACTTCGTGAACCGTGCCCTGCAGCTGACCAAGAAGTATTGGAATGGTGTCGTGCCTGCCTGTGGCGAACTGCTCGATGTCGACAAGCAGGCTCTGGCCGAGTTTAAGGATGTGAAGGAGAAGGTAGAGGCACTGCTGGAACAGTTCAAGTTCCGCGATGCCCAGTTCGAGGCCATGAACCTCGCCCGTATCGGCAACCGCTATATTACCGAGTGCGAGCCTTGGAAGGTCTGGAAGACGGATCCCAAGCGCTGTGAGACCATCCTGAATATCTGTCTGCAGCTGACGGCTAACCTCGCCATCGCCTTCGAGCCGTTCCTGCCGTTCTCGTCGAAGAAACTCCGCGAGATGCTCAACATTGACAGCTTTGAGTGGGAGCAGTTGGGCAGCACAGACCTCCTGAAGGCTGGTCATCAGTTGGGTGAGCCTGCACTCCTCTTCGAGAAGATCGAGGACGAGGTCATCCAGAAACAGCTCGATAAGCTCGAGGCCACCAAGAAGGCTAATGAGGCAGCATCGTACAAGGCAGCGCCCATCAAGGATACCGTCTCGTTCGAAGAATTTGAGAAGCTCGACATCCGCGTAGGCCTCGTGAAGGACTGTCAGAAGGTGAAGAAGTCGAAGAAACTCTTGCAGTTTACCATCGACGATGGCTCAGGTACTGATCGCACCATCTGCTCAGGTATCGCTGCCTTCTATGAGAACCCAGAGGAACTCATCGGCAAGCGCATCCTCTTCGTGGCCAACTTCGCCCCTCGCAACATGATGGGCATCGAGAGTCAGGGCATGATTCTCTCTGCCGTCGACTTCGACGAGAGCCTCAGCGTGGTCACCACCACCAAGGACGTGAAGCCTGGTAGTCAGGTTGGCTGATTCTGGCATAGCATATTGATACAAAAACGACTCCCGAGATGTTCTTGGGAGTCGTTTCATTTTTCCTACTGTTGCTTTGTCATCAGAATCTGCAGGATCTGCTTGACATCATTACACATGCCCCATACCTTGAAGAAAAGGACAATGCAACAGATGGTCCATGCAAGACCTAACAGAATGATAATAAGTCCGAAAAATGCTCCTAAAAATCCGAAGGGTTCCATCATCATAATTGTTGTTTTTTAAGTGATTAATATGTTAGTTAAGTCCATCACAAGGATTGACGTTGCAAAAGTAAGACATTTTTGGGAAACGAAGAAAGATTTTAAGGAAAACTTTCTCTAACTCAAATTTTTGCACTATCTTTGCCAACGAAATGAAGATGTTGAAGAAGATACTCATGGCTGTGATGCTCGCGATTGCAACTGGTGCAGCAGCGCAGACGGACATCAGTGAAGGGAAATCACTGAGAGAAGACTCCGTGAGCATGAGCGGTGACCTCCTGCAGACGGATTCTCTGCTGCTGCAGTATGACTCGACGCTGTGGAAAAGACGGTTTCAGCCCTTGACGACGACACATCATCCTGGCTACAAACTCGACACGCCTACCAGCCTCTACGATAACAGACGGGGTAGCTGGGAGGTGAACACGATACAAGGTGGTAAGCTGTTCACTCCCTGGCGAGGAGCAGCTATTATCGTCAGCGGAGGAGCTGACTCGATGCCAGGGCTGCTCGATCGTGAGTCTGGCGCCCTGACGCTCTATCAGGGAGTAGGCCGCTGGAGTTTTTCGGCCTCTGCGCTGGCAGACAAGTACAGGCTGGTGGGCATGGGATTCCTGGAGACACGCTATGGTGTGGGGGGCACTGTCAACTACAGGCTAAGCAATGCCATCTCGCTGCATGCCTTCGGCTATTACTATCCCAATTCCTCACTGATCACTCCAGCAGTGAATCCGTATCTGGGGACGACCAATTACGGTGGTTATGCAGACATCCAGTTACACAAGAACTTTGGTGTGGATGCAGGTGTAAGGCGTTATCTGAACCCCATGACGGGACAATGGGTAACAGATCCTATCGTCTATCCTTATGTTAAATTCAACAACGGTCAGAAGTTGGGCTTCGACTTTGGCCGTATGCTCAAAGGACTTATCTGGGGCCATCAGGATGAGATGATGCCACGAGGTCCTGTACGCATGGGTCCACCTCAACAGCAAAAGAGATAAACAGATGGAGACGTTGAAGGAGAAAACGGCGAAAGGGCTCTTCTGGGGCGGGATGAACAACGGCGTGCAGCAGTTGCTCGGACTGGCGTTTGGCATTATCCTTGGGCGACTCCTCGACCCTTCGGACTATGGTATGACGGCGATGCTGGCCGTGTTCTCCGTGATTGCCAACGAACTGCAGTCGAGTGGCTTCAAGACGGGACTCATCAACCTCAAGAGTCCCCGGTATGAGGACTATAATGCCGTGTTCTGGTTCAACATTTTGGCTGGAGTGGTTATCTATGTCATCTTGTGGTTTGCTGCCCCGCTGATTGCCGATTATTACCACCAGCCGAAACTCATCCCCCTGAGCCGTTATGTGTTCCTGGGCTTCGTGTTCTCCAGCTTCGGCATGGCGCAGTCGGCCTATATGACGAAGCAGATGCAGATCAAGCAGATTGCGAAGAGCGGTATGACGGCTACGCTCACGTCGAGCCTCATCAGTGTGACGATGGCGGCCCTCGGCTTCGGCTATTGGGCGCTCGCCACGCAGTATCTGGCATATATCGCTGTGAACACCCTGTTGCTGTGGTATTTCAGCCCCTGGCGGCCCAGTTTTCCGAGGAGTGAGGAGTGTGGAGTGAGGAGTGAGAATAGTCTTTTTTCACCTCTCAAGAAGATTTTCCCTTTCAGTTTCAAGATTATGCTGTCGGCCATCTTCACACAGCTGAATGCAAACGTGATGAACCTGCTGTTGGGGCGCTATTACGGCGAGACGAATACTGGTCACTACAACCAGGCCTATCAGTGGAGTTCGAAGGGATACCTGCTGGTACAGAACATGTTGAAACAGGTAGACCAGACGGTGCTGGTGGGACTGCATGACGAACGTGAGCGCCAGTTACAGGTACTTCGTAAGATGATGCGCTTCACGGCCTTCATCGCCTTTCCGCTGCTTTTCGCCCTCGCGATGGTATCGCATGAGTTTATTGTGCTGGCCATCGGCGAGAAGTGGGCTTTCTCTGCCTCGCTACTGCCCTGTCTCTGTCTGTGTGGCGCCTTTATGCCACTCTCCACGCTACTCACCGATGCTGTGATCAGCCATCAGCGTAGCGATATCTACCTCTGGAGCACCGTTGCCCTGGGTGTGCTGCAGATTGTGCTGATGGTCAGCCTTTGGCGACAGGGAATCTATGTGATGGTCATCGCCTACACTTTATTAAATATAGGATGGATGTTCGTGTGGCATGTCTTCGTCAGACGACTGATGGGCTACCGTCTGCTGGCGTTCCTGAAGGACATCGTGCCCTTCGCCCTCGCCGCTGCAGGAGTGATGGTGGTGACGTATTTCCTGACAGAGTTTATAGTTGATAGTTTATTGTTTACAGATGATTACCTGAAGCTGTGGGTATTATTGCTGAGCCGAGTCATCATGGCTACAGCACTCTATCTGATAGTGATGCGAGTAGCAGGAGCCGTCATCCTCAAGGAATGCCTAGCGTTTATCAAGAAATCCACTGTAAACCGTAAACTATAAACTAATACTCATCTTCCAAATAAATACTTCTTCAGGAAGAGGCTGACGCGGATGATCTGCGAGGTGACGATGCAAAAGGCGACAATCACCAGGGCCACGATGAAAGAGGCCGTCGTGTCGAGCAGGAAGTTATGACGGTTTGTGAAGAAGAACAAACCCACCATTGGCAGTTTCGGCAGGAAGAAATAGTGCAGGAGGTAGATGTCGAGTGTCCGACGCCCGATGAACTGCAGACCCTGACCAAAGCGTGTCTCCTCAAAAAAAGCATGCTCATGCCTGAAAAACATAAACACCACAGATAACAGTAGGAACATGGCCAGCGTATGAGGCAGCGCTGCCCACTCCATACGAAGCGTGTGCCACTTGATCACCTCAATCGACATGACCACAGCCAGCGCCAGCACCACGGGATAGAACCAACGGGAGTCCATCA
>JAEEGK010005185.1_pt1 | contig 31520 bp, 20 predicted proteins | sample 8958771 | NCBI WGS metagenome assembly JAEEGK01 (sample SAMN16246547, study PRJNA631951) | gut metagenome | biome: gut microbiome; feature: rumen; material: SC-attached | host: Bos | place: Iran: Karaj | collected 2018-10
TTGACGCAACACGCAAGGCAGGACTCTGCGGCGTGAATATGCCGTACCGCTACGGCGGACTGAACTTCCCGACCGTTCCCTACCTGATGGCCGCTGATATGGTATCGCGCGCCGACGCAGGTTTCGAGAACCTTTGGGGCTTGCAGGACTGCGCCGAAACCATTTATGAGTTTGCCGATGAAGACCAGAAGCAGCGCTATATTCCGCGCATTTGCGAGGGTGAGACAATGTCGATGGACCTGACCGAGCCCGATGCTGGTTCCGACCTGCAGTCGGTGATGCTCAAGGCAACTTTCAGCGAGGCCGACAACTGCTGGTATCTGAACGGCGTTAAACGATTCATTACCAATGGCGATGCCGACATTCACCTTGTGCTTGCACGTTCTGAGGAAGGCACTCACGACGGCCGCGGCCTTTCAATGTTTATCTACGACAAGCGCAACGGCGGAGTAACCGTGCGCCGCATTGAGAACAAGATGGGTATCAAGGGCTCGCCGACCTGCGAACTTGTGTTCCGCAACGCCAAAGCCGAACTCTGCGGAAGCCGCAAGTTGGGCCTTATCAAATATGTGATGTCGCTGATGAACGGCGCCCGTCTGGGCATTGCCGCACAGTCGGTTGGCCTGTCGCAAGCCGCCTACAACGAGGCTCTCTCTTACGCCCGCGACCGTCAGCAGTTCGGTCACCCGATTATCGAGTTCAGCGCCGTTGCCGAATTGCTGGCAACAATGAAGGCCAAACTCGACGCAAACCGCACAATCCTTTATGAAACCGCACGTTTCGTTGATATGTACAAGACATTGGAAGACATATCGAAGGAGCGCAAACTCACACCCGAGGAGCGCGACGAGTGCAAGCGCTACAACCGTATGGCCGACGCCTTCACACCGCTGGCAAAAGGCCTGGGCAGCGAGTTCGCCAATCAGAACGCCTACGACTGCATTCAGGTTCACGGCGGTTCGGGCTTTATGAAGGACTACACCTGCGAGCGCCTTTACCGCGACGCCCGTATCACAAGCATTTACGAAGGCACCACACAACTTCAGGTTGTTGCCGCAACACGCTATGCCACAACTGGTTTCTATCTTTCGATGATGAAAGACTATGCCGCACAGCCCGTTGCCGACGATTTGAAGCCGATGCACGACGTTCTTGACCGTATGACGGCCGAATACGAGGAAACGGTGGCCTATGTTATGGGCAAAGAGTCGCAGGAGTTCATTGAACTGCACGCTCGCCGTATGGTTGAGATGGCAGGCTACACCATTATGGCCTACCTGCTGATGCTCGATGCCAGCCGTGACGCAATGTTCCGCCGCTCGGCCGAAATCTTCCTGAAATTCGCCCGCACACAGAACGCACAGCGCGCAATCTTCATTAAGGAGACGGACACAGCCGATGTTGAGACATTCAAAGTGAAATAATTGAAATTGGTATTTAATAGTTGGAAAGCCGGTTATCCGATTGGGTAACCGGCTTTTTTTGAGGAAACCGAGTCGCAAAAAAATGCTCTCGCAAGATGCGAAGACACCCTGCTGCGAGGACAAATGCCGATTTCGCACATCACCCACCCCGATTAATCCTTGCTCAATTCTCACAATTGCGTACTTTTGGCACACATTAAACTATAAAGCGATGAAAGTTCTTCTTATAAACGCAAGCCCGCATCCGAAGGGCTGCACCTATACGGCACTCTGCGAAGTGGCTTCGGCCCTGAATGCCAACGGAATTGAAACCGAGCTGATGCAACTTGGCGTTCAGCCGATTGCGGGATGCATCGGGTGCGCGCAATGCCGCACAAAGGGCAACTGCTTCCGCGGCGATGTTGTAAACCAGTTTGTTGACGTGGCCGACCAGTTCGATGGCTACGTTTTCGGCTCGCCCGTGCACTATGCCTCAGCCGACGGCGCCATCACATCGTTTATGGACCGCGCCTTCTACGCAGCTTCAGGCAAAATGCGCAACAAACCAGCCGCAGCCGTTGTCAGCTGCCGCCGCGGTGGCGCTACTGCCGCTCTCGACCAACTGAACAAGTATTTCACAATCAACTGTATGCCTGTGGTTTCGTCGAACTATTGGAATATGGTTCACGGCAGCACTCCCGACGATGTGCTGAAAGACCTTGAAGGTATGCAGACAATGCGCATTCTGGGCAACAATATGGCCTGGCTGCTGAAGTGCATTGAGGCAGGAAAATCGGCCGGCGTGCCCGCTCCCGCAACTGAGCAAAAAGTCTGGACGAATTTTATAAAGGACTGAAGGATTGAAGTCCCGATAGCTATCGGGATGAAGGATTGAAGGAAATGCATTATGGAAATGTAAATAATTAACAATGAACAATTAATAATTAACAACGAGAACTGTGCTTAAGGACTTCGGTCCGTTGTCCGTAGTCTTAAGTCTAAACTCTAAACTTCTAAACACTAAACTTAAAAAAATGAAAGCATTTGTATTACTCGCCAATGGTTTTGAAGATATTGAAGCCGTTGCACCCATCGACATTCTGCGCCGCGGCGGCGTTGACGTGAAAACCGTATCGATAACCGAATCGACTGACGTTGAATCGTCGCACGGCATACCAATGAAGGCCGACACCACCATCGGCAAGGCCGATTTTGAGAACGGCGACGCGCTGATTCTGCCCGGCGGATACCCCGGATACAAGAATCTGGGCGAATCGGCGGCTGTGGGCAATGTGCTGAAAGATTTCTATAGCAAGGGGAAACTTGTGGGTGCCATCTGCGCCGCCCCGACTGTTCTGGCGGCCAACGGCGTGGCCGAAGGCGCAACGGTTACGTGCCACAGTTGCGCCGTTGAGACTATGGAAGCCCGCTACAACTACGTTGGCGGCGACGTGGTCAGCGACCGCAACTTGATAACCGCTGTCGGCGCCGGCCTGTCAATCGATTTCGGCCTTGAACTGCTTGCCGCTCTCACCAACGAAGCAACGGTTGAGAAGGTGAAGAAGGGAATGGAATTGGTGCTGTAATTAAGGATTTATAAGTAGAGACGCGGCGCGCCACGTCTCTACTTTTGAATGCAAAACGGTTACAATTTATAACCACTTAAACATTCAATCCTTCAGTTAATCAATAAATCAATCATTCGATGCATAAAATCAGTCAATTACTATCGAGCAAGGCATCGTGGTTTGTGATTGCCACGGCGGTGTTCACATTTTTTGTGCCGGGGGCGTTCCGTTGGGTTTCGGGATACACACAGACGGTCATTCTGGGCGTGATAATGCTCTCAATGGGCCTGACGCTTACCACGCAGGACTTTCGGGTGCTGTTCTCGCGGCCGGGAGATATTTTCATCGGGGCGTGCGCGCAGTTCACCATTATGCCGTTGGTGGCGTGGTCGCTGACGCGGATATTCAATCTCGATACCCCGATGGCCATCGGCATTATTCTGGTTGGCTGCTGCCCGGGCGGCGTGTCGAGCAACATTATGAGTTTCCTTTGCAAGGGCGATGTGGCCTTCTCGGTAGGAATGACCACCGCTTCCACCCTGCTCGCACCTATTATTACGCCGCTGCTGGTGCTTTGGCTGGCTGGTCAGAGTGTGGATGTTGATGCTGTGGGAATGTTTCTAAACATACTGATTGTCACCATTATACCTGTAACACTTGGTTTCTTGCTAAACCTTTGGCTCGGTCACAAAGAGCAGTTCAAAACCATTCAGGGCGTGATGCCTGGTGTGAGCGTCATCTGCCTGGCGTGCATTGTGGGCGGCGTCATCTCGGCCGTTCACAACCAACTGATTGCCAACGGCTTGACAATGTTCCTGTTGACATTCGGCGTGGTTTTCTGCCACAACACAATCGGCTATCTGCTTGGTTTCCTGACAGGTACATTGTTCAAATTCAACACAGCCAAAAAGCGCACCATCAGCATCGAAGTGGGTATGCAGAACGCCGGACTGGCAACCAATCTGGCCACAAATTTCTTTATGGCGACAAACCCGCTGGCTGTTGTTCCGTGCGCCATATCGTGCGCCTGGCACTCAATTTCGGGCACCATTCTGGCTGGCATTTTTATGCGGTTCGGGAAGAAAAGCGAAGGCACTAATTAAGACTTAAAGCACAAGAAATAAGAGACATAAGCGGGTTTACGTTTTTGTTTTGCGTTTATGTTTTTTCTTCATAATATTACAATTTGGTTTATCAAGATAAAACGCAATGCTATGAACAACGAAAAAATCGAGAACAACACCGCTCTGTACAAGGTGCTTGTGCACGCATCGGTTTGTATTTTCATACTGATGCTGCCAGTGCTGCTGTCGCTGCACAACAACTTCAGGTTCGTCTTCATTCTCGAACACTCGTGGATTCCCATTTTCCTGTGTTTCATTGTCTTCTATGTCAACTACATAGTGCTGGTGGACCGCGTGTTTCTGACCAAAAAGAAATGGCTGTTCTTTGTTAGCAACGCCATCCTTCTATTGGTCCTCGCCTATCTCGACCAGACGCTGAAACCCTATCTGTTCCACCACTTTATGTGGCAGATTCCGTACCGCCCGATGTTCTTCGTGTATGGAATAATGATGGATATGCTGACGATGGTTCTGCCGTTGGTGCTGGCCATCGCCTTCAAAATCTACGAGCGCTGGCAGGCAATGGAGCGCAAGCAGCAGGAAAGCGCCAACGCGCAACTGCAAACCGAGCTGAAACATCTTGAATATCAGATACAACCGCATTTCTTCTTCAACTCGCTCAACAACATCTACTCGCTGGTTGACATCTCGCCCGAGCGCGCCAAAGAAACCATCCACAACCTGAGCAAGCTGATGCGCTACCTGCTCTACGAGACCAACTCTGCGCTTGTTCCGCTCGACGGCGAAATCGCATTTATGTCGAAATACATTGAGCTGATGAAGCTGCGCACGTCGGCCAACACAAAAGTCGAATACTCGTTCCCCGAGAACACTTTCGGCATAATGGTGGCCCCGCTCCTGTTCATATCGCTCATCGAAAACTCATTCAAACACGGCATCAAGCCCATTGGCACGTCGGAGCTGAAATTCGAAATGAAAATCGACGGCACAAAGGTGATTTTCACCACCGAGAACCCCTATTTCGAGAAAACCGGCCCCGACCTATCGGGCGGCTCGTCAATCGGACTTGAGAACATACGCAAGCGGCTTGAACTGCTCTACAACGGAAAATCGGAGTTCATCACCAGCGTGGAGAACGAGAAATACTACGCATACCTATCGATTGATACTATTTAAACCACAAACTATATGGAACAAAGAATAACCTGCCTGATTGCCGACGACGAGCCAATGGCGCTCGAACTGATTGAAAGCTATGTGAACAAGACCCCTTTTCTTGAGCTGAAGGGCAAGTGCATCAACGGATTCGAGGTTCTCGACCTGCTGGCGCGCGAGCAAATCGACCTGCTGTTTCTCGACATTCAGATGCCCGGGCTCAACGGCCTTGAGCTGTCGAAAACACTGCGCAAGAAGAACCGCGTCATCTTCACCACGGCATTCGATAAATACGCGCTCGACGGCTTCAAGGTGGAGGCGCTCGACTATCTGCTCAAACCGTTCGACTACAACGAGTTCCTGACGGCCGCAAACAAGGCTCTGGAGTGGTTCTCGCTGCAAAGGTCGAGCAAGCAGCCTGTTGTGAGCAACAACTATATGTTTGTGAAAGCCGATTACAAGCAAATTAAGATTGACTACGACGACATCTACTACTTCGAAGGTCTGAAAGACTACGTGAAAATCTGGCTCAAATCGCGCCCACGCCCCATTCTGACGCTGATGAGCCTCAAATCGCTCGAGGAGACGCTGCCCGAAGACCGCTTTATGCGCGTGCACCGCTCCTACATCATCGCGCTTGACGCGATAAAGTCGATTGAGCGCAACTGCGTGATTATCAACGACCAACCCATCGCCGTGGCCGACAAATACAAGGATATTTTCAATGAGTTTGTGAATCGGAAATCGGTGCAGTGACACTGCTAACCACATATTTTACTACTCAAATTCCGATATTTTATAGATTCCTGCTCCATTGACTGGCACGGAAATTTGGGGAATGGCTGGAAAGGAAATTCAAGCACGATTGCTAATACAAAGCGTTTGGCTGCTTATTAGTTGAGCGAAGACATTGAGTGCCAAAAATTTATACCGCAATGTGTCGTGTGGAAGCATTCCTGCTTTTTGAGATACACTGGCATCGATTGTTCGGTCATCGAATAATTGCAGGGTTGGTTCGACAAGCAATAGCCGACCATCGGCGCAAGCCTCAAAATATGCCCCCTGCGGCTTGAAATACTTATAGTGCGGACTATCGGGTTTTGGAAAGCCATCTTTGAGCAGAATGATAATCGAGAAACCCGCCTCGCGCAAGGCTTTGCTAATTTGCTTCTCACCTTCTGAAATACAAGCGCTAACCCAAACTGTTCCTCGCTCGGCATCGGCCAAACATTGCTCTTTCAGCTTGTCAATCTGTTCTTGCGTCAGCGAGCGAGAGCATTGCAATGCGGCCTTTTGCGGATAATCGAGCAAAAACTGCTTGCCGAGTGTTGTGCATCGAAAGCCCGCAACCTCTATGTTTTGATTCAGCACAAACAACTGCGGGTTCGCTCGTTTGAGTATGGCGCGACGCGGGTTATCGCGAACGTAGTTGATTACATTGTTGAGTTGGCCTTCGTGAAAGCAAATGGTGTCGTCGTAACCATCGGTAAAAAGCGGCGCCATTTCGGGGTGGGTTACATAATACGCTTGGCGTTTCTTTTGCGATATGTGTGAAAGGTGGTTCTTTTTTTCTTCTAATTCTATTTCAGACATATATGTCTGAAATCTTTTGCGCCACTCTTTTGTACAACTTATCTTGAATCCACGGATTATTTCTCCCATTGACACATCCAAATCCGCATCCACACGCAGTATACCGTGAAAATGGTCGGGCATAACCTGGTGACCAAGAAGGCTGACGCGGCGTTTGTGCAAGGCTTGAACGGCTGGTATCTGCAACCATTGTTGCTCAACATATTTTCCGAGTGCGGACAGTTCGATTAGCGGATTGCTGGTGTCGTTATTCAATTCACCAAGTATCGGCTTTCGATTGTAGGTGACAATGGTTATCATATACACGCCTACACTTTTGTAATTGTACCACTTGGTGTGCGGACGATATACACTGTTTGGCTTTTCCAAACCTTCCGCTTTTCGCTTTTTCTCCCAATATGCTTTCCAATCGGTCTTCATTATGGCCAAATATACACATTGGTTTTCAGGTTTGCTTCAAATACTCCAACAATTTGCTCTCCACTCCTTTCATTGCAGCAACATAATCAGTATACGAACCGCACTGGTGCTGTACTTTCACGCCCAAAAGGTACATTGTGCCACCTTGCCCTACCAATTTGTAAGGTTTATTTTCTTCGACATTTATTATATCTGTCGGATACATAAAACCTCCATTATCAGCTTTCATACAATACATATAGGTTACAACCTGATACAAATCTTCGCGCCCAACGCCATTCTTGTCTAAACGCTTGTATTTGGCATCGATAATGAAATTTTCTTTCCAAAAATCGGGATATAGACGACGGCTGTTTTTGGCAATCTCAACATCATATTTGTCATCCTCAAACATCCTGATACCACCCGTATGTTTTTTATTTTCTGGATGTTTGAACCCGAAACTTTTCAACACCGTATTCAAATACTCCTCCCAAAGCCAAGCACCGTCGAACAGAATGCCGTAGATTTGGTCTTTCTGGCGGCCGTATTTGAGTTCCTCGTGGCGAAGGATTTGCAGGCAGAGCCGCTGCAAGTCGGTGTAGGCCGAAAAGTACGGGTGCCGCACGGGCCGAAGGTTCTGGCTGACGATTTTGGCGCGCTCGCGGGCGTTGTAGGTTGGCGTGGCCATAACAATCTGGCTGACAGCCGTTTTGGTGTCGGCATCGTTGTTCAGAATGGCCTGCCCCTGCTCCTTGCTGCGAATGAATTCAATGGTGTGGCGGACAAGTTGCGTGAGTTCGTTGTCGTAGGTGTGCTCGCGCGTGGTGTAGGCCACCGTGCCGCGGAACGGAATGTTCTGGCGGATATGGCGGCTCACATCAATGGGCCCGCGAATGTTGGCGTCGTTGTGCTCAAAGCGGCGGTACTTCTTGAAAACGCCCTGCGCCACCGCCTTCCGCAGAAAATGCGGAAACAGATAGAACAGGAAATCGAAAATCCGCTCGGCGCTTGTGTCGTGCTTCAAATCGAACAGATTGATTGCGAACACTTTCTGCAACATATAGTGCAGAAAATAGTCGTTGCCGTCGGTTTGGGCGAAACGCGAGCGAATGTCGATTTGCGTCTGGTTCACGCCCACAAAGCCCATTATGTTGCCTGTGCTGATTTTGCCGTCGGAAAACGACAGAATCTGGTCATCGCCGATTTCGTCGCCGTGCTGTTTCAAATCGAGCGGAAAGACAAGCAGGTTTGGGTTGTTTTTACGTTGCGTTTCAATTGTTTTGTTGGCAATAATACCAATAGCATCTTTCACATCTTCCAATTCTGCGTCCGTTGCAAAATCACGATTATAGCGGTCGTTGGATTCTGCATCTAACGAAATAGGCTCGTGGTTGTCCGTTATCCAAATACTACTCATACTTGTCAGCATTTGAATATCCGTATGCTATTGCTAACCTTTTGAGTTTCTTATATATATCTGTTGTTCCTCGCAAATACTCAAACAGTAACCCTTCCAAATGGTATTCCCATAATTCATCAAAATTATAACTACCATCTTCCTTTTTGTAATTGGTAAGTTTCAAGAAATAACTTGCGCCAATGTGGTATGCCGACGAAAGACCTTCGATAGGTTTATCTTCTTCTTTTTCGTCATTTTCAAGTTTGTGCCAAATAACCTTGTTAATGTTCTCTAATTTTTCCCTTGCTATTCCGATTGTTTCATCGTCAGGTTTCAATGAATTTCCATTTTCATCCTTTCCCCACGCTTCCGCACTATCAAGCATTGCTTTCGAATCATCGGCAGTAACTTCCTTAAACGCGAACCTGCGGCGGAAGGCAAAATCCATACTCTCAACACTGCGGTCGATATCGTTCATTGTACCAATGATATAAACGTTTTCGGGAACGAAGAAATTTCCACATTTTTCAGATACACCCAATGCCATATCAAAATCATTAGGTTCTTCTTGCATACTTGCATATTGCGTTCTTACCTTGCCATCTTTGCCTCGATACCCTGGGTCGATTGAGAAGAACAACTCGCCGAAAATTTTGTTGATTTCGCCGCGGTTAATTTCATCAATAATAAATACAAAATCTTTCTTTTCAACTTTATTATTTAACGCATTTGTTTGTGAAGAAGAATCCTGCTCTTTATATAGTAAATTCAAGACTGCCCAATATGCTGACGCATTGCAGCCACCAATAGCATTCCTAACTTCTACACTGATATTAGATATTGCGTTAAGAGATTTTGTATCCGTGTATACTTTAGATAATTTTAAAATGCGCTTTAGTGACACAGTGTATGTCCTAGACGAGGTTGTATTTGGTGCTTTAAGTATAATATTTTTAAAATCAGACACTTTTTCAACCAATAGTTTTTTGCCATTTGTTTTCAACGGTATTTCACTTATCTCTTCATTCTCAATTTGTGATAATAGCCATAAATACCGCTTCTCAACAGAAAACTCTTTAGAAAGAACAGACTCATCCTTTTGGCTATTCTCCAAATTGTCTAATGCCTTTGCGCAAAACTCTTTGAAAATTCCGTCTTTGCGTTCGAAGCCGACATTTCCGTTACCATCATCCAATGGCCGTAAGCCTTCAACAAAGTCGGTGTAGTCATACGACGGGTGGAATTGTACGAATTCGCATTGCTCATTAAATTGTTTTTGCTCTCCATCATTCATTTTTTCTTTGACCTCGCCAAAAATCATTTTTTGGGCAATCTGCTTTGCCAAATAGGTTTTGCCTGTGCCTGGGGCGCCTGTCAGGATTAGGTTGTGGTTGGAACGAAGCAAATCAATATATTCATCAACAAGTTCATTATTGAGTTCTTCATTATAATTTTCTCCAACAGCGGCTAGAGAGAATTCTGGGAAGGACTGCTCCTTAATTGTTTTATCTTTCATCTTGTCTTTTACTTCATTCATTAAATTCACATAATCGGCATAATTCATTTTTTTCGGGTCTACTATAATACCATAATTGTCTAAATAATTGACATTGTTTCCATCCAATGCTAAAAAATCATATGGTCGTATATAGTATAATCCCATAGTAATTTTAGCCATACCTATACAGAGTTGTTTCAGAACTCTGTCAAACACTTTTCCAACATCTTCTTGTTCTGCATCTTGACTTAAAGCCAACTCAAATAGTTGCCACAATCGTTTTGCATCACCATCTGCCGCTTTGTGTCTGGCGACAAAAGATAAATTTGAATAATTTTGAACTGGTATTCCCTCAAATGTTAGTGGTGATTCCGCACTTATTTCAAACGCATCTTTCATCGTTTGTGCCAACTCTCTTCTTGTGCCCTTATTTCTGTTAAATATGCTGTATATCGTGAATGGGTCAATTTCTTCAAAAATAGGCATTTCCTTTTTTGAATCATCATACAAAAAACTAGCATCTTCACTATCAAAGTGCTTATATATAAGATTTACCAACCTTTTGGGCTTATTTTTGTATTCGAGTAATTTGTCGGCTAATTCCTCATAAAAAGGAATCCATTTAAACATTGTATTTTCCATATCTCCGATAATTTAGAATTAAAAATGTTTGTATTTTTTTCCAAATCTAACAATAATTCCTATCCCTTTCAAACTCACCCCCAAAAAAGCAAACGGGCTCAACGCCCGTCTGCAAGTTCGGCACTCAAACCTTTCGGCCTTATTGGGCTTCGGGGTTGCGCGCGACGGTGATTGAGAGATACACTTGATTTTCGGGGTGCGTGTCGGGCACAAGTTGGCTGATTCGGCAAGTGAATAAACTACTCCAACCAGCCTCCAGCAAATGAGCCAAAGCCGTGTTTTCGGCACGCGGAATGTAGCCAAGCATATACGGCTCCTCCTCGCCAGGTTTGTTGTACAGCACGGCCACTGCGTTCGGGTCGTGGCGGTTGTCGGGGTCGAGTTCCAACTGCAACTCGGTTCCAACCTTCAGTTCGTTCCAAACCAAGTCGGCATCGTAATACTTACGTCCTGCCAAGTGGCAATCCATAAAAAACTGTCTTCTTGCTCTCATAATCAATACTTTTTAAAAGTTAGACATTCAATTTTGGGGGCAAATAAAACGGCAACCTGTGCGAAATACGGGTGCAGGTTTGGAAAATTTTTGAAAAAAGTGAAGATTTTTCGCAAGAAAACGTTTTTACACAAAACAGTCCGAAGGACTGAATTTGCATAACCGGCCGCAAGCGTAGCACAGCCGCCGGTTGCCAAAGCAAAAAAAAGAAACACTCTGAAAGAGTGAACAATACAAAGGTTCAGTCTTTCAGACTGCAGAACTTGAGTGTACAATACCACAGATTACGCTTCGCTTACCCGCGGTTATGAAAATATTGTCTTTCAGACAATTATTCTTCTCATACAAAATACAATTATGCGTTGAAATATAGTTTCTCTGTTAAATTTACAACCTACTTGCCTATGTTTTGAGCCGAATTTTCCCCAACTTTGCCCTATCATTTAAAACGAAATTTATCAGACTATGCCGATAATAGATAATCCGCAAACAACTAATTGCCAATGCTTTGCGCTAACGGGGCGCAACATTGTACTGAAAGCCGACGGCAGTGCCCTGACGCTGGCCGACCTGACTGAAATAAAAACTTTAGATAGCAATGCCGATTTGTTTGAAGAACAAGAGTTTGGCATTTGTGTTTTGAACTTCGAGACGGCCGAGCCACTGCCCGACCGTTTCGTCACTAAAACCATCCGTCAGTTCTTCAACGAGAGCGACGAGCCGACCGTTTTCCGCACATCGCGGGCAAAGGCGGTGGCCAACTGGCGGCAGAGCACGAAATTTTGCTGCACGTGTGGTGCAAAACTCATTGAGAGCAAGCAGTTTACAGCGCGCGAGTGTCCGCAGTGCGGCAAGATTCATTTTCCGCGCATCGAGCCGTGCGTGATTGTGCTTGTGAGCCGCGGCGACAAGATTCTGCTTGCCCGCCACGTTCAGCGCAATCAGGACATCTACGCCTGCATTGCGGGATTCATTGAAGGCGGCGAGACGCCCGAGCACGCCGTTGAGCGCGAGTTGCAGGAAGAAATCGGCATCCGCGTGAAGAACATCCGCTACCGCGGCAGTCAGAGCTGGCCCTTTCCCGACCAACTAATGCTCGGATACACAGCCGATTACGAGAGCGGCGAAATCCGCCTGCAGAAAGACGAGATTGCCGACGCCGACTGGTTCAGCCGCGACAACTGCCCTGCAAGCCCGCAGCCTGGCTCGATTGCTTACAAGCTGATTCATACCATTTATTGAAGGATTGAAGGATTGAAGGATTGAAGGATTGAAGGATTGAAGGATTGAAGTCCCGATAGCTATCGGGATGAAGGATTGAATCCAATATTAATCTGTGTAAATCAGTTCAATCTGCGTCATCTGCGTTCCCGACAAAAGCAAGTCTGTGCGAGTTTGAGCATTTTTCGGCATAAAATTTGCTATCGGCTTTGCAAATTCTAAAAACAATGGCTGACAAATTCAAAACCACATTTCAGGTTTACACCAACAACGCCGACTCGCGCAAATTGGCCAAACCGGGCGCGCTGTTCGCCTATTTCATTGAAGCGGCAAGTATGCACGCCGAACGGCTCGGTATCGGGCACAAGAGCCTGCAGGACAACCACAACGCATTTTGGGCGCTGTCGAAAGTGCATTTCGATATTTACCAAACACCGGTATGGCATCAGAAAGTAACCGTAACCACTTGGCCGTCAGGCTACAACCGATTGTTCGCACGCCGCTATTTTCAGATTGCCGACGAAGCCGGGACGTTACTTGCCGAAGGCGCATCTGATTGGGTGATAATGAGTTTCGAGAACCGCAGCCTGTGCAATGTGCAGTCGATTGTTGAGAGCATTGCGCAGTTCAACCTTGAGCAGGAACACCTGAACGTGAACACCGCCAAAGTGCCGGCCGCCAACAGCGATACGGCCGCCAAAACCACTCGCCGCGTAATGTTCAGCGACCTTGATATGAACAAGCACCTGACCAGTATGCGCTATCTCGATTGGACAATGGACTGCATCAACATTGACTATCTTAACACGCATACGGCAAAATCTGTCGATATAAATTTTCAGCACGAAATGCCTGAAGGCGAAGAAGTTACGCTCTTGTGCCAGCAAACGGGCGACAGTTTTGTGGTTTCGGGCACTCTTGCCAATGGAAAGACATCGTTCTCGGCAAAAATCGGATTCTGAACAACCGCATCAGCATAAAAAAAGCGCGACCAACAGCCGCGCTTTTATATTTTAACCTACTGAGAATCAGTTTTTCCCGACAATCATATTGTACTGAACTTTGATATAACCGTCGTTCGGGAAAATCTTGTTAGCCAGCGTGATAACCGCCTCCGCGTCCTTCTTGCGCTTCTCGTTCAGAAGGTCCTGGGTGTATTTCATAATGCCGTCAACAATCAGACTTTTCACAATCGGGTCCGGCTTGATGGTCTCATTGTTCACAATCTGCTCCGAAAGTTTGGCGCGGGCCTCGTCCATCTCGTGCGCGCCCTGTGTCTCGTTGTTCGACATACATTTCAGCATTCCCGAGAAGTACATAAACAGATAATCGGGAGTGCGATAGAGTTTTTCGTAGTTTTTGGCGGAAGAAGCGGCTTTGGAGTAGTTGCCCTTGTCAAAATTGGTTTTCATCTCGGCCTTCACGTGTTTCTTAATCTGGTCGATGAAATCGGTGTTTTGTGCATACAGCTCGCCTTCAACATCCTTACGGACAAACTTTTGCGTGTACTTGACAGCCTGGCGCATACCGTCTTTGTAATCGGCGGCAATCTCCGGGTCCGACGACTCGTACAGCTTAACGTAGCACATTGCCGCATACAAGTGCGGTTCAGCTTCGCGACCAGCGGCCGGGTCCTCGCAAAGGTCTTCCGCCTTGAACAGGCAGACCTCGTATTTACCTGACGTATAGAGTTTTGAGAGTTTTGCGTTATGGCCGCCTTTCACTTGGGCAAACGTGCCTACACAAACAAACAAGCACAATGATGCGCAAAGAAGTTTTAATTTCATTTTTCTGAGAATTTTCTTTTGACAAAAAAAAAAAATTGAAGTCAAATTCGCAATTTTTTTATACCGATGTTATTAACAAAAAATGAATGTCGATGTGGTGACAGATTTTGCGATTGTAAGTGGAAAAGGCGAACGGAAAACCTATATTTGCAATCAAATTTTCAAAATTATGAGAGCAATTTTCGCATCTATGCTTGTTGTGGCCTGTATGGCCGCAAACGCGCAACCCGACAAATGGTCGTCGAAGAAATACTTTACAGTGATGAGCTACAACGTTGAGAATCTGTTTGATACGCTCAACACCAACGGCAAGAACGACGAGGAGTTCACTCCTGCCGGCAAAAAAGAATGGACATCGGAACGCTACCAGACAAAGCTTTCGCACCTGGCCGAGGTTATTGCGGCGTTGAATCCCGAAAAAGGCCAATATCCTGACATTGTGGCGATTGAGGAGGCCGAAAACATTTCGGTTTTGCGCGATTTGGCCGCACAGAAAGCCATCAGCGAGGTTGGCTACCAATGCATTCTTGAAGAAGGCCCCGACCCGCGCGGAATTGACTGCGGACTGCTATACAACTCAAAGACATTCAAATACATATCGCACCGCGCCATTCAAGTCAAACTGCGCCCTTCGGGACAGACAACGCGCGACATTCTGTATGTGAAGGGAATGGTTGACAAAGAGACTCTACACATTTTTGTGAACCACTGGCCGTCGCGCGTCAGCGGAAAAGAGAAAACCGAAAACAAGCGCGCGCAATGCGCCGACCGTCTGAAGGAAATCACAGACTCGATTATCAAGGCAGAACCGCAATGCAACATCCTGATTATGGGCGATATGAACGACGAGCCCGACGATGAGAGCGTTCTCAACATTTTGCAAGCGAAAAGCACCACGCAATACAGCAAGCTCAATAATATAATGTATCTGCTGCAGCAGAAGAACAAAGGCAAGTTCGGCAGCGGAACTTATTACTACAAAGGCGAATACTCAATGCTCGACAACTTGATTGTGAGCAATCCGCTGCTCACCCGCACAAGCGGTTTCCGCCTTTACGAGCCAACAGGCTACATCTTTGCGCCCGACTTCATCAGTTTTAAGGAAAGCAACGGCGACATCGCCCCTTCGCGCTCATATTCAGGCAAATACTACGGCGGATATAGCGACCACTATCCTGTTTATATGGTTTTTTATAAGAAGTGATATTATTGGTGAATTGGTGAATCGGTGAATCGAGTTATAAGTTTTAAGTTTTCGAAGTTTTAAGTTTAACGGGTTTAACAGGTTTAACAGGTTTAACAGGTTTAAAATGAATCAAAAATCAAAATTCCTAAATCATAAATCCTAAATCCACAATCGTTTATGCCCTTCGAAATTAACTCGCCATTCAAGCCTACGGGCGACCAGCCGCAAGCCATCAGGCAACTTGTGGACGGCCTGAACAGCGGCCAGCAGTATCAGACGCTGCTTGGCGTGACGGGTTCGGGCAAGACGTTCACCATTGCCAATATGCTTGAGCAGGCGCAGCGTCCAGCGCTCATCTTGAGCCACAACAAGACGCTTGCGGCGCAACTCTACAGCGAGTTTAAAGAGTTTTTCCCGAACAACGCGGTTGAGTATTTCGTCTCGTACTACGATTACTATCAGCCCGAAGCCTACATTCCCGTGACGGACACCTACATTGAGAAGGATTTGAGCATCAACGACGAGATTGAGAAACTGCGTCTGCACACCACGTCGTCGCTGCTGTCGGGCCGCCGCGACGTAATTGTGGTCTCGTCCGTCTCGTGCCTTTACGGCATCGGCAACCCCGACGATTTCTACAGCAACAGCATCAGCGTGAAGGTGGGCGAAAACGTTGGCCGAAACCAACTGCTGCGCCGCCTTGTCGACGCGCTCTACTCGCGCAATGAAGTGGATTTCAGCCGCGGCACGTTCCGTGTGAAGGGCGACACGGTCGACGTCTATCTTGCCTACGGCGATTCGGCCTACCGCCTAATGTTTTGGGGCGACGAGATTGACCAAATCGAAGTTTTCGACCCGCTAAACGGCAGCGTCATCGACCGCCCCGAGCAGGTTTCCATCTACCCCGCAAACATCTTCGTGACAACGCAAACGCGCATCCAACAGGCCATCCGAATGATTCAGGACGACCTTGTGGCGCAGGTTGAGTATTTCAAGAGCATCGGCAAAAACCTTGAAGCCAAGCGGCTCGACGAGCGTGTGAACTACGACCTTGAAATGATACGCGAATTGGGGCACTGCCCAGGAATTGAGAACTATTCGCGCTATTTCGACGGGCGCGCGGCGGGCACTCGGCCGTTCTGTCTGCTCGATTATTTTCCGAAGGATTTCATCACAGTCATCGACGAAAGTCACGTAACAGTGCCGCAGATTCACGCGATGTTCGGCGGCGACCGCTCACGCAAAGAGAACCTTGTGGAATACGGATTCCGACTGCCTGCCGCACTCGACAACCGTCCACTGAAGTTCGACGAGTTTGAGGCTATGACGGGACAAACCGTCTATGTAAGCGCCACTCCTGCCGATTATGAGCTGGCCAAATGCGGTGGCGTGATTGTTGACCAGGTGATTCGTCCGACAGGCCTTCTCGACCCGCCGATTGACGTGCGTCCGAGCCTGAACCAGATTGACGACCTTGTGGCCGAAATCAACAAGCGGGCCGCCAAAGACGAGCGTGTGCTTGTGACGACGCTCACCAAGCGTATGGCCGAAGAGTTGCAGAAATATCTGACCCGTATGGGGATACGGTCGAACTACATCCACAGCGACGTGGACACGCTTGAGCGCGTGAAGATTCTGGACGACCTGCGCAACGGCCTTTTCGACGTGCTTGTGGGCGTGAATCTGCTGCGCGAAGGTCTTGACCTGCCCGAAGTGTCGCTGGTGGCCATTTTGGACGCCGACAAGGAAGGATTCCTGCGCAACGAACGCTCGCTGACGCAGACCGCAGGCCGTGCCGCCCGCAACGTGAACGGCCTTGTAATTATGTATGCCGACCAAATAACGGACTCAATGCAGCGCACCATCGACGAGACCAACCGCCGCCGCGAGAAGCAGTTGCGCTACAACGAAGAGCACGGCATCACCCCGACGCAGATTGTCAAGGCCAAGCGCCGCACCGTTGGTGCCGACGAGACCGCCGCCGCACAGTATTACGTCGAGCCCGAAAAGGTGAACCTTGCCGCCGAGCCCGTTGTGGCCTATATGAGCCGCGAAGCCCTGCAGAAGGCCATCGACAAGACCAAGAAACAAATGGAACGCGCCGCCGACAAACTCGACTTTATGGAAGCCGCCCGCCTGCGCGACGAAATGTTTGAGTTGCAGAAGGTGCTGGCGGAAAAGTTTAAAAGTTGAGATGCGAGCTTCCAACTTTCTTACTATTTTTATGCGTTTGGAAACGGGAAAACTGATGAAACGATTTCTGACATACACCGCCGCATTGCTGCTGACCGCTGCAAGTTTGACTTGCCAGGGTGCGGAATCTGATTTTTTCAGCGTCAACAATCTGTATAACATATCGATACGTGAGACAAACTCGGTTTGCAAAGACGCCGACGGCTTTGTATGGGCGTCGTCGAAGATGGGCATTCTGCGGTTTGCCAGCCACAACTACCGCATCTATAACCTACCCTACGCCGAACATAACGCACTGACAGTCAGACTTGAATGTCGCGACAAAATGCTGGTTGCCTATAGCAATTTAGGTCAGGTTTTCATTTATAACCCAGTTGCCGACAAGTTTGAGCCGCTCATCAACCTGATACAATATATTAATCGCCGGAGCCTGATTATCTACAAAATAGCTATTGATACAAAGCAAGACCTTTGGGTAGCCTCATCGAAAGGTTTTTTCAAGTATGCCGATGGGCAGATTACAGCAATTGATGAGGAAGGAGTTTTCTTCAACTTGGAATGGCTGTCGGAAAAAGAACTGATTGTGGCCGGGCGAACGAAAGTGCAAATTATTGACACTGAGTCAGCTGACGCTCGGCCGCGCGACATCGGAGCAAACCTGCCCCCAAGCATCAAGACCAGCCTTTTCTGCGATACCGCACACAACAGGCTCTGGATTGGAACCAAAACCGACGGGCTGATGATTTTCGACTTTGCAAGCCACTCTGTGAACAAGGTGAAAGGCATACCAACACTGCCGGTTCTGGCACTCGAGCAGTTCAACGACAGCACTTTGCTTGCAGGTGTTGACGGACACGGAATCAGTGCTATTGACATTGGCAGCGGCCGCATCAGGAAAACCTACCAAAGCGACCGCAACAACCCGCAAACCCTTGCCAGCAACGGCGTCTACGACATTCTGTGCGAACCAGGAAAGCGCGTGTGGGTATGCACCTACGATGACGGCGTGCTCTTTGCCAACGTCGAAACAAAGAACGTCACACAGTTTCTGCATCAGCCCAACAACGACAACTCGATAAAAGATAACCACGTGAACGACGTGTGCGAAGACCCCGACGGCAATCTCTGGTTTGCCACCAACAACGGCGTCAGCCGATACAATCCACTGACCGACAAATGGTTACATATGCAGGCCGATGCACGCGACCGCTCACACGTATTCCTTTCAATATGCGCCGACGCTGAAGGGCAAATATGGGCCGGCACCTACTCGTCAGGACTCTATGTTTTCGACCGAAACGGCCGCACCCTGGCCCACTACACAAGCGGCAACCGCAGCGACTACAACAACGATTTCGTTTTCAGCCTGATAGAAGACCGATACCACGACATCTGGATTGGCGGCACCAACAACGAAATTTTCCGCTACAACCGCAATAACCATAGCTTCAGCCGCTTTGACTACTCGCCAGTGAACAAAATTGCCGAACTCGACAGCGCAAACCTGCTTTTAGGTTGCACCAGCGGACTAAAAAAGCTCGACAAAACAACTGGCCAGAGAAGCACTCTTATTGACAGTTGTATTGTGAACGACATTCTGGTGCGCTGCGACACCGTTTGGGTGGCAACCCACGGCAACGGACTGATTAGAATGAACTTAAACGGCGAAATAACAGCGCGTTACGATTCTCGGAACGGACTGCCGTCGGATTTTGTAACTAGCCTGCTTTACGCCGCAGGACATCTTTGGATTGGCACCGAAACTGGGCTTTGCAAATTTGAGCCGCAGAGCGAAAAAGCGTTCATATTTCCATCAACATCGCAGCTGTCGGCGTCGTTCAACCGCCACGCAGCTTTAGTTCTGAGCAACGGCAATCTGATTTGGGGCACCAGCAATGGCGCGGTGTGCCTGAACCCTGATTTTGAACCCGAAGCCCAGTCGAGCGGCAAAATTTTCATTCAAGACATCAGCGTGGCGGGCAGCTCAATCCGCAATCAAGCCGACATAACAGACAATATGCCCGTAAACCAGCTTAACAGCCTGAAACTCAACTACACTCAGAACACCATCAAAGTTGAGTTGGAAGCGCTTGGAAGAGTTGTAGGACCACGGTTTTCGTGGAAAATGGAAGGGCTCGACGCTGACTGGAACCAGGCTGCCGCACAAAACATAATCTCGTACCCTAACCTGCCGTCGAGCGATTTCGACTTGATTATCAGACTGTACGACAACACTTTATCGCACATTATTGATGAGCGCGAGCTGCACATCGAAATCACACCGCCGCTTTGGCATCGCTGGTGGTTTGTTATTATCTGCTATCTCGCTGTGTGTCTGTTAGTTTATATAGTTATATCACAATATATCCAAAACATAAAACGGCAACACGCCGAGGATAAAATCCGATTCTTCACCAACACTGCGCACGAAATTCGCACGTCGCTGACGCTGATAAAGGCGCCGATTGAGGAACTCCACAAAGAGAAAAAACTGACAGCCACTGGCCAGCACAATCTTGAACTGGCATCGGCTCAGGCACAGCAGCTGTCGGCGGTGGTGACACAGCTGATGGACTTCCAGAAATCGGACATCGGCAAGGAAATACTACAGTTGGCGATGGTCGATATTGTTGATTTTGTGGGCAATAGGATTCAAATGTTCGAATCGATGGCCGCAAAAAGCGAAATCGGACTGAAATTCACACACAACACCAACAGCTACAGCTCCGCCATCGACACCAATATGATGGCAAAAATTGTTGATAATCTGATATCTAACGCCATAAAATACTCACCCAAAGGCGGCATTGTCAGCATTGGCCTTGAGTGCGATGAAAATATGTGGCGACTATCGGTTACCGACCACGGAATTGGCATCAGCCGACAGGCGCAAAAGCATTTGTTTACAGAGTTTTACCGAAGCGAAAACGCCATCAATTCAAGCATTATCGGCTCCGGCATCGGACTGATGCTGGTGAAAAATTACGTTGAGTTGCACAACGGAAAGGTTACCTGCGAGAGCCAGGAAGGCAAAGGCTCGGTGTTCACCATTGAGATTCCGGCAGCCGTGACTGACCGCCACCAATCCGTCAGCAATGAGATGGCGACCAAACCCGCACTGCAAACCACTGATAACAAGACTGTTGACAACAAAGATTCTGACATCAGTCTGCTGATAGTGGAAGACAACGAGAACCTGTTGCGGTTTATGCGCGACACGCTGGCCGACGAGTTCGGCATCGCCACCGCCGCCAACGGCCGCGAAGCCTGGCAATGCATCGCCAAGCAACAGCCCGACATTGTTGTTTCCGACATTATGATGCCCGAAATGGACGGTTTTGAGCTGTGCCGCCTGATGAAATCGACCTTTGAGACAGCGCACATTCCAATCATTCTGCTCACCGCCCTGTCGGGCCGCGCCGAGCAGCTGCAGGGCCTTGGTCTTGGCGCCGACGACTATCTGACTAAGCCGTTTGATATGGATATTCTGCGGCTTCGACTTAAAACAATTGTGCGCAACCGCCAGCTGACCAAATCGAAGATTATCAACAGCTTATCACACGGCACGCCAGTTGAGCTCGGCAATAAGCAGAACGATGAGTTTGTTCAGAAACTGCACCTTACAGTTAAGGAAAATATGGGCAACAGCGATTTCGACAAGGAGCAGTTTGCCGCAGCAATGAACGTCAGTTCGTCGCTGTTATACAAGAAGATAAAGGCACTGACCGACCTCTCGCCCACCGATTTCATAAAAACGGCGCGACTGGAGTACGCCCAGCAACTGCTCAAATCGCAGCGGTATAACATAACGGAAATCAGCGAGATGTGCGGTTTTGCAAGCGCCGCCTACTTCAGCACGGTGTTTAAAAAACAGTATGGAGTGGCGCCGTCGGACTACAATGCCAACCAGGACTAAAACACAGATAATCTTCACGTTAAAAATGCAAAAGATTAATACATATTTAATTAAGTGGTATGGACCATTTAAATCAAAAGAATCATTAAAGGAATGGGAAGATGCTCATTCCGAGGTTTTTAATTTGTACATATTTCAAGCAAAACAAAAACAACGAAATGATTATAATAACAAATATTATTGCGGTATGGCATATCGCCAAACCGTAGGAAATCGAATGAAAAATAACGACCACCACATTCACGATTTTGAAAACGATAAGACTGATAGTCTTCATATTTGGATAGGAACCATTGCCAATGTTTCCGCAAAAGAATCTGAAGTTAGAATATGCGAAAATATTCTAACAAGCGTTATGGCTAATCTGGGTGTTGGCGAGAAAAATCTTGAAAACAGAACCAACAAAAAGCCACCAGTTTATGATGTTTTCATTATTAATGAATGGTGGAAAACCAATGGCGATGAAATAATGAGACGTATGCGCTATAGTGTCCCTGCAGTCATTCCTGAAGTGATGGAATACTATAGCGAAACAAAATCGCTATATGGAACAGCAAAATTAGGATATCTTGGAAAACTGTAGTTTTCTTTCAACTCCAAACTTCTTGACTCACAATCGTTGCAACCGATTGTTATTTTTGTTGCATTTTGTTCCGAGTGTCGATTTTTTGCATATTTTACAACCGAAAGCATTTTAACTAAACACATATAGTAACACACTAAAAATCAAGACTATGAGACGTTTAAACAAAATCAGAAACTATTGTTTGATGGCTTGCGCGATGATGGTTGCGGGATGCTCGCAACAGACTGCGCAACAAACTGACACACAGCGCTGGGTTGGAACCTGGGGCACTGCCGTGCAACTCACCGAGCCGCACAACTGCCCGCCCGAGCCAGGAATCAGCGGAAACACAATTCGTCAGAAAATCCGCGTGTCAATCGGCGGCGAGACCGTGCGCCTGAAACTCTCGAACGAGTTCGGCAACGACGTGCTGAAGATTGCCGCAGTGAGCCTTGCCCCCGCCCTCGAAGGCAGCAAGATTGACGCCGCAAAGGCTGTGAACGTGCTGTTCGGTGGAAAACAGGCCATTGATATTGAGAAAGGCAAATCGGTTATTTCCGACGCGCTGCAGTTTGCGCTGACACCGCGTATGGACGTGGCCGTGACCATTGCCTACACCTTTGTGCCAAGCGACATCACTGGCCATCCTGGCTCTCGCACAACATCGTACATCCTGACAGGTAACAAACTGAATAACACCGACTTTACCGATGCCATCACAACCGACCATTGGTACACCATTGAGCGCCTCGACGTGGTGGCCGACGAACCCACGGCAGCCATTGCCATTGTGGGCAACTCAATCACCGACGGCCGCGGCTCAACGACCAATCAGGTCAACCGCTGGACCGACGTCTTCTCTGAGCGCCTGCTGGCCAATCCCGCCACAAGCAAACTCGCCGTTCTCAATATGGGCATTGGCGGCAACTGCGTCATTCGTGGCGGACTTGGCCCCAACGCTTCGGTGCGCTTCAACCGCGATGTGATTGAGCAGCCTGGCGTTAAGTATGTCATTCTGTTTGAAGGCGTTAACGATATGGGCTACTCGCCAAATCCGTCGGTAACTGAGAAAGAACTGATTGACGCCTACTCGAAGATGATTGACACGGCGCACGCCCACGGACTGAAGATTTTCGGTGCCACCGTAACGCCGTTCAAAGAGTGCTTCTACGGCTCGCCCGAGAAGGAAGAGTGCCGTCTGGCCGTGAACAACTGGATTCGCACCTGCGGCAAGTTCGATGCCGTAATCGACTTTGAGAAAGCCATTTGCAGCGATTCGGACACTACCGTGATGAACCCCAATCTGCACGACAACGACAACCTGCACCCCAACGCCAACGGGCACAAGGCTCTGGGCGAGTATGTTGATTTGGGGCTGTTTGAATAGAGAGTATTAAGGAACGCAGATGACACAGATTTAACGGATTTTACAGATTATTTTGAATTGAATTACGAATTACGAATTACGAATTACGAATTTTGATTCAACTTGTTAAACCTGTTAAACATTAAACTCAACGTTCTAAACAGCGAAGCGTTTCAACTCTTTAAACTTATAACTTATAAACTTTTAACTCAATGAAACACCTATCAATCACCCTGTTAGCCGCTGCCGCGATAATGTGCGGATGCAACGGTCAGAAAAGTGCGAGCACCGAAACGGGCTTCACCAACCCGATGATTTGGGCCGATGTGCCCGATATGTCGATGATGCGCGTGGGCGACACCTATTATATGAGCAGCACCACAATGCATATGAACCCCGGCGTGCCAATTATGAAGTCGAAAGACTTGAGCAACTGGGAGATAGCCGGCTACGCTTACGAGACGCTGGGCGACCAGGACGAGACGATGCTCTTGAACGGCAAAAACACTTACGGCAAGGGCTCGTGGGCAAGTTGCATTCGCTACGTGAACGGCAAATTCTTTGTCAGCACCTTCGACCAGGTGACTGGCAAAACCTACTTTTTCACCACCGACAACATTGAGAATGGTAAGTGGGAACGCCACGAGTTCCGTCCTTCGCACCACGACCATACCGTTGTGTTTGAAGAAGATGGACACGTTTATATGATAAACGGCGGCGGTAAATTAATAATTCGCGAAGTTGAACCCGATTTGAGCGGAATCAAGCCCGATTCAGAGAAAGTTCTGATTGAGAACGCCGGTCTGCCCGCAGGCGAAAACCTGATGCTGGGCGCTGAAGGCTCGCAGATGTTCAAGATTAACGGCAAATACTATCTGTTCAACATTTGCTGGCCGCGCGGCGGAGTGCGCACTGTTGTCTGCCACCGTGCCGACAACCTGTTTGGCCCGTACGAAGGCCGCGTTGTGTTCCAAGACAAGGGCGTTGCTCAAGGCGGACTGATTGACACTCCCGACGGAAAATGGTACGCCTACTTGTTCGGCGACCGCGGTGCTGTGGGCCGCATCCCCTACCTTGTTCCCGTTGTTTGGGAAGATGGATGGCCGGTTCTTGGTGTCGATGGCAAAGTGCCCGAAACACTCGACCTGCCCGCAAACGGCAGCCTGATTCCGGGAATTGTTGATAGCGATGAGTTCGATGGCGACCAGCCGAAAATTGTTTGGCAGTGGAACCACAATCCCGTGAACAGCCTTTGGACAATGACCGAGCGCAAAGGCTTTATCCGCTTCCGCACTGACCGCACCGACACTCTGTTCACACAGAGCCGCAATATGCTCACACAGCGCACCTTTGGCCCGAAATGCTCTGGCAGCGCTTGTCTCGATGCCTCGAACCTGAAGGACGGCGATATTGCCGGACTTGCTCTTTTGGCTGGCAAATTCGGATTTGTGGCCATTCAGAACGATGGCGACAAGAAATCGATTGTGATGGTTAACAACCAGCCCGAAGCCAACGCCGACGATGCACCCTGGCCGCCACGCCGCGGCGTTCAGCACGTTGTGGCAAGCGTTCCTGTCGATGCCAGTACCGTCTATTTCAAAGCCGACTGCGACTTCACACGCATTGCTGATGAGAGCGCCATTGGCAGCCACGGCGTTGACAAGGCCGTATTCCACTACTCGCTCGACGGCAAGCAATGGAACCAAATCGGCGACACTCTGCCAATGTCGTACAGCCTCGACCACTTCATGGGTCAGCGCTACGCTCTCTTCTACTACTCTACCAAAGAGCCGGGCGGCTATGCCGATTTCGATTGGTTCAGGATTAGCGAGTAAACAACTTTTTTCGTGTAACAAAAGCGGCTCTTGCCTTTCGGTAAGAGCCGCTTTTTTATTTGCAATAGACTGCAGAAACGAGGTATCAATCCCCCCCTTTGGTAATACTCTTTCCAAATCGATTCGCAACTCATTTCTTATCAATTTCACACATAAAAAACACAAAAAACGAGCATTTGAACATTTGAAAAACGTGTTTAAAAACGAAACTCCTCTTCACAACCGATTGCAATAGTTATTAAAACAAAAATGTTTGATTATCATTTTATTACAAATCACTGCAACCGATTGCAAATATTGTTGCTATAGCAGAAATCGTCTTAAATATCCAAAATTATAAATGAAATACCCAAAATTGAAAGCCCGATTCTGCCACTCACAATAATTTTATCATCGAACAAAACCGCATTGACGAAGTTTTATGGGGACAATTAAAAACATACGGGATTATATCAGCAGCAAACCGGCAAAAGAGATTGCGATAAAGGTGATTTGTGCACTGTGCATATCCACGTTGGTTATACTCATAATAATAAGTTGTGCACGCGGTACAAAAGCCGAGGCATCGGCAAATGATAAAGAAAATTCGACAACTCTCATGCTGTTTGAACAGCATGGCGAAATGTGGAACTATACTATTTAATAACTAAACACCAATTTATGATGAAACATCAATTATGGAGAAAGGCGGCTGCAATGCTGCCAACATTGTTGCTTTCATTCTGTACAATGGCACAGACTCACAGTGTGAGTGGTACCATTACAGATGAAGAACAGCTTCCGATTCCGGGAGCAAACGTAGTCATCAAAGGGACAACTACGGGTACAATCACCGCTGGTGACGGCAAGTTCACCATGGAAGCCAAAGACGGTGACGTGCTTCAGATTTCCTACATTGGCTACACTACTGAAGAAGTGATCGTTAACGGTAACGGTCCTTACAACCTCAGCCTCGTTCCTGACATGGTTGGTCTGAGCGAAGTTGTTGTCGTTGGTTACGGTACTCAGCGCAAAGAGGCTGTTACCGGTTCTGTCGCATCAATGAAGGGCGATGTTATCCGCGAATTGCCGGGCTCAAACATCACTCAGTCATTGCAAGGACGTATTGCCGGTGTCGACATGCAACAGACATCGACAAAACCGGGTGCCACAATGCAGATCCGTATCCGTGGTACACGTTCATTGAACGCCAGCAACGACCCGTTGGTTGTATTGGACGGAATTCCGTTTGCAGGCTCACTGAGCGACATCGACCCTGCATCAATCAAGAGCATCGACATCTTGAAAGATGCTTCGGCAACCGCAATCTACGGTTCTCGTGGTGCTAACGGTGTTATCTTGGTAACATCAACCAAAGGTAGCATTGAGCAAGACGCCACAATCGTTTATAGTGGCTACTATGGCATCAAGGATGTTTTTGCAAAATATCCGATGATGAACGCAAAACAATTTGCTGAAATGCGCGCTTTCGCCGACAGATACACTAACAGCGATTTGGAGCAGGAAGGCGAAGACAAAGGCGTTGATACCGATTGGCAGGACCTCATGTACGACAAAGGCATGGTGACAAGCCACGACCTTTCAGTTACAGGTGGTACAAAATCAGCCGCTTACAGTTTCGGTTTCGGCTACTATCGTGAGGAGGCTGTTCTGCCTTTGCAAAACTTCTCTCGTTTGTCATTCCGCTCGGCTGTTGACCAAAAGGTTGGCAAATACATCAAAGTCGGCTTCACAAGCAGCAACAACTACTCTATCAACAATGGCAACAGCATTGGCATTTACGGAGTTTTGTCGGCTTCACCGCTTATTGACCCGTATGACGAGAATGGTAACTTGCGCCGCACATTCAAGATGAACACCACCGACGAGAGTTGGACATACGTTCGCGAATCGTTGGAGAAAGCTGATGCTGATGGCGATTTTGAGGACAAAAACCTTGCTTACGGTACCTACAACAGTTTCTATACTGAATTCTCTGTTCCACGCATCACCGGACTTAAATACCGCATGAACGCTGGTTTGAACCTGAAATACACTCAAAATGGCCAATATCGTGGTGTGGGCTTCAATGCCATAAATGAAACTACTGCCTCATCGGCATCTTTGTCAAAATCATTGAACCTGAACTGGGCTGTTGAGAACCTTATCACTTATGACAGAACAATCGACAAGCACACTATCAACGCTGTTGGCTTGCTGTCGTTTGAACGTTCGCAAAACCAGTCGTCTTCTGCTTCTGCAAGCGGTATTGCCTCAAAGAAATTCTTATACTACAACCTTGGCCGTCTGAACGACGAAGGCTCTGTTTCTGTTAGTCCTAACGGTCAGAGCTATAGCGAATATGGTTTGAAATCGGCAATGGCTCGTTTGATGTACTCTTACGACGACCGCTATATGCTGACCGTTGCCGTACGTAACGATAAATCGTCGCGTCTGGCACCGAGCAAAAACTCACACACCTACCCTGCAGTATCAGTTGGTTGGAATGTCGGCCGCGAGGCATTCATGGATAGTTTCGATTGGATGAACTCTTTGAAACTGCGTGTCGGCTACGGTCAGACTTCGAACCAGGCAGTTGCTCCATTCAAGACTCTTGGCGCACTTGGAAGCCGTCCTTACAACTTTGGTAACGACACCTACAGCACAGGTTACTATGTATCAGAACTTGCCAACCCCGAACTTGGTTGGGAGTATTCTGAGACTATGAACTACGGTATCGACTTCGGATTCTTCAACCGTATCAGCGGTAGTTTCGAATACTATGTTCAGAACACCAACGACGTGCTGCTGAGTGTAAACCTGCCTTCTACTTCTGGTGTTAGCAGATATATGGCCAACATTGGTAAGACACAGAACAAAGGTTGGGAGTTCAACGTTAATGCCACAATTCTCGACAACTACAACGGACTTACTTGGGAAGCCGGTGTTAACATGTATCACAACAGAAACGAACTGGTTGAATTGGCATCGGGCGCTGAGCGCGATGAGGGCAACTTCTGGTTCGTTGGACACCCGATCAACTCTATCTTCGACTATGAGTACGAAGGTATCTGGCAAGAAGACGATTTCAACTACAAACCCGATGGCGCAGAGAAATCGTATGGCGAGATTCTTGAACCGACTTGCGAACCTGGCGACATCCGTGTAAAATACACTGGCGAATTTGACGAGAACGGAATGCCGACACGTAAGATTGACGCATCGGACCGCACCATTCAAGAGATGGATCCGAAACTTCAAGGCGGTTTCAACACTCGTTTGGAGTATAAAGGATTCGACCTTACTGTTATTGGTGCCTTCCAGGCAGGTGGCAAACTCATCAGCACATTGCACGCTTCGTACGGCTATCTGAACATGCTGAGCGGCCGTCGCAACAACGTTGATGTTGACTACTGGACTCCGGAAAACACTGGCGCAAAATACCCGAAACCGGGTGGTGCATTACAAGGTGACAACCCGAAATATGGTTCAACTCTTGGTTACTTCAACGCATCGTACTGCAAATTGCGCACCATCACTTTGGGTTATAATTTCAAAAACAACGGCATTAGCGTACTGGACGAGATTGGTATAAAGAAGATTCGTGTATACGCAACTATTCAGAACCCATGGGTCATTGCATCGAAATTCCACAAAGAAACCGGACTTGATCCTGAGACTAACTCATTCGGTAACGAGAACGTAGCCGTTACTCCTGGCACATACAAAGCCAACACAGTGCTTACCGTTGGTACAAACACCCCGGCAACACGCACTTATTTAGTCGGATTAAACATAACTTTCTAATCGAGTACAATTATGAAAAAGAATAAATTAACATTTATTAGCGCGGCAGCCTTAGCCTTGGTGGGCATAAGCAGTTGCTCTAACGTCTTAGACGAGACTCCCCGCGCATCGTTCACCCTCGACTACTTCACAACCCAAGAAGGTGTGCAAGGCGGTCTGACTCAAATGTACGCCCACTTGCGTTACATTTACGGTGGTTACTACTACGCTGCATGCGAGAATGGTACCGATGAGTTCACTTTTGGACAATCGGCCGACAACAACTTCAAAGACAGCGATTATACGCCAGGTGAAGGTGACTGCAATCCCTCAACCGCACGTACTGATGTCCTTTGGAACCCGATATTTGTAAATATCAACACTGCAAATAGCATTATCGAAAACGGAACTGCTTTCAATATTGAGGCATCGTTGGTGGCTGAAGCCAATTTCTTCCGTGCTTTCGACTACTTCCTGCTTGTGCAGCACTTTGGTGGCGTGCCATTGGATTTCGGTTCGGGTGAGTTGAAAGCCAACTCATCTCCTACCCGCACATCGGTGCGCAACACTGTTCCTGAAGTGTACACAAAATGTATTTTCCCTGATTTGGAAACTGCCATCGCAAACTTGCCAGAGTCACCCCGCGTGATTGGTGCCGCAACTAAGAATGTTGCCCGCCTCTATTTGGCAAAAGCATATCTGACATACGCTTGGTGGCTTGAGAACCCGAACAACATCCCGACCTATCCGGCTTGCGACCGCACTGACCCGAACGGAAAATCGGCTTCTCAATATTTCCAAATGGCTTACGATGTTGCTATGGAAGCCATCAACAATCCTGGTCCATACGCTTTGCAACCAACATTCTACAACATGTGCGTTGGCTCAAATGATCGCAATAGCGAAATGATGCTTTGGGCCGATCATACTGCAACTAGTTGGATGTACACTGGTGCCAATGGCGAAGGTCAAGCCAACAACTATGGTGGCGGTGTAGGTGCTCCTTATAATGATGCTTTCTGGCTCTGCAACTGGAACTACACCGAATTGAAAACCGCTGATGGTACTGCAGTTACCCGTATCGACCGTCAAGGCTATGGTCGTCCTTGGACTCGTATGGCTCCTCCCTACAATGTATGGACAGAGACATTTGCCGATGTTAAAGACTCACGCCGCGATGCTACTTTCCAAACAGCAATTCATGCTAACTGGGAAGTTGGTAACGACTCTGCTCCTGCCACTCACAAAAATGCCAACGATATGGATATCGAGCAAAACGGAATTGTTCTGACATTTATTCCTAAAGCCATCGATGGCACTGTTTACGACAAGAAAAATGGTGGTCTTGGATTAGGTGTTGCTCCTGGTCGTTCTGACTATGTTATGGATCCAGAACACATCAGCCGCAAAATATTCCCTGGTCCATTCAAACTCAGTGGCTACAGCCAGGAATCTGACGATGTAAAAGCAACATCACATCCTTACAAGTATACGACCTTTGGTGTGCCTAACGCTGACAATGTTCGTCCGTACTACATTGCAAAATTCTCTGAACTGTACCTCATCGCAGCAGAAGCCGCTGTTAAAGGTGCAAGTGGCGAGAAATCGGCCCGCGACCTTGTCAACGTTCTGCGTGAGCGTGCAGGAAAATGGAGTTACAGCGTTGCTGAAGACAAAGTTGTCAACTTCGACTATAGTGCCGACCTTGTTGCTGCCACACCTGCTACCATCGACATGAAATATATCATGCTGGAACGTTCTCGCGAGTTCTTCGGTGAAGGCTATCGCCGTCTCGATCTTATCCGCACCCAAATGTGGAAAGAACTTGCTGGCACATATAAGATTTGTGGTTCTAATGTAGGCGACTGGGAACTTACAGAGTATACTCGTGAAATTGAGGATTACATGTACTTGTCTCCTATTCCACAAGGTCAGATTGATGGTCTGGAAATGAGCGACGAAGAGAAAGCCGCTTATCAAAACCCGGGATACAAATAAACCATACATACAAAAGTTTTTCCCGATTAGAGTTGTTAGTACGTTATTGCCTGAGATGGCAATAACAATGGAGGCCGCCCGATGGACGGCCTCCTGTTTTTTTCTATCATTCACTCTAGTTGCAAAACAACTGCTGCAATCTACAACTTACACATACAAAAAAAAAGGCTTCACTCCCACTTTGGAAGCAAAGCCTTTGATATATAGCAAATTGCAGATTGTTAGCAGCAACCGCTGCATCCGCCTTCCTTGCCTTTGTCGCCACAGTTGCAGCCACCGCCGCAACCGCCGCCACAGTTGCGTTCAAGTTCGGCCATTGTGGGGTTGCGGACTTCAATAACCTTGCCTTTGAAGTGCAAATCGGCACCTGCAAGCGGATGGTTGAAATCCATTTTCACGGCTTCGGCAGTCGACGACACAACCACGCCGTGCAGACGATTGCCGTGAGCG